>TARA_R110001632_G_scaffold125602_2_pt1 | contig 105465 bp, 97 predicted proteins | sample TARA_R110001632 | Tara Oceans TARA_R110001632 (sample SAMEA4398266) | marine metagenome | biome: Polar Biome; feature: [SRF] surface water layer (ENVO:00010504); material: water (ENVO:00002006), including particulate matter (ENVO:01000060) such as... | depth 5 m
AAAATACTGCCTTTAATAATCCCGCAAGCGAGACTAATTTTGCTTACACCAACCTTATGACGTCTTATATTTTTATGGAAAAATTTAGAATCACTAATAAGGAGGGAGGCGTATTATACTTATTAGCCCGTGTTATACAAGATGCAAACCACGATAAAGCATACTGCATACCCATGCTTTATCGGTTCGTTTACTCAACACCAATAAAACCGCCTGTTTGATGGGTCCATAACTTTGCATATATTCCCTGCTGCGCAAGCAGTTCAGTATGGGTTCCCGATTCCACAATACGTCCCTCATCTAAGATCAGTAACCTGTCCATTTGGGCGATTGTAGATAGTCGATGGGCAATAGCCAGTACCGTTTTATCTTCCATTACCTTGTTCAAACACTCTTGTATCGCGGCTTCGACTTCGGAATCTAGCGCGGATGTCGCTTCATCTAAAATAAGAATAGGCGCATCTTTGAGCATCACACGGGCGATAGCAATACGTTGACGCTGACCTCCGGATAATTTCACCCCACGCTCCCCCACTTGTGCATCATAGCCTGTTTCGCCATGCAGATCCGACAAGTGCTGAATGAATTCGTGTGACTCCGCTTGCTTAGCTGCCGCTAACATTTCTTCTTCACTGGCGCCTAAACGACCGTAAAGAATATTGTCTCGAACCGAGCGATGCAATAATGACGTATCTTGCGTCACCATACTAATATGTGAGCGCAGGCTCTCTTGTGTGATATCACTAACATCTTGCCCATCAATTAATATTTTACCGCTTTGAATATCAAAAAAGCGCAATAAAAGATTAACCAAGGTTGATTTGCCCGCTCCTGATCGCCCAACCAAGCCAACCTTTTCGCCGGGTTTGATGTCGATGTTTAAGTTTTTAAACACTTCAATTTGTTTATCCTCAGGCCCAGGATAATTAAATGTAACGTCAGCAAAAGTAATTGCCCCTCCCTGCACTTTCAATGGCTGCGCATTCTCTTTATCTTTAACTGCTGTAGGTTTAGACAATGTATTAATACCGTCTTGCACCGTACCGATATTTTCAAAAAGCGATGAAACCTCCCACATGATCCATTGAGACATGCCGTTTAAACGTAAGCATAAGGTAATGGCTATAGCGATATCCCCAGGAGTAACGACTTTTTCCAACCAAAGCATGATTGATAGTGCACTTATCGAAAACACCAATAATGCATTACTAAACCATACACACGTATTGAGCAGTGTCACTAAACGCATTTGCGGATAAACCGTTTGCAAGAAGCCGTTCATCCCCTCATAGGCATAATCTGCTTCACGACTGGTGTGTGAAAAAAGCTTAACGGTTGCAATATTACTGTAGCTGTCGACTATTCTTCCTGTCATTACGCTTCGTGCATCAGCTTGGCGCTGAGCGACCTGCTTCAGACGAGGAACGAAGAACCGTAAAACAGTGATATAAATCCCCAACCAAATCAGCAACGGTAAACTCAATCGCCAATCAATAGTAAACACCATGACCAAAATACTCAGGAAATAAACGCTGATATAGACCAATAAATTTAATAATTGCATCACAGATTGACGTACAGACAACGCTGTTTGCATGACTTTGGTGGCGATACGTCCGGCAAACTCGTTTTGGAAAAAGCTCACACTTTGGCCAATAAGATAACGATGAGCCTGCCAGCGAATACGCATGGGATAATTACCCATAAGAGTTTGATGATTGATCAATGACTGAAGGGCCACACAACTGGGCAAAATAACGAGTACTACCGCCGACATCCAAATCAGGTTTGAACGCTCCTGCGTTAAGAACGTTTCTGGGTTTTGTTCTGTTAACCTGTCTACTAATTCACCAACAAAACCAAACAAAGAGACTTCTAGCATGGCAATGATAGCCGCCAATATGGATACCGCAAAGATCGCAGGCCACATGCCTTTCGAATAATAACGGCAAAACGCTATCAGCCCTTTAGGCGGTTGCTCGGGTAAGTCTTGGGGAAACGGTTCTACTAACTTCTCAAAAAATGAAAACATACAAACAACTTATTAGGAAAATTAACCTTCGAAGCCCAACGCTTTGAGCGTCGACTCAATTTTGGCCTGATGCGCTTGTTGCCATTGCTCTAGGGTCATTGCAGCATCTTTATCAGTTCGGGCTTTGCCCAAGCGATAAACCTCTTCGGCTTGGTCTTTCGGTATTACCGCGATACCGTCTTCGTCTGCCACTACGATATCGCCAGCACAAACACGCACTCCACCGCACATTATTGGTTGGTTAAAAGGTAAAATCTGCTCTTTTTTTGCTGGTTTGGGCATAACCCCCTTGGCATATACAGGAAATTGTAAATCCCGCACTTCGCCTAAATCCCGTATAAGGCCATCGATCACGAATCCCACTATGCCGCGTTGCTGAGCAATCGCACAAACGTTACCGCCGGCGCTGGCAAAATCTGAATCTGCTTCGACAACTATAATATCGCCTGGTGCAGCGCGGTATATTGCAGCATGCAAGCTCAAATGATCGCCTTTGGCACATTTTACGGTAAATGCAGGTCCCGCAATACGCGGCATCTGTGGCCATAATTCACCAATGGCACTGTCTACAAATTGTTCACGCCCCAACCCTTCTGAATATTCACAGGGAGATACTTTTACAAAATCCGCCATTGTTAACATACGCCACCCCATAAATTTGTGTACACATAATATCGATTCAAAAAATTGGCACTTTTATTACACTGCTTGACAGTAAATAAACCTAATTTTTCTCCGTATTAAATAGTATCGTGTTTACCCAATACTGGCACTCGCTAATTAGAGGCAAAACACTGTACTGTGCACTCAACTACTTTATATCAATGAAATCTAATGCAACCCCTTATCTAACTTACCGCGTTAGCGGTTAGCATGATCATTAATTTGACATCGTCTGCCCATGCAGCTGATGCCCCTAAGTCTGCGCTTAACTCAACGCAAATTTCTAAACGACTCAACTCACCAGAGCGCCCCTCAGAAGATACACGGCGAGATAAATCGCGTCAGCCGCAAAAAATTCTAGCGTTTACTGGAGTAGGTGAAGGGCAACACGTTTTAGATTTTTTTGCTGGCGATGGTTGGTATAGTGAACTGTTTTCTAAAGCAGTAGGTTCACAAGGAAAAGTGTATGTACAAAACGATGAGATTATTTGGCGCTTTGCTGAAAAAGGCCTAAAAGAACGCACAAAAGGCCGTCGGCTAACGAACTTGGTGCGCTTCGACAATATACCATTAGTGGATATGACGACCCAAACAATAGCTTAGATATAGTGTTTAGCGCTTTGAATTACCATGACTTGTTTTTCACTTATAACATGCAAGAAGGTAAAAAAGTGGCTTTGCGTGACAACATCGTGGATTACAAAGCGGCGTTAAGCACGTTTAAAAGAGCCATGAAAGACGATGCCGTTTTTATCATCATCGACCATACAGCATTAGCTGGTTCTGGCTATGAAGCTGCGAACTCAGTACATAGAATCGATCCGAATACAGTAAAATATCATATGCAACAGGCTGGATTTAAGTTAATTGAAGAAGCATTTTATTTACGCAATTCAAAAGATGATTTAAGTAAGCTAGTTTTCGATTCATCGGTCCGCGGCAATACTGATCGCTTCATTTATAAGTTTATTAAAGAGTAAATCATCTGAACTTAGCTTAATCGTCTAATTTAGCATGCTGCATTAGTATTCAACGCTTTGCATCGATACTAACAGTGTGCCACATCAACTCATGGACTACGTTATTCTATAGCTCAAATTAGACCTTACGCCACTGTATTTCTCTATGCCCTCTTCTAATGGTCTTTCAGTCTTGTTGCTAGAAAGCAGCATACACCGCATATCTGACCGCTAATTATTTTTACCTTTATTCGCTTTGCATCTTTGTCGCAGCGATAAACAGTCAAAATCGATATGTATATTGTTTAAGGTCAATTTTAAACCCAAATAACTAACACAAATCATCTGGCTTTTGTATACTACTATTGTCTATTAGCGAACGACTAATAGTAAACGTCTAAAAGTGAGGAACCTATGGCTCTATATCATCGCACGAGTAACCGGACACCTTTAACACTTGATGTAAAAGTTCGTCATATGGGCAAAGAGATCGGGGAAACTTGTACTCGCAATATTAGTCCTTTTGGTGCTTTTATTGAAATGCCTGAATCAGAACTAAGTACTGACGATTTTGTCGAAATGTATTTTCTGGACGACGAAAAAAAAGATGCTTATTTATTGCAAAAAGGGTTAATTACCCACAGTAGTCATGAAGGAATCGGTGTTTTATTTGCCTATGACTCAGCTGAATTTAGGGAAATGTTGCACGAAAAGATGATGAAAAGACATCAGAACAAAATACTTTCGAGTTAACAAAAAAAGTTGATAGATTGTTTGTCCACTTATCAAAAAAGCCGCTAACGACTGAAAGTTTACACATGTCTATTTATCTCGCTACAAATAGAAAACGACTACATACACATTAACAGTTAGGCAGGGCATATTTTGGCAAGCATAATCGTTTGCCCAGCATAGAGATTTCTAAGCTGGAAAATAAAAAAGGCGCTAAGCATTATTACTCAGCGCCTTCGTTTATCATTAAAATCAGCAGTAAGCTTAATTAAACTTACGAACTTTGAATTTCTTACCTTTGATTTTCCCTTCACCTAACTGACGCATGGCGCGCTTCACACTGCGAAGTTTCACTGCCACATAAGCATGAAATTCGGTGATATGAATTTTGCCTATATCATCGCCTGGGATTTCTGCTTCTTTTGTTAATGCACCTAATATATCGCCAGGTCTGAGCTTACTCTTTTTACCGCCGTCAACGCACAAAGTGCTGTAAACAGGCTGAATGAGCCGGTTAGCATGAAAACGCATAGCTTGAATGCCCGTCCATTTCAGTTTGGCTTTTTGGTAATCTTCAATAGCGTTGGCTCTGGCGATTTCATCAGGAGCAACTAATGTCAATGCCACCCCTTTGGAATCTGCACGCCCTGTGCGACCGATTCGGTGAATATGCACCTCAGGGTCCGGCGTAATGTGATAGCTAATAACCGCATTGACTTCTTTAATATCTAACCCTCTAGATGCAACATCTGTTGCCACCAGCACAGACACACTTTTATTTGAAAAGCGCACCAATACTTGATTTCGCTCTCGCTGCTCAAGATCACCATGCAAGGCCAACACGGAAACACCTAGCGATTGCAATTCATCAGCTACTTCCTGACAGGCGATCTTGGTATTACAAAATACAATAGCTGACTCAGGCTGATAATGACTCAATAAAGCTGCAACGGCTTTTGTACGATGGGCGTCTTCAACTTCAAAAAACAATTGTTCTATCGTTTCCGTATCGTGCGTCGATTCAACGGTCACTTCTAATGGGTTTTTCTGTACTTGACCACTAATTTTAGCAATCGACTCTGGATAGGTAGCAGAAAATAATAAGGTTTGACGTTGCTGAGGTACGCTTTTAATAACGGCGTCCATTTCATCCTCGAAACCCATATCTAGCATTCTATCGGCTTCATCAAGCACCAAGGTATTCACTTCTGACAAGTCTAGACGACGCTTGTATAGGTGATCCATAATTCGTCCAGGCGTACCCACAATAATGTGCGCACCGTGCTCCAATGAACCTATCTGCGGACCCATAGGCGTGCCGCCACAAAGCGTCAACACTTTGATATTATGAATACCCCGCCCCAAACGACGGATCTCTAAGGCTACTTGTTCGGCCAGTTCCCGAGTTGGACACATTACTAATGCTTGAACACGAAATCGTTTTACATCTAAATTATGCAATAAAGCCAAACCAAATGCGGCGGTTTTGCCACTGCCGGTTTTGGCCTTTGCGACGACGTCACGGCCAGCTAATATCGCGGGTAACGTACCAGCCTGGATCTCAGTCATCTGACTAAAACCCATGCTCTGCAAATTGTCTAACAAGGCTGGCTCTAGCCCTAGGGAGGAAAATTCCTTACTCACAACACTCTCTCATTTATATCAATAATCGTTAAAGACTCGAACCACGGTCAACGTCGATGGCTTTATCTAACGCGTCTAATAGTCCGGCTCGGGCTTTTAACTTTGTTTGTCTATGGGCTTTCATATTTAATTTGGTCATCGCTTGCGCCGTAGCGGCAACAGTCTGCTCAAATGCTTCAGGCGCAACAGCCACATCTAAGAATCCAGCTGTAACAGCACCATCAACTGAAACCATTTCAGCCAAAATAACTGAACGATTAAAAAACACTGGTGCCAAACGTCCCCTTGCTAGCTCTAAACCAGCTTGGTGCATCGTCATACCGATAGCCACTTCGTTTAAACCAATTTTAAATTTACCTTGAATACCAATACGATAATCCGACGCTAATAGTATAAACGCACCTTTAGCGATAGCATGCCCAGTACAAGCGGCAATGATAGGAAACTCAAAGGCAAGCATTCTACGCGTCAACGTCGAACCTTTCTCAACTAATTTCATTGCAGCTTCCATGCTCTGCTGCATCACGCTTAAATCATAGCCTGCAGAGAACATGCCCGGCTGCCCTTTAATGACCACCACGGCTTCATCGGCTATGGCTTTATCAAGAGCGGCGTTTATTCCGTCGATCATATCGTGAGAAAACGCATTTACCTTGCCATTGTTAAGGGTAATAGTCGCAACATTGTCTGCACAGTGGTATTGAACTAATTCAGTCATATTTGATCCTTACTCATTATTATTTTTTGTATTGGGACATTACTAATTTTGTTTTAGGCAACCTATTTAAATTGCATATTGCAACGTTCAAACGTAAAGAAGGCTCAACGTCTCACATACTTCAAGGCCATATTTTTGTCGATGATCTGTTTTAATTCCCCAGAACGATGCATATCGGCGATCGCCGCATTTATATCTGGCATCCTAGACAACCAAGATTGAGAGAACGCCAAGGGTATTTTGTCAATCGCGTCAAGTGTACCCAGTTGGTAAACGGCCTTGTCAAAGTCATGGCTACTTATAGTCCACTGTGCCCGCAGGGTATTGGTATACACTAAATCACAACGCGAAAGTTGCAGCATATCAAATAGACGCGTCTCTCTAGACACTCTCACGGGGGTCAACTCGCCCTTTTCCAGCCAATCTTCTAATTCTGGGTAGCTATAGTTTTCCCGTAAGCAAACGGTTTTGCCTTTGACTTGAGAACCAAGCGATACGTTTTTTTGTGGGGCAACAAGTCCGTAAAACGCATGTTGGTAAGTCAGTACCGGATCACTAAACACCATAGATTCTGGTGCGTTTAACCATTTAGGAGCGAGGAAACCCACGTCGGCTTTAGCGGAAATAATATCTTGTTCTATTTTATTGCGCGCCGTGGGTGCAAATTGCAGATCCATTTGCAGTGACTGTGCAAGTTTCAATAAAATATCGTTAAACAAGCCGCTCGTTTGCTGTGTTTTTTCATCAAACCCATAGAATGGCAGTCCTTCAGCGAATATGACTGCCACCACTAAGTCTTGATGCTCAGAAGCAGCATTCGCTTCCTGAATGATTAAGCAGCTTAGGAATAAACTTAAGGCTAGGTTACGAAACAGCAAATTTTCTCTCGTGCACAGTCAATAACCCCGATTTAACGCTTATAAATACTTAAGCAAACAGTGTAATAAGATGTGTTAATTAAGGCTATCACTTTAATCAATTGCCCTTAATCATCGGGGGAAATAGCGGCGGTTTTTCAGATATCTACCACAGATTTAACACACCGTCTTTAATGTGTAATTTAAGGGGACCTTGAGCTCTCAATTTCTGCAACCAAGTCTGCTGAATTTGTTTAAATTTCTGACTTCTAAAAAATCGCTCGGCTGCGTCATTCATAATTTTAATATGTCCAGTGTCAGTATTTTTAGACAAGGCTATATAGCTGGTCAACGTATCATATTGATAGAGTATTTTCATGTCTGAGCAGTCAGCCTGTTGTTTAAAACAAAAATAGCGCAGCCCTGCATCTGAGAAAAATAATGAGCTAAGCTGCCCTGAAATTAAATCTGAGACTGCCAAATCATAATCTTTATAAGAAGCCACGTTCTGCACATTTTCCGCTAATAACAATTTATGCCTAAAATCATTTTCAAATACACCAATAGGCGAAACTGTGGTTAAATCTGCAATATTACTAATGGGGTGAGAAGGTGATTTTTTCCCCAGCACGCCATAAACATTTGCCGTTAGTGGTAATACCCAATGAAATTGGTCTTCGCGCTCCGGTGTGCGAGCAAGAGGGAAAATCACCACATTCGCTTTCTGTTGCGCTTCGCTGATTAATCTTTCCCAGGGTGCAGCCAGTATCGGCTGTCCAATATTAGCATCAGCTAGAATACCTGCTACCAATTCGATCAAATAGTCTTCTAACTGTCCCCGCTCATTACGCTGAGAAAAAGGTGGCTCAAGAGCAGTCAATATCCAAAAATCAGAGGTGTCACTAGGGGCAACAGCGGACACACAATGCGTCGAGAATAAGCTCAATACGGCACTCATCCATAGAACGCAAAGCGGCCGCCGACCCTTCATATTATTTCAAAGCCCAGTTAATGGTCTGACCGGCAAAAAATGGCACTATGGGTTGACCATTTGGTAACACAATTGACTCAGGAACTTGCCAGGGTTTTTTAACTAGCGTCACCTGCTTAGTGTTACGAGGCAAGCCGTAAAAATCCGCACCATGGTGACTAGCAAACCCCTCTAACTTATCCAACGCATTTAAATCTTCGAATACTTGAGTGTATAATTCTAAGGCACTCCAAGCGCTGTAACATCCAGCACAACCACATGCTGATTCTTTCGCTCGTTGCTCATGGGGAGCAGAGTCGGTGCCTAAAAAAAACTTACTCGAGCCTGAACTAACCGCCTTTCGTAGAGCTTGTTGATGAGTACCGCGCTTTAAAACGGGCAAACAGAAGTTGTGGGGTTTAACGCCACCTACCAACAAATCGTTGCGGTTTAATAACAAATGTTGAGGCGTAACAGTCGCCGCTACATTTGCTGAGCTACCAATGACAAAGTCAACGGCGTCACTGGTCGTAATATGCTCCAGCACCACCTTGAGTTGTGGAAACTGGCTGACTATCTTTATTAAGTACTGCTCAATAAAAAGCTTTTCCCGATCGAAAATATCCACATGACTTTCCGTCACCTCACCGTGGATCAGCAGCAACATGCCTTGCTCAGCCATTTCAGCAAATATTGGGAATAAACTTTCAATTGCCTTCACTGCGGCATCTGAATTGGTAGTCGCCCCTGCCGGATATAACTTAGCCGCTACAACCCCGGCTTTTTTCGCTAAGCGAATGTCTTCGGCAGACGTATTGTTAGTCAAATAAATAGTCATAAGGGGCTCAAAATCACTGCCCTGAGGTCGCGCGGCTAAAATCCGCTGGCGGTACGCGTTTGCCATTTCAGCATTCACCACAGGCGGCACCAAGTTTGGCATGGCAATACCCCGACGAAATGACCTAGCCGTAGCAGGCACGGTCTCAGGTAACATCTCATTATCGCGAAAATGTAAATGCCAATCGTCTGGTTGGGTCAAGGTAATTTGCTGCATTTTTTAGCCTTAAGTCGTGTTGTTTAATATCTTAGTTAGCGCATTATGCCGTAAATTACGTGTAGATATAATAGCCAAGATATTGTGTTGATGTGATGAATTAAAAATCTAATTTTCTCGGTCTTACATTTAACACGCTGTAGAAGTTATTTGCAGTCACACATTTAAATTCATTCAGGATCCGCTTTATGCCGGCTGCAATTTCTTTACTTAACCTTGTACCACAAGATAAAAAAAACGCTATTTTTACTGGTTTAATCGGGTTACTTGATAAACTGCTCGCTATTCACCGCTTAGATCAGCTGTATGTTGATCATCAACTAGCGGGTTTAAGCAAAGAGCAATTCGCCATAAAATTACTCGGTGCGTTAAATGTGACGATTGAAGGCACTCACGAGTTACAGCAAAAAGTCCCAAGCAGCGGACCTCTAGTCATTGCCAGTAACCATCCTTTTGGCGGCATTGAAGGCGTTATCTTGGCTTATGTGATTGGTCAAATAAGACCTGATTTGAAAGTACTTGCCAATCAAGGCTTGCAGCTTTTTAGTGAACTTAAAGACTACTTTATTTTTACTAATCCGTTGTCTGAGCGTGACCCAAGAAATGGACCTTCATTGCGCACCACTTTGCGCCACGTTAAGCAAGGTGGAGCCTTATTGATATTCCCAGCCGGACGCGTCTCTTATTACCAAAAGGATAAAAAGCGTATAAGCGAACACCAATGGAATCGCATCGTGGCTAACTTGGTTGCCCGCACTCAAGCACAGTATTTAGCCGTTTTTGTGAGTGGCCAAAATAGCCCCCTATTCTATCGTTTAGGTCGTATCTACTACCGGTTACGCATGCTTATGCTACCCAGAGAGCTTCTCAATAAACGTGACTCAAAAATCAAAATCTCCGCGGGAACTTGCGTTCCATCAAATGTATTTTCAACAACAATCGATGATTTAGAGCAAACTGCGCTGCAACGGATACAGAGCTACGTTCAAGATCCTCTTTGGCATTATGATTGGCCAGCCTCAAGTACTATCGCGTTACAACCATTGATTGCGCAAGTCTCTGGTACTGTTATTAAAGCAGAGTTGGCAAACTTAGAGGTTAATCAGAAATTACTTAGTTATCGAAATTTAGATGTGTACTACGGATATTATGAGCAGCTTCCACAGACCGTCCAAGAGATAGCAAGATTGCGTGAACTGGTATTTCGCGAACACGACGAAGGCAGCGGAAATTCATTAGATACTGACGATTTTGATAAAACCTACACCCATTTGTTTGTAGTAGAACGTGATGAAGGGCGCATTATTGGTGCGTATCGTATGGGCCAATCAGATCGCTTGCTGGCAATGGGCATTTCGAATCCCTTTTATCTCAGTGCAATGTTTACGTTTTCAAAACAATTCATTAATCGCCAAGAACCTTGCTTAGAAATGGGCCGTTCATTCTTGGTCCCTGAATATCAAAGCAGTTTTCATGGTTTGCTTCTTTTATGGCGAGGAATTGGCCGTTTTGTATGTCAATTCCCCCAATATCGCACTCTTTATGGTACGGTATCTTTGAGCAAACTTTATGATCCCCGCAGTGTCAGTTTAATACAACACGCCTTAGTTATCCCTACTGTTGATGCAACCGCAAATACACCTTTCAATTTCCCTGTATCACCTGAAGTAGCTGATTTTGCAATGCGTTATCCGTTGAAAAATCATTTATCTAGCTTACTGGCAGGAATAGAAAGTGACGGTAAAGACATTCCCATATTACTCAGGCATTACCAAAAACTTGGTGCGAAGTTTCATTGTTTAGGTATAGACAGTAATTTTAACCATACTCCTGGTTTATTACTCAGCGTGGATCTAGCAAGCACACCAGAAAAACTGGGCAAATTGTACTTAGGCGAAGGTTGGCAGAGCTACAAAGAATATTCAGAATAATGATGTAGTGTAGACGTGCTGGTGCGAGTAAAGACAATTAACTCGGATGCCGTCCCACATAATAGTATGGGGCGGCATTAGCGCAAAACGCTTACCTTGTCTGGTCAAACGATAAGCATCTTTGCTGAGCTGTAGGCATTAAACTTTTTTAACGAACTCAGATTTAAGCTTCATCGCTCCTACACCATCGATTTTACAATCAATATCGTGATCACCGTCGACTAACCGAATGTTCTTAACTTTGGTGCCGACTTTAACGACCAAAGAAGAGCCTTTCACTTTTAAATCTTTGATAACGGTAACCGTATCGCCATCTGTTAAGGTATTACCATTTGAATCACGAATAACTGGCGTATCATCGTCAGTCGCTTCTTGACCTTGCGCCCATTCATGCCCACATTCAGGGCAGATATACATATTACGATCTTCATAGGTGTATTCAGAATTACACTCTACACAATTTGGTAAACCACTCATGGTGTGTCCCTATATTAGCTAAAACGATGTCGGCATCCCGAGGCTAGAACGATATTTTGCCCATAGCCAAGCAGATGTAGCCGTTATTATCCACATAAACAATAGAAATACCAAATCGACGTAACGTTATGCTTGGGCGCGTTGATAAGTTGCGGTAGAAGGCGCGACACCAAATAACGCATGGGTTTTCTGGCCCTGTAATGAAACAATGATCGCTAATAGTGAAAAATGGTGGATTGCATGACTCGAAACAAATAGTAATTCACGGCCCAACGTTGAACTAACCTGATTAACATAAGATTGTTCAACTGACGTCTCGGCTAGTACGCTTAACTCTGCTTGCATATCATTTTGGTACACATCCACCAGCCACGCTTCAATATCATTCCACGCTTGCAGTGCGAACGTCGTTGATTTCGCCACATCCGAGTGACGATGGCGTAAATTATAGTCGACTACACCAGCGTCTATTCCTTGTTTAAGCGCTAGGTAATGATCAATAACATGGCGCATATGCGCACCTGCGCTACTCATAACATGGGGAGCCATCTCTTGTTGATAAGCATGATGGGATATATGATTTAAAAATGTCTTGGCTTGCTCAACGGTTTCTAAGTGGCTTCGCAATGCCTGGCTATCACAGAGCATATGTTTCCTGTTACTTCAAATAATCTATATTTAACAGACCCATACTAAGGGGAAAATATTTCATAAAAATATCAGTCCTTATTACCGTCCTCATTGATTCACGAATATTAACTTTTCGGTATCAAACCCTGCTTTGCGCGCCTTGCTTAATAAAGTCTGTAGGACGTCAGGTGAAAGTTGCGGTTGACGGGACAAAATCCAAAAATAATCTCTATTCGGTCCGGTGATCATCGCATACTCATAGCCTTGAGTGTCTAACGAAAAGATCACATAACTGGCATAAAAGGGTCCAAAAAAAGATACCTTTAAATGCCCTACTTGTTCATCGTCAACGAAATACGCTTTACCTTGGGCTTCATCCCACACTTGTTTTTGTTGATTGAACCCTCGATTAATAACGTTAACGCCACCGTCTTGTTGCATACTATATTCAGCGGTTACTTGGTCTAAGCCTTCCTCGAATGAATGATCCAGTCGAGCAATTTCGTACCACTTACCTAAATAACGATTCAATTCAAAGCCGGATACAGGTTCGATACCATCCGGAATTGACGTACAAGCACTAGTAGAAAGAATAGCCATCAGTAAACCCAAGCGAAAAATAGACTTTGTTAGCAAATTAGCGCTAATTGAAAATGGTAGTTGAAACGTCATCTCATCACTCCTTTCCAGTAAAATAATCAGTTTTAATAGTAGATTTGCTCTAATACGAATTAAACCATCACTTTGGTTTGTTTGCAGGAAAATAGCGTCAGCTTATAACAACAAAATAGAACTGACATATGCACACTCAACATTAACTCTTAGTGGTATTAATGTTATCGACTAGTAGTAACTCAGCGCATATGCAAAGTTGACAAATATCTACCACAGGTTTAATTTCAGTAGTTACTGAAACTTCTATAAGAAAAATATCTTATGCAAATGACCCCAATGATCGAATCATTTGTTATGCACTTTGGGGAAATGGGCAGCCGCTGGGGCTTCAATCGTACCGTAGGGCAAATGTACGCTTTGTTAGTTATCAGTGAAAATCCCCTAAGTGCCAATCAAATTGCCGAGGCTTTAAGCGTTTCCCGGGGCAATGTCAGTATGGGTTTAAAAGAACTACAGTCTTGGCAATTGATTAAACAGCATCATATTCCTGGTGATCGTAAAGAATATTACCAAAGTGCAGGTACCATATGGGAGATGGCCAATCGAGTATTTGAAGAACGCCGCAAACGCGAAATGGATCCAACCCTGACCTTACTTCGTGGCATTATCCTTGAGAGCCCAGAAAATCAAGAGGAAGTATTTGCCCAGCAGCGCCTACAAGAGATCCATGATCTATTAGAAACAATCAGTAAATGGACAAGTGAATTGCAACAGATGAATCCTGACACACTGGGCACATTAATGAAGTTAGGGTCAGGCGTGGGTAAAGTCATTGATATGAAAAACAAATTGATTAAACCATCGAAAAAACTCGAAAAAAAACCATAACAAACACACACGGGTCATATTGCGACCAGAGAAAATATTGGTAACACTTTGCCCCGTTCAAAATGGCTAAAGGCGTTTCACCGCCACATGAAGTTTGTTACAGTCCGCCTGCGTTTTGTGGTTAGGGCTTTAATAGCCTGAATCGACACGAATAAACAGTAAACATTGTTAAGGTAAAGAGTGAAATTCAATGTGATTGCTTACACTATGCTAATTTTGATTGCCCTGCAGTCATTAGCGACTGTGACAAAAACGCAAGAATTTCATCAAGTTGAGCCCGAGCATCTGGCACTTATTCATCAACTCGCGCCTGATCATCAAAGCACATCGTTAATAAACGTCAATAATGATGAACAAATTAACACCCAAGCAGATTCTCATAATCCTGCAGATTGCCATCACTGCGGTCATTGCAACGGTTCACACGCTCACTGGGTTAGCATCAGTTGCACACGATTTAACAATCACTATATTGCCATCAACCAATACGCCTATCAGCATAATCTTGCTGACGGCACAGTCAATCGACTGATACGCCCCCCTAAAGCTTAGTGTCATTTAAATATCGTTAACCAGCCGAGGTTTACACCTATGGCTGATATTTTTTTGTACATTTTTTTAGGACACTATTATGACTTTGGCGATCCCTAAACGGTTACTCAAGCCCACCTCACTTGTGGTTTTTATCAAAAATACGTGGGTACTATTTTTCGTAACGATTAACGCGTGGGCTCAACCCCCAAATCTAGTAATCAATCCCGGTGTAAATCTAAAAACGCCTTCTGTGACTTATCAGACGACTGTGCCTTTGGGCATGCTCACACTTTCAGGTGCGATAAAACGCACGCTTACAAGCAATCCACAGCTAGCAAGCTATACGTTTCGTCAACAAGCATTAGACGGTGACCTCAAAAGTGCTCAGTTAGACCCACAGCGTAGCGTTTCGATAGAATTAGAAAACGTACTAGGCACGGGCGAGCGCACCGGAATAAAAGGCGCTGAACTGACGTTGGCGCTTTCGTCAGTACTCGAATTGGGCGGCAAAAAAGCAGCACGTAGCGCGCTCGTTTCCCAGAAGCGCTTATTGCTAACGGCACAAAAACAAACTCAATCCCTTGATTTGTTAGCCGAGGTCACTCGTCGCTATATCGATGCATTAAGCAGTGAACAGCGTATTAACGTACTAAAGGAAGCGGAAGAGCTTGCGCGCTATACCCTGCAAGCCGCAGCAAAGCGAGTCACGGCGGGAGCCACGCCAGAAGTAGAACAACTCAGGGCGCAATCAGCCCTGGCGAAGGCCCGCATGCAGCTTCTTAACGCCCAGCGTGAGCGCCACACTCGTTATTACGCTCTGAGTATCTTATGGGGAGAAACGACGCCTAGCTTCTCTGAATTAGCTGGGAATATCTTTACGCTAGGGAACAGCGAAAATTTTGACAACCTCTATCAACAGGCGGTGAATAACCCTGCCATCGCAGTATTTTCAGCACAAGAAAGACTACAACAAGCTCAGTTGCGTTTGACTAAAACCCAAGCTCAGCCTGATCTAACGTGGTCAGTCGGCGTTCGTTACGACAATGCTAGTGACGACAGTGCCCTGATGGCGGGCATTAGTATGCCGCTGTTTGGCGCGGCACGTAGCCTAGGTGAATATCAATCATTACAGGCTCAACAAGCGCAAGTTAATGTAGAAAAAAAGGCAGCTTTGCTAACGCTTTCCAATCAACTCTACCAACTGGTTCAAGCCAGAGAAAGTGCAGTTCTGCGGGTAATTACTCTGCAAAAAAGCATCATTCCACCGCTACAAGAAGCGCTGCAGCAAGTTGGCCAAGCCTACGAGCAAGGACGATATAGCTACCTCGAATGGGTAACCACCCGTCAAGAGCTTATAGATGCCAAATCAGCCTTAATATCGGCGGCACGAGACGCCCTCACCTTAGCTGCTGATATAGAACAACTAACAGGCACCCCATTGATTTCACCCACACATTCTTCTGCGGCTCTCTAAGGAGTTTCCTATGACATTATTATCTATTATTCCCTTTACCAGCCAGTGTATAAGCCGACGGTTAACCCAAATATTAATCGTTTTTCTAACACTATTTGCTAGAACAACGTTTGCGGTTGATTTACCAGAACACGATAGTAGCGCCACGATGCATGACGCTGTTAGTGACCAGCGTAACAATGAACACGACGACGAGCATCAAGAAATAAGCCAGATAGCGGGCAGCATCGCTAAACAGGCCGGGATTAACGTGGCACATGTTAGTGGTGGCTCAATAGTTGAAAGTATGACGGTTTACGGCAAACTCGCGCTCTCGCCAAGTGGTTTGAGCCACGTTCGCGCGCGGTTTTCAGGCGTCATAACCAAAGCGGATGCAGTTATTGGCCAGTCGACAAAAGCGGGACAAATACTGGCAGAAGTCGAGTCTAATGAGAGCTTAAAACGTTACGCAATTAACGCCCCCTTCTCTGGGGTAGTTATCGCTCGTCATGCCAACGTTGGAGAGCTATCAAATGGTCAAATTCTTTACTCCGTCGCAAACTACACGCAAGTTTGGGCAGAACTACGCCTATTTTCAGAACAAATTAATCAAGTCAAGGTAGGTCAAAGTGTTGAGCTAAAGCTAAACGGCAATAGCACCACTTCAACGATCGAGCATATTATGCCCTCTCCTGATAACAGCCCTTACCTTATCGCTAGAGTGCGTGTGGACAATAGCTCTGGTCACTGGGCTCCAGGCCTAGTAGTCAAAGCTAATATTATCATCTCAAGTAAACAGGTTGCTTTGCGGGTCGCTAATAATGCGATTCAGAAGCTAGATGGCAATGCTGTCGTTTTCGTTAATCAAGGTGAAAGTTACTTCCCTAGAATAATCGAAGTCGGCAGTAAAAATGCACACTACAGCGAGATCAAATCTGGCCTGCATCGCGATGAGCAATACGTGGTAGAGAATAGCTATGTCATCAAAGCTGATATAGAAAAATCTGGTGCTTCTCATGGCCATTAGTTTCTTATTTCAACGTGGTAAACACTGCCAAAGTATATTTGCCTCAGCTTTCCTATTGGTACCTAAGGAGAATTGCTAATGATGAGTGCTATTTTACGTATCTCAATAGAAAGACGAGGCTTAATGATGGGCCTGGCCATGCTCATTATTGGCACTGGTATATGGCGTTATCAACTCCTGCCAATTGACGCGGTTCCAGATATCACTAATGTACAGGTACAAATCAACACCGTCGCCCCTGGCTATTCACCTTTGGAAACTGAGCAGCGTATTACCTATCCAGTGGAAACCGCCTTATCAGGTTTGCCAAATTTATCCTATACCCGTTCGTTATCACGCTACGGTTTATCGCAAGTTACGGTGGTGTTCGAAGAAGGTACCGATTTGTACTTTGCACGCAATGTGATAAGTAACCGCTTGAGCAGTATTAAAAGTAACTTACCTCAAGGCCTAGAACCTGAATTGGGTCCTATTGCCACTGGTCTTGGTGAAATATTTATGTACACGGTGACCGCTGAGGATGATGCCCGTCGAGTAGATGGAAGCCCATTTGATGCCATGGCATTGCGAGAAGTACAAGACTGGATCATCAAACCTCAGTTAGCGCTAGTCAAAGGTGTGACCGAAATTAATGCTATTGGCGGTTTTGTAAAGCAATATCACGTGCTGCCCGATCCGCAAAAAATGCTCACTTTTGGTATCTCGTTTGACGATTTACAACAAGCTTTGCAACGCAACAATAGTAATCGAGGTGCGGGATACGTCGAACGTAACGGCCAGCAATTACTCGTGCGCAGCGAAGGTCAATTGGCCACAATTGATGAAATATATCAGCTGGTTATCAAGCATGTTGCAAGCACCCCTGTAAGGGTAAGCGATGTGGCCGATGTGGCTATCGGTAAAGAGCTACGCACAGGTGCTGCCACCCGGGACGGGGCAGAAACCGTAATCGGCACTGCTATGATGTTAGTAGGGGAAAACTCCCGCGACGTAGCACAAGGTTTGGCTGCAAAATTGCAATCTATTCAACAAACCTTACCCGAGGGCGTAAACGTAGAGGCAGTTTACGATCGTACTACGCTAGTGGATAAAGCCATCAACACGGTGCAAAAAAACCTGCTAGAAGGCGCATTGCTAGTCATAGTGATACTTTTTTTACTGCTTGGTAATATTCGCGCCGCGCTTATAACCGCGGCGGTCATTCCCTTAGCTATGCTAATGACCATAACAGGCATGCAGCGTATGGGCGTATCAGCCAACTTAATGAGTTTAGGCGCGCTAGATTTTGGCTTAATTGTCGATGGCGCGGTGATCATAGTGGAAAACGTAATCCGCCGTTTATCTCAAGTGCAGCACGAACTTCCATTAAAAGAACGCCTAACGTTAGTATATGAAGCAACGAATGAGGTTATACGCCCTAGTCTGTTTGGCGTGATTATCATCACCGCTGTGTATATTCCCCTTTTCACCTTAACGGGGGTTGAAGGCAAGATGTTCCACCCGATGGCTGCGACGGTGATCATGGCATTGCTCAGCGCATTGTTTCTGTCGGTAACTGTGGTCCCTGCTGCCATTGCCGTATTTATGAGTGATAAAGTCAGTGAAAAAGAGAGCATTTTAATCTTAGCAGCCAAACGGGTTTACCAACCGTTACTATTAATGGTGTTGAAGCTTCGCTGGTTGGTCTTAAGCTTATGCCTAGTGCTACTTGCTGGCAGTGCTTGGCTGGCAACTACGCTGGGTTCTGAATTTGTGCCACAGTTGAATGAAGGGGATATCGCCTTGCACGCCATGCGTATTCCCGGAACAGGAATTGAACAAGCGGTAATCATGCAACGCCAACTTGAAGCCCGCATTAAGCAATTCCCTCAAGTAGACAAAGTGTTTGCCAAAATCGGTACGGCTGAAGTGGCAACAGATCCTATGCCACCTAACGTAGCAGACAACTTTGTAATGTTAAAACCGCGTAGCGAGTGGCCTAACCCAAATTTATCGCAAAGTGAGCTGGTGACGCAAATAGAAACAGCTGTAAAACAGCTGCCGGGCAACAATTACGAGTTTACCCAACCGATTCAGATGCGCTTCAATGAGCTGATCTCAGGTGTTCGAGCGGATTTAGGCATTAAGGTATTCGGCGACGATCTAGATGAGTTATTACGGGTAGCAAACGATGTATTGGCAAGCATTTCAGCTTTAGACGGTGTCGCTGATGCTCGGGTAGAGCAAGTAACAGGCTTACCGGTTTTTTCCATCGAGCCTAAACGCGTAGCGCTATCTCGTTTCGGGTTGAGCTTGGACGAACTACAAGACACAGTCGCTACTGCTATTGGTGGTGCCGATAGCGGAGTCATTTATCAGGGTGATAGACGCTTTTCGTTGGTTGTGAGGCTTCCAGAGATACTGCGTAATGACTTAGAAAGTCTGATGAACTTACCTATCGCTTTACGAGATGGAAACTATATCCCATTGTCAGAAGTCGCTACGTTAAAGCAAACGGAAACGCCCAATCAAATAAGCCGTGAAAATGGTAAACGCCGTGTTGTGGTAAGCGCTAATGTGCGAGATGTTGATTTAGGTAGTTTTGTAAAATTAGCCCAGCAGCGTATCGCTGACCAGGTCACAATACCCCCAGGTTATTGGTTAGATTATGGCGGTACATTTGAGCAATTAGAGTCTGCTAGCCAGCGCTTGTCTATTGTCGTTCCGATTACCTTAGCGGTTATTTTAGGGCTGCTGATCATGGCATTTAGTTCCGTAAAAGACGCGCTAATCATTTTTAGCGGCGTGCCACTCGCGTTAACGGGTGGCGTAATTGCACTTTGGATGCGCGATATGCCTCTATCAATCTCAGCTGGTGTGGGCTTTATTGCACTGTCAGGTGTTGCCGTACTTAATGGCCTGGTAATGTTGTCATTTATTCGCCAACGCTGGCAGGAAAATCATGACCTTATGGCGGCCATTATTGATGGAGCAATGACGCGATTGCGCCCAGTGTTGATGACCGCATTGGTTGCCAGCTTAGGTTTTGTACCCATGGCATTAAACGTAGGTACCGGGGCTGAAGTCCAGCGGCCACTTGCTACAGTGGTGATTGGTGGAATAATCTCATCCACCATACTCACATTATTGGTATTACCCATTTTGTATCGCTTGGTGCACAAAAACGATAACAACCCTAATGAGTTAACATAGCATTGAAGTTTGATGCTTAACGCTTAACTAACAAAATAAAGAAGAGGCCTAGCTAACACTACTAGCTGGCTCTTCTTTATGTATCGTCATATCAAACTCACTTCATCAACTTATTCATTGTTTCTTGATCGCGCAACGCACCAACGATCAGTGCTACGTTGGCTTGAAGTTGACTATTTAATCTTCCGGCAAAAATAGGATTAAGACGTTCTAATCGGTCAAATTCTGTGTGCCAAATTTCTCCCCACTTTGTTTCGCTATCTGGTTCACAGCTGCCCAACGTTGATTTTGAAAAACAACTCCAGAATGCACTGTTGGTAGTTTGAGAATATCCATCTTTTCCGCCTTTGCCTTCAATATCCATATTCGTAGCCTCAATGTAAGCGATAGGAATACCGCTACAAGCAAACGCTTGATGATCTGACCAATCGCCCGTTTCGCCTTGAGCAAACGCATCTGACTCGTCATGCAGTGTGAAAGCGACCTTAAGATTGGCCCGCGTCTGCGCATAGGTAAGTAGGGCATCGCGGAAGTTTCCACTGGTATTCAAATTCGGCTGAGCAACGTTCTTGCAGCTAAAGTTAGTACTTGATGCGCTGTGTATATAGAGCGTGTCACCCCCTATCACTGTATCTAAATTCAGCATTGCGACCACATTTTCGCGTTGGCCAGAAGCGAGTTGCTCTACGTAATATTTAGACCCAAGCTTGCCGACCTCTTCACTGCCAAAAAAGACTAGTTTTATACTAAATGGAAGGTTTTTTAGCTGACTTAGATGCTCGGCAACACTAAGTAAAACAGCAACACCACTAGCATTATCAGTCGCCCCCAAACTGCCTTGCTTTACACCGGTAGAATCAAAATGGGCACCGATAACTATTTGCTTTTCGCTACGTCCGGGGATCAATGCACTGACATTCGCCGACTGACCTGAAAAATCATCTAGCTCAATGGAAAAATTTTGTCGTTCAGGTATTAAATTTAAGTCCCGCAATTGCTGACTAATATAGTCAGCGGCCTGCTGCTCTTCAACTGAGCCGGCCGGCCTTGCGCCAATACCATTTTTTTCGCCCGCAAGCGCGATTAAATGCTTAAGTGTACCAAACGATTCTTTCTCTGCTCGAGTATCAAACGACGCAGTCGTAAGTAACAATCCACCTATGGCTAAAACGTAATACAACTTCATGTTGGGGTTTATCTCAGGTGCAAAACGCGCATGATAGCCACCCACATAATATTTTACTAGTCAGTAAATTCTAGCCTTATCTCACGAGGTATTTTAATCGCATGTTATTTCGTTAAATTAAGTATGCCTTAAGTTTCACTTATTAATGTATGTGCAAATCATTTATATCTTTGAGTCTGATAATGCGCTTTTTTATAGCCTGTTTTGTATTGTATTTGGCGAGCTATGCCAACAACGGATACGCGTCCGTTGCACCAAATTTCTCCCTTACGGTAAATTCCGTGCCGGTCGAGCTCAGTGAATTGAAGGGTAAAGTTGTTTATATAGACTTTTGGGCTTCTTGGTGTAAGCCCTGTCGACAGTCTTTTCCTTGGTTGAACGATATGCAGCAAAAATATGCCAAACAAGGCTTAGTTGTGGTCGCTGTCAATCTCGACACAGAAGCTGAATTAGTCAACGCATTTCTAGAAAAAATTCCAGCTAACTTTCCTATTGTTCTCGACCCTGATGGGGAAATCGCGCAGCGCTACGAGCTTATAGGTATGCCCAGTAGCTACTTAATCGCTAGAGACGGCAGTGTCCGCTTTAGTCACAAAGGCTTTTTCAGTGCCAAACAATCGGCCTATGAACAACAACTTGTCAGCTTATTACAAGAATTGGAGTAATCATTATGCTTAGTAAACCTACTATTAATCGCTTGCTAGTCGCCTCAGCGCTAGTTGCTACTTTAGCTTTAAATGGCTGTGCCAACTTAGGCGTCAAGCCGTGGCAGCGCGACCTACTTGCCAAGGACGAAATGGCGCTTGATGCCGAAGGTATCGATTTAGGATTAGATGACCATATTTATTTTAGCAAAGAAGCCACTAGTGGTGGTCGTTCATTTGCTGGGGGGGGCTGCGGATGCAACTAACTAAAAGTAAAAATCTTAGCGTGTCATTGGCAGCAGCAGCCTGCGCGCTTTTGAACGTTGGCGCACAAGCGGAAGAAGCACCAGCAGAGGAATGGAAGTTCGATACGGCAATATTGTATTACGGTGAAACAGACCGAGTACAGCTTGCTGAAGGCGTATTCAACGCCAATAAAGACTTTGGCGATCAGCGCATATTTAATGGCAAAATTGCCATTGATACCCTTACTGGCGCATCAGCATCAGGCGCGGTTGCCCAGCAAGAAGCCCAAACATTCACGCGTCCTTCCGGAAATGGCCAATATGTGGTGAATCCAGAAGAAACACCCCTTGATGACACATTCCAAGATACCCGTGTGCAACTCAGTGCCCAGTGGACTCAGCCCCTATGGGAGAATATGACCGGCAGTACAGGGGTACATTTATCAAAAGAGTACGACTACTTGTCGTTAGGTGTGAACGGTTCACTAGCGCGTGACTTTAATCAGAAAAATACCACTGTATCCGCTGGCGTCTCTTACCAGTACGACAGTATTGATCCGGTTGGAGAAGCACCTGTTGGCCTATCCAGCATGGTGGTTGATACAGGTCAGTTTGCTGATGAAACATTATTTGATACCGCTTTCGATGCGACCCGTACTACTGATAGCAAAGACAAAAATACGGTCGATTTACTGTTAGGTGTCACCCAAGTTATAAACCGACGCATGCTAATGCAGTTTAACTACAGCTATTCAGTTGCAGACGGTTATTTAACCGACCCCTACAAGTTATTAAGTGTGGTTAACAGTGAAGGGATCACCCAAGACATTCTGCACGAAAATCGCCCCGATAAGCGCACTAAACAAAGTTTTTATTGGCAGACCAAATATGCCTCTGATTACGGTATTGCGGATGTATCTTATCGCTATGCCACAGATGATTGGGATATTGATTCTCACACGTTTGATTCGAGATTCAGAGTGCAACTAACTGACAACAGTTACCTGCAACCGCACTTTCGTTATTACCAGCAAAGTGCTGCAGATTTTTATCAACCGTTCTTAGTTGAGGGGTCGTTGTTGCCGTCAGTTGCCAGCGCTGATTATCGTTTAGGTGAAATGACGGCATATACCGTAGGCCTTAAATATGGGCAAACTATGGACAATGGCCGAGAGTGGGCCATCAGATTGGAGTACTACCAACAGAGTCCTAAAAATGCAGGCTTCGACGAGCCAGGTGCACTTCAGGGCTTAGATCTATACCCAAGCATTGATGCTGTCATCGCTCAGGTAAGCTATAGCTTTTAGCGCTAGTATTTCATAATGAATTTGGCTCAGGGTATACTGTCTGCTATATGTTTACTTACTTTAGCAATGATAGAATTGCCAACTAAGGTGAGACAGTCTTGAGCCAAATCCCAACATTAATCTCAAAAGGTGACTATTTTCATGGTCACTTTTTTTGCATGGCTAGTCCATGTGAGCTGTTAATTGAAACCCAAGATCAGTTATTCGCCAATCATCTTCTTCAGCAAGTAGTTGCACAGACTAAACGTATCGAACAAAAATACAGTCGCTATATTGCCGGTAATCTTGTTGATCGAATAAACCACAGCAATAACAGTTGGGTGAAAATAGACCAAGAAACCCACAGGTTACTGGCATTCGCGCAAACCTGCTTTGAGCTCAGCGATGGCATGTTCGACTTAACATCTGGCGTGCTGCGAAAAATATGGGACTTTACCGGTAAAGGACAGTTTCCAAGGCCAGAACAAGTCGCTAATATAATAAAACACATCGGCTGGCAGCATATAGAATTTACCGAACAACATATTCGTTTACCCTCTGGTTTCGAATTGGATTTTGGGGGTATAGGCAAAGAATACGCAGTGGATGCTGCGGCCAAGCTTTGTACTGAACTTGCGCCTACTGTTTCAACATTGGTTAATTTCGGCGGCGATATTCAAGTCACTCAGCCCAGACGCCATCATGCTTATTGGCAAGTCGGTATTGAGAGCCCTCAGCTTAAAAATGCCTCTCAACAAGTAGTGCCCTGCCAGCAAACAGAAAACACTGACCAAGATACTCACGCTATGGTAAAGATAGCCTCAGGTGGCTTAGCCACAAGTGGTGACGCTCGACGCTTTATTATTCACAACAACATACGCTATAGCCATATTCTAAACCCCAAAACAGGTTACCCTGTAACCGGTGCCCCGCGCTCAGTGACAGTCGCAACAGACTTTTGCATTCAATCCGGCATGATAGCGACCATGGCCTTACTTCAAGGGAGCGAAGCCGAACATTTTCTACAAGCCCAACAACAAAAGCATTGGTGTTACTGGTAGATATCTGACAGGAAGCCATCTGATAGCCATTCATCAACGTCCTTATTCTTTTTCATAAGTCCTTAAATTTGCTAAATAATTTAATATTAATATCACCGTCCCAAGGATATTTTGCTGTATCATTTTGTTACTGATGTATGTGTAGAGAACGTTAAGCGCGCTGTAAATGAAGTCCTACGTATTAATACTTTTGGTGTTTGTAGCAAATACCTTATACGCCAACGTATGCGGCCAATTTAACTGCCCGACTGGTGCACCCATTGAAAATGATGTGATCGAACGCCCAATTTATATATTAAGCAACAATCACGACACCAAATTTGCCGATTGGGCTGCTTACCAAGTCACGCCAGAAACGATTGATGGGCCGAGTCGTTCACGTAGTTGGCGATCTGATCCCGAAATACTAAGCCAGTTCACATTAGAAACCGCTGACTATAAAGATGCCAATGCTGTTATCCGCACGGATCGCGGGCATCAGGTACCTCTTGCGAGTGTGAGCAATACCAATGATTGGCGCACGACAAACTATTTGTCGAATATCACCCCGCAAAGCTCCAATTTAAATCAAGGCCCTTGGGTGAGGTTAGAATCAGCAATACGGAACTTAGCACGAAGCGGGAACACTGTTTACGTTGTTACCGGCCCCTTATATGAAGGTTTTTTTGCCGTATTACCAAGCGCAGATGAATCACATGTTGTTCCATCTGGCTATTTTAAAGTTGTGGCTATGATCACCAACTCAGGATACGTGCGAGCATCTGCCTATGTTATGGAACAAAACAGCGCGCGTGACGATAACTATTGCATGAAAGAGGTCACGATAGACAATGTTGAAAGTCGCAGTGGTTTAAATATATTCCCCGCAATGACTGGCAGTAAGGAATATGCAGTGGAATCCCGTCTAAGAGGGTTGAGCAGCCTGTTAGGCTGTTAAAACAGTCGCGATTAAGTTAGGGATATTATTCAGGCTTAAACAAATACACTAATGGAATCTATTCACTTTCGTTAAACTTACCCACAATGAGCTTTTCAACTGCTTCCATGGCTTGCTGGGCATCTATGCCTTGTGAAATAACCAGTACTTCTTTGCCCTGACAACTCTCAAGCATCATCAAGCCCAGTACACTGCTAGCAGAGGCACTTTTATCGTCCTGTACTATGGTCACTTCAGCGTCGAATTGATTGGTCAGCTTAACCAATTCTGTCGCCGCTCTGGCATGTAAGCCGAGCTTATTTACAATCAGTAAAGTCTTTTCTAAGCGCTCACTCATCGATTGAGTTCTCGATGGCGAATTTGTACATCAGGATGCGAAGCACTAAAAGTCTTGGCGAGCATTTCAACCACGTAAACCGAACGATGTTGACCGCCGGTGCAGCCTATCGCAACAGTGACATAGCTGCGATTATTACGCTCTAAATGGGGCAACCAAGTAGAAATCAAATTTTGGATTTGCCAGATAAATTTAGTGACTATGGGTTGCGAACCAAGAAATATCTCTACTGGCGAATCAAGACCGGTCAACGGTTTTAAATCTGGTTCCCAATGGGGATTCGGCAAAAAACGTGCATCAAATACGTAATCTGCATCTTTGGGAATACCATGCTTAAAACCAAAACTTTCAAAGACCAATACTAAACGTGAACTTTTCTTACCTAAAATACGTTCACGTACTAATTCAGCAAGCTGATGAATCGATAGTTGGTCGGTATCTATATACAAGTCAGCACGCTCAGCAATAGGCGCCAGTAACTGGCTTTCTGCTTGAATAGCACCAGCTAACGATTTGTTCTGTTTTGATAACGGATGTAAGCGACGGGTTTCGCTAAAGCGTTTGATAAGTACATCATCGCTAGCATCTAAATAAAGAATGGTCATTTCCCAAGTCGAAGGTAGATAATCAAGTATCTCTACCAGTTCGTTGGGATCTTTGGGAAGATTGCGCACATCAATACTGACCGCCACTTGGTCATACTCATCGACGACAGTATGGGTCAACGTAGGCAACAAATTGACTGGGATGTTATCGACACAGTAGTAGCCCAAATCTTCCAATGATCTCAATACAACGGACTTACCTGAGCCTGAGCGACCGCTTATAATAATAAGTTTCATATCAACTGAGTACCTGAAATAGTGCTTGGTCAGTAGTCGCGCTGCGCAATTCTTTCAAGACATCTTTATCACTGAATTTTTTGGCGATCGCGGATAAGGTTTGTAAATGCTCGTTGGCCTTCTCTTCAGGCACCAATATAGCGAAAAATATATCCACAGGCATATTATCGATAGCATCGTATTGAACCGGAGGTTGGCAAGTCACCAATACAGCTAAGGTAGACTCAAGACCTTTTATACGGCCATGAGGCAACGCAATTCCACCGCCAATTCCCGTACAGCCCATCTTTTCTCTACCACTTAAGCTGGCCAAAATAGTGGCTTGGTCTATCTCAACAAGGTGCTGAGAGGCCACCTGACTGATGAGCTCTAAGATGCGTTTTTTGCTAGAACCCTGAACTGCGCATAAAACGCAGTCAGGGTGAAGAATACTTGAAATTTCCATTATTTACCTGATGGGTTAATGGCGCTTAACTTTCTCTTTATGCTTAATGACTTGGCGATCGAGCTTATCTATTAGCCCGTCTATCGCGGCGTACATATCGCTGTGTTCCATGGTTGCAAAAACATCTGCTCCATTCAAATGTATCGTAGCTTCAGCTTTTTGGTTCAGCTTTTCTACATTGAGAATGACGTGAACATTGTTAATTTGATCGAAGTGCCGCTCTAGCTTGGTAAATTTAGTATCAACATAATCTTTAAGTGAATCGGTAACATCCACATGGTGACCAGTAATATTAATTTGCATAACGCCTCTTCCTTCTTTAATCAGCCTACAATAGGCTTTTTCGTTGGTTCGACGGGGGTATCATAAGAGATTCCCGGTATTTTGCTATCGTTCGCCTAGCAACCATAATGCCTTGATCAGCTAACAATTGAGCAATCTTGCTGTCGCTTAACGGCTTACTGGGTTTTTCAGCCGCGACCAATTTCTTAATTAACGCACGTATTGCAGTTGATGAACATTCTCCGCCAGTTTCGGTAGCAACATGGCTAGAGAAGAAATACTTCAACTCAAAAATACCTCTAGGGGTATGCATATACTTTTGCGTGGTAACACGAGAAATAGTCGACTCATGCATCTCAACCATTTCTGCTACATCATTCAATACCATAGGCTTCATCATTTCTGGACCGTGTTCAAAAAAGCCCATTTGCTGTTGCACTATACAGTTTGACACTTTTAATAACGTATCGTTGCGACTCTCAACACTTTTAATAAACCATTTAGCTTCTTGCATGTGTGAGCGAATAAATTGACTGTCACTAGTATTTTTTGCTTTACGACTCATGGCCGCATATTGCTGATTTACATTCAACTTTGGCAAGCTGTCGGGATTGAGTTCGACTGTCCAGCGGCCATTCTTTTTGCTCACCGAAACATCAGGTATGACATATTCTGGTTCGCCTTTTATCAACGCGCTACCTGGACGTGGGTTCAACGTCTTGAGTAAGCGCATGACTTCGCGTAAATCATCTTCTTTTAAACGTGATTTACGCATTAACGTCCGATAATCCTTACTGCTCAGTAAATCCGCATACTCACCTATCAGTGTTTTGGCTTCTTCTAACCAAGGCGTATCGGGCGCAAACTGACGTAACTGAACCAATAAACACTCCTGTGGTGTGCGAGAACCTGAACCGATAGGATCAAACATCTGAATCCGTTTCAGCACGCATTCAACTTCATCAAGTTCTATCTCTTCATCATCCATACTTGTCAGTACGTCTTCAACACTCATGGTCAAATAACCAGACTCATCAATAGAATCAATAATGGCCGTCGCTATCGCCACATCAGTATCGCTAAAATGTGTTAAGCGCATCTGCCATAGCAGGTGATCTTGAATATTGTCAGTGGTTTCCCCCTGAAAAATTTGCTCATCGTCACCTGCTGACCCACTCGAAATACTCGATGCTGGAGCGGATGATGCACTGATGTACTCATCCCACGTGGTATCCATGGGTAGATCTTCGGGTATATCGTTTTTTTCTAGGGCTTCACTGGCATCGATATTATCGCTGCTAGTTTCGACGATCTCATTGTTATCTTTAGACGCAGGATCTAACGAATTATCGTTAAGTGCACTGTCGCCAGATTCTTGGTCAGTAGGCTCTTCTATCTCCAAAAGCGGATTTGAATCCAACGCTTCTTGAATTTCTAGCTGTAAGTCCAGCGTAGAAAGCTGCAACAAGCGTATAGCCTGCTGCAACTGCGGAGTCATAGTGAGTGATTGACTAAATTTTAATTGTAAAGAGGGTTTCATTTACTTCTTTATTATGTCCGTTGCAAACTATCTATATGCTGTGGTTGATTCAATTTAACTGTTTTTGTCTCACCAAGCGCCTGATAAATATCTCGATAAAAAGAGTGGCCGTTTCACAGTAACTATAGCCTGAATTGTTCACCTAGGTATACATCTCTTACACGTTGATCACTTAATACTTCTTCGGCTGTACCGGAAGCAATCAATTCACCTTGGCTGACAATATACGCCTTTTCACAAACATCGAGTGTCTCTCTTACGTTGTGGTCTGTTATCAAAACACCAATGCCACGATCACGTAAATGCTGAATAATTTTCTTGATATCATTAACCGAAATAGGGTCTACACCAGCAAAGGGCTCATCAAGTAAAATAAATTCTGGGTCAGCGGCAAGGGCACGCGCTATTTCTACGCGCCTGCGTTCACCGCCTGACAAACTCATACCAGCGCTGTTTCGAATATGATTAATATTGAATTCGTCTAATAATGAATCTGCCTGTTGCTCTCTTTGGTCAGTCGTTAGCTCTTTGCGCGTTTGCAAAATAGCCATTAAATTCTGATACACAGTCAACTTACGAAAAATAGAAGCTTCTTGAGGCAAATAGCCAATCCCTAAACGCGCCCGCATATGCATTGGTTGCAAGGTAAGATCTTGCTGGTCGATACATATTTCGCCTTTGTCCAGCGGCACAAGTCCCACTATCATGTAGAAGGTGGTCGTTTTACCCGCGCCATTGGGACCGAGCAAGCCTACAATTTGGCCCGTAGATACTTCAAGGCTTACATCCCGTACAACCTGCCGAGACTTGTAGGATTTAGCCAAGTGAGTGGCTCTTAAGGTTGCCATTATGGATTTACGTCCTGTTTAGGTTGGTCAGGTAAGTCGCTTGCCTTATTTTCTTGAGACGTTTTCTTGTTGTCAGAAGCCGCTTTTTTTGAAGGCTGAAAAATAGTGATCACTCGGCCATTACCTTCATTTTCGCCTTCTCCTTGAGCAACGATTTGCTCAAGTTCCATATTAAAAGTAATCGACTCACCTTTAACACTGCTATTATTTTGCTTTAATTGCGCATTTCCCTCTAGGGTAAGGGTGCGTAAATCACGACGATACTCTATCTTATTCGCCGACGCTTCAATACTACCACCGAGTTCCTGTTGCTGAGAGTATTTGGCTGGGCTGCCAGTCGCGATAAACACTTCGTTTCCTTCGCCTTTGCTGGCATCGACTTCCACTTCATCTGCGTAAACATTCAAGCTGCCTTGATTGATATGCACATCTTCACGAAAAATAGACTTTTTGGTTTTTCCGTCACCAAACTGAAACTTCGAGTCCACTTTTATAGCTTGTGTGAAATCCTCTTTGCCGGCCAAGCTCAATGGGGAAAACGTCAATGTTGCTATGGCAACTACGCTAAGGCCGAGGTTGATAAATGGTTTGCACATGATCAAGTAACTCATATTGTTGGGTAGATAAATTGGCTTTAAGACCGTTGCTGTTAATCACATAGTGCTGACCGAATATTTGCACGGGTTGGTCAGATTCCATGGTTTTGTCTATTAAATTTATTTCGATAAAGTCAGTACGAATGGTACTAGCAAATCCTTGCTCGTCCTGATTACGTATCTCAACATTATTCTCTAATTGAATACGGTTATCTTCGTACAAGGTACCGTCTTTAGCCGACACTTGCCACGGAGAAGCCTGCGATTCTACAAATATGGTGTATTGCGGTTGTTTAAAAAGCGTGAAACCAAGCATTTCAAAGTGCTCCATTTTGCTCGCAAACACCTGATGACTTAAACGCCCATCTTTATCGAATAACGTGCTTAACATCTCACTAGCCTGATAATTAGGCTGCCAAGCGGTCTCAGTTTCAGTTTGTGGAATCATATCCTCTTCGGCTAACCAGTCAGGTAAGTTAGTAGCAATGACTAACAGGAACAAGCCGCCAATGCTCAGTGTGAGACGATTCATACGCTACTTCCGGTAACTTTGTGTAGCTTACCTTTGGCATGTAAAATAAGATCACATACTTCACGAACCGCACCAAAACCACCATTAATCTGTGTAACATATAACGCCTGTTTTTTCACAAAGGGGTGGGCGTCAGCAGTAGCAACACCTATATGACTCAAATTGAACATGCCAATATCAGGCATATCATCCCCAATGGATACGGTTGCTTCTTTGCCAATTTTCAGCTGCTTTTGCAGCGCGTCTAACGCATCATACTTTTGCTCACAACCTTGAATAATATGCTTGATACCCAGCGCAGACATTCGCTGATGGACAATTCTAGATTCGCGGCCAGTAATAACAGCCACATGAACCCCGATATTCAGTAATGCTTTCACGCCAAAGCCATCGCGAGTATGAAACGCTTTAAGTTCTTCGCCTTGGTTGCCCATATAAATACGACCATCAGAAAAAACACCATCAACATCGCAGGCCAGCAACTTGATACGCGAGAATTTGTCCATCAACGACGACGATTTGTTTCCATATAGGGTATTGATATCGCCCATTAAATCACTCCTGCAGACAATAAAGTCTGCATATTTATCGCCCCAACGGGCATATTTTGTTCATCTACAATAAACAACGAACTAATTTTTCGCTTTTGCATAACATTCAATACTTCAGCAGCGAGGGTATTCTGTGAAGCCGTTATGCAGTTTGCTGTCATGACGCTTTCAATGCGAACTGTATGAATATCAACCCTAGCATCAAGCACCCGTCGTAAATCGCCGTCAGTAAAAATACCGAGCAGTCGTCCATCCTCAGCGACAATACCAGCCATACCAAGTCCCTTGCGAGAGATCTCAAGCAACGCTTGGCTAATAGTCTGGTCCGTTGTGACCAAGGGTAAAAAATCTCCCTTGCACATAATGTCATCCAGTTTGAGCAAAAGCTTACGTCCTAAAGACCCGCCAGGATGTGACAAGGCAAAATCATCTGGCGTGAAACCTCTAGCATCGAGCAGTGCTACCGCTAGCGCATCTCCCATCACAAGTGTAGCAGTAGTGCTCGCCGTAGGGGCTAACCCCAAGGAGCAGGCTTCTTTTTCAACTTTGATACATATGTTGACGTCAGCATATCTACCTAATGAGCTTAGCGGATTGTTGGACATAGCGATAATCGCAATACCTCGGCGTTTTACCACGGGTAATAACGCCAACAGTTCAGATGTTTCACCTGAGTTAGAAATAGCCAACAAAACATCTTGCTCGGTTAACATCCCCAAATCACCATGATTGGCTTCTGCTGGGTGCATGAAAAAGGCGGGAGTGCCTGTGCTGGCCAGCGTTGCCGAAATCTTATGTCCGATATGACCGGATTTTCCCATGCCACAAACCACAACTTTGCCTTTACAATTTTTCAGTAATTCACATGCAGCGACAAAATTCTCATCTACGTATTGAGTAAGTTGTGCTATTGCCTGCCCTTCTATTTCAAGCACGCGCAGGGCCGATTGAATGTAATCTACTTGACTCATTCTGGATTAACCTTGGTTAAATACGAAGTACTGATAAGCAACAAAACAGCCTAAAAAGATCATTGCTTCAAAGCGATTAATACGCCCAGCACCGCGTAAATTAAAACAAAAAATGACTAACAAAAAGGTTAGTCCTAACATGCTGTAAATATCTCGACTCGCGGCGTCGGGATCGACGGGGCCGGGTGATATCAAACCTGGCATCGCCATTACTGCCAAAATATTAAATATGTTAGAACCAATAATATTGCCCAGCGCTAAATCATCTTCGTTCTTCAATACTCCGGCAATACTCGCCGCTAGTTCAGGCAAACTGGTGCCAATTGCAATGATGGTTAAACCGATAACCAAGTCACTTAAACCGAAATGATGGGCAATCACAACGGCTGAATTAACCATAAAGTGAGCACTTAATGGCAATAATACCAAACCCACTAACAGCCAAATAATTGCATTTTTAGTGGGAACGTCGGACGGCACTTCATTATCTGTTTCTGATTCCAGAGGGTCGCCTTTCTCCATATTAAAAGACATCCATGCGAGGCCACCGATGGTGAAAAAGAATAAAACGAACAGCACAACGCCTTCACTCAGAGATAAATACAAATCGGCAAGAAAGTAGGTAGCCAGCAACGACACGGCCAATAAAACAGGCATTTCTCGTTTCAAGGTAGTAGATGCGACGGTTAAAGGTTTAAGTAGCGCGGTTAGGCCAAGAACTAAGGCAATATTAGTGATGTTTGAACCGATAGCGTTGCCGATGGCGGTATCTGTATTACCGTTTAATGAAGCTGTCGCCGAAACCATAATTTCAGGAGCGGAAGAGCCCATCGCAACTATTGTTAAACCGATGACCATGGGAGAAATTCCCATATTTCGAGCGAGTGCCGACGAACCGTATACGAATCTATCTGCACCCCAACTCAATACTACTAACCACAACAAAAATAATAACGCTTCAACTATCACGAAAACTCACTTCTTTTAAACTAATACCCAATTGTCGCAAAAAGCACTGCCTTTGCATATTCATGTATGACAAATAAACCGGCTAATTATAAATAAGACTGAACGATAAATATTCAATACGGGTCTTATACGTAACGGTTGAGTATAATGATTCCTTATACTGTCATTCGTTGCTGCTTTCTATGTTCGAAAAATACGAATATAACTTGTTACTTTTTGGCTTTGAGGTTTGCTCTTGAAAACACGTATAATGCTCGCAATTAATATGCCCTTCGTAGTAAGTGTTTGATTTACCTAACAGGAATACAACAGTCTTAATGGAAAATTTGCTAGAAATAGACAACCTTACGTTCTCCCGCAGTGGCCGTGTTCTCTATGATGATATCTCAATGCGCATAGTGAAAGGTAAAACCACGGCGATAATGGGACCCAGTGGCATAGGCAAAACGACTATGTTGCGATTAATAGGCGGTCAATTAAAACCGGATAGCGGAGATATTCGCTTCAAGGGTGAGTCTATACAAACCATGAGTCGCAACCGACTATTTACGGTGAGACGCCAAATGAGCATGCTATTTCAAAGCGGCGCATTGTTTACTGACATGACGGTATACGACAATATTGCGTTTCCATTGCGGGAACATACTAAGTTGTCCGAATCGGTGATCAAAACGATAGTATTGTTGAAATTACAAGCTGTCGGGTTACGGGGCGCAGCTCACTTGATGCCGGCTGAGTTGTCTGGCGGTATGGCGCGACGTGCAGCGCTAGCAAGAGCGATTGCTCTTGACCCTGAACTCATCATGTATGACGAACCCTTTGGCGGACAAGATCCTATTTCAATGGGTGTATTGGTTAAATTGATAAAAGCACTAAATGACGCGCTTCAACTGACCAGTATCGTGGTAACGCATGATGTTGCTGAAGTACTTACGATTGCAGATTACATTTATATATTAGCTGAAAAGAAAGTAATAGGCAGTGGTACACCTGAACAAATTAAACAAAGCGATTCCCCTCTTGTGCAGCAATTTCTAAACGGTGAAGCAGATGGGCCAGTGCCGTTTCATTATCCGGCAGACAAGCTTGAAAACGCCTTTTTTGGAGTGAAGTAAATGCAGTGGTTGGCGGATATTGGGCACAATACAATCGATACAGTTCGTTCATTTGGGCGTGCGTTTTTAATGCTAATTGGTGCGATTATCGCGAAACCCCAACTGATAAAAAATACACCGTTGACCATAAAACAGATATATGTGGTCGGTGTTCAGTCACTGTTAATCATAATTGTATCAGGATTGTTCATCGGTATGGTTATGGCGCTACAAGGCTATACCATTTTAGTCGATTACGGTGCGGAAGGTAGCTTAGGACCCATGGTGGCACTTTCACTGTTGCGCGAATTAGGCCCTGTTGTTACCGCTCTATTATTTGCTGGGCGTGCTGGCTCTGCACTGACAGCAGAAATAGGCTTAATGAAAGCCACTGAGCAGTTAAGTAGTTTAGAAATGATGGCCGTAGACCCGCTTCGTCGAATTGTTGCCCCTCGCTTATGGGCAGGTATTATATCGATGCCAATGTTAGCGCTAATATTCAGCGCAGTAGGCATATTGGGTGGGCATGTTGTCGGCGTAGATTGGTTAGGCGTAGATGCAGGGAGCTATTGGTCCATTATGCAGTCTAGTGTCGACTGGGATAAGGACATAGTTAACGGCATTATCAAGACTATCGTATTTGCATTTGTTATTACCTGGATAGCAATATTTAAAGGATATGATTCTATCCCTACATCAGAAGGGATAAGCAAAGCCACCACTGAAACCGTGGTATTTTCATCTTTAGCAGTGTTAGGACTAGACTTTATCCTAACCGCATTAATGTTTGGTATATAGTAGGAGTATAAAAGTAATGTCGTCACGGAAAGTGGAAATTATGGTTGGCTTGTTTGTGGTACTAACCATAGCAGCCGGATTGCTATTAGCTCTTAAGGTAGTTAACCAGGGCATGTCTGGTAGCACGGACTCCTATACCTTATATGCAAAATTTGACAACATCGGCGGCCTTAAGGCTCGCTCGGCAGTAAAAGTGGGCGGCGTTACGATCGGACGCGTCGACAGTATTAACCTAGATCCCGATGGTTATACACCCGTTGTCGCACTAAAAATTTCCCAGAAATATACTAAATTTCCAGAAACAAGCTCAGTGTCGATTTTAACCTCGGGCTTACTAGGTGAACAGTATGTCGGTTTTCAACCCGGTTTTAGTATCGACGGTATCGCCGATCTTGCTGAGGGCGATTACATATCAGATACCAAATCAGCATTGGTTCTAGAAGACCTAATTGGTCAGTTCTTATTTAGTAAGAACGATTAAAATTTATAAACTTTGGACTTAAAATACCCCATGAAGCAATTAACACGAATATTTAGCGTCGCAGTCATTTTAATTTTCAGCAGCGTTGCCTCGGCCGAAGAAGTTAACCCTTATAAACTACTGGAAGATGTGGCCACTAAAACGTTCGCCAGAATCAAAGACGAACATGCTGAAATTCAAAAAGACCCTGAAATACTACGCACTATTATTGAACAGGATCTTCTACCTTACATTGATTATAACTTTGCAGCGTTGAAGGTCTTAGGTAAGCATTTCAGAACAGTTCCCAAAGAGAAAATCCCTGAATTCATCCAAGTTTTTCGCGAGTACCTGATCACAACCTACGCTTTAGCGTTGACCTATTATAATGGCCAGGACGTCATATTCCAGCCGATGCAAGATACCCCAGAAGATAAAACGGCAACCGTTCGCGCTGTCGTCAGAGAACCTGGTCGTCCTGATATCAAGATTTCGTTTAAATTACGTAAGAATACCAAAACGAATGAATGGAAAGCTTACGATATGGTCGCTGAAGGTATTAGCTTGCTATCTAGCAAGCAGAGCGAATATGAATCAATTTTACGCCAGGATGGCATTCAAAAAGTCATCGATATTATGAAAGAGAAAATTGCTCAACCAATTACCCTTGAACAAGCTAAAAAGGAAGAAATTAGTGAGTGAGTCCAGTACTTCACAAATCACTGTCGAAAATCCCAAAGATACCCCTGAGTGCTTTGCACTTAGGGGAAAGCTTAACCGTGAAACGATCCCTAACTTTTGGCCGAACAGTGTGCAACAACTAGCGAATGCTAAGACGAGCAATCAACCACTTGTATTAGATTTAACAAAGATTGAGCACATTGATACCGCAGGCCTTGCATGGTTAATTAACCTTATACGTGACACTAAGGATCAGGATATTCAATTCCATATAGCCAATCCCCCAAAAACCCTACTAAATTTAGCTAAAATTAGCGACGTTGAGGCCTTTTTACCGTTACAATAACTGTTTAATTTTAATCTTGGGGAAACCAATGCAGAACTCTGAAATCGAACAGTTATTAATTGAAAAACTTGGCTTAGCAGAAGCTCATGTTAGCGGTGATGGTTCACACTTTCAGATTATTGCGGTTAGCGACCAATTTGAAGAAATGAGCCGGGTAAAAAAACAGCAATTTGTATACGCTCCGCTAAGTGACATTATTGCTCAGGGCACCATGCATGCCATATCAATTAAAACCTTTTCTGAAAAACAATGGAAGCGTGAACGTCTTCTTAATATGCCTCAGTAAATTGGCATTTCAACACAGCTTTTCGCCTGTTTTACAATCTATCACTGTGTACAATTCATAAGAGCAATTCCATGGACAAACTACTCATAAAAGCGTCAAAGCCTTTACAGGGCTCAGTACGTATCTCCGGCGCTAAAAACGCGGCATTACCTATTTTAATGTCCAGTATCTTAGCTGACTCCACTTGCTATTTTGATAACGTACCAGAACTCAGAGATATCAATACCAGCTTAGCCTTGCTGGCTGAATTAGGCGCTGATGCTAAACGTGTTTCTGGCCATTCAGTAGAAATCGATCCAAGTTCAATTAATAACTTCAACGCATCTTATGACTTAGTTAAAACCATGCGAGCTTCGATCTTAGTGTTGGGGCCACTACTGGCCAAATATGGCGAAGCAAACGTTTCCTTACCTGGTGGCTGCGCAATAGGAGCTCGTCCAGTAAACCTGCATTTGCAAGGCTTAGAGAAGATGGGGGCGAAAATCGATGTAGAAGCCGGTTATATTCGTGCCAAAGTTGATGGACGATTAAAGGGCGCTAACATCTTTATGGATGTGGTAAGTGTGGGTGCCACGGAAAACCTAATGATGGCAGCATGTTTGGCCCACGGTGAAACCGTATTAGAAAACGCTGCTAGAGAGCCCGAGATTGTTGATTTGGCCAATTGCCTAAATGCCATGGGCGCTAAAGTAAAAGATGCTGGCAGCGACAAAATACGCATTGAAGGCGTAGAGCGTTTGCAAGGTTGCCGTTATACGGTATTACCCGATCGTATTGAAACAGGCACATTTTTAATTGCTGCAGCCGTAACTGGTGGCAAAATTCGTTGCGAAAATGCAGCTCCTGACACCTTAGATGCAGTGTTAGACAAACTCGTGATGGCTGGCGCAGTCATCACCACAGGTGAAGACTGGATTGAACTTGATATGCAGGGCCGTTCACTTAAAAGCGTGAACATTAAAACCGCACCACATCCTGGTTTTCCAACTGATATGCAGGCTCAGTTTGTCGCACTTAATTGTGTGGCTGAAGGCACTGGCGTCGTCACCGAAAATATCTTTGAAAATCGCTTTATGCACGTACCTGAATTGCAGCGTATGGGAGCCAAGATAGATTTAGAAACCAACAGTGCTGTGTGCCACGGCGTATCAAGTTTAAAAGGGGCACAAGTGATGGCAACAGATTTACGTGCTTCTGCAAGCTTGGTGATTGCAGGTTTAGTAGCAGAGGGAGAAACTATCGTTGACCGTATCTACCATCTAGACAGAGGATACGAGCATATTGAAACTAAGCTTAACGGCTTAGGGGCAGATATTAAACGCATCAAATAGAGTATTTAGACTGCTTGGCATTTTAGTTACCCAGTCCTACCGATTAACTAAAAGTGCCAAGCGAATAATCATATCTTATGGCCGACCCAGTTCGGCGACTACGACAGTTAAGGTCAATAATTCTCCGCCTCGGCTTACCTCTATTTGAAGTTCACTACCGGGCTTAGTTTCAGCAATATAATCTAATGTCTGAGTAACACTATCTGTTGGCTCACCATTAATCGTGAGCATAACATCATCGGTTTTAATACCACCTTTATCAGCAGAGCTATCAGGGGTAACACTGGTAATCAAGATGCCTGTTCGACCATAAACTTCAGCCGCCCCAACACCCAGTTGCCCCCGCGTAACACGGCCATTAGCGACAATTTCATCCATTACCTTTTTAGCAAGACCGTAAGGAATAGCGAAAGACACACCATCAACTTCTTTCACTCTTCGCTGGCTATCTAATGTTTTGAAGTTAGCGTTATTAATGCCAATTAAATAACCGTTACTATCAACTAAGGCCCCACCCGAATTACCCTCGTTAAGCACGGCGTCCATTTGGATAAAATCAAAATAAGCAGCCAATCCGTTACGCCCAACGCGACTAACAACGCCCTGGGTGATTGTTTGACCTAAATTGTATGGATTACCAATGGCTAAAACCAAATCCCCTACGCGCGTATCAGGGTCTTCTAATTGGGGGATCACATGTAAGTTGTCTTCAGCCACTTTTAACACAGCTAAATCTGTGTAAGGGTCGTAACCCACAATTTGCGCTTCAGCTCTGCGCCCGTCTTGCAGACCAACCAAGATACTATTGGCATTTGCGATGACGTGTAGGCAGGTAAGAATCAAACCACCCTCAGTCATAATCACACCCGAACCTAAACTGGTGCGCTCAACAGCCTGACTACGGTTATAAATACTACCGCTTTCAATTGATTGACTGTAAATATTTACCACAGCAGGGCCAGAAACATTGACCGCATGATTGAAACTAAGTTTGTCAGATGTTTGCCGTACAGGGCTGAACACAGCTAAGTTTAGTCCGCTGCCATGACGCAAATCAGGCACCAAAAGGAGTACTACTCCAGAGATGATGACACCGACCAATGCGGATTTAATCAAAAATGTTAATGAATCTTTCAAGGGACCTGCTAATAAAAGCTTACTTATCAGAGGTTAAGAATAACACTGAAGGGAAAAAGTTAATAGCAGCCCAGTACCGGGGCTGCTATTAAATTGATATTACTAACGGATTACCAAATAAAGGGTAGATAAACCACGTTTTACATTAAGTGCAATAACGCCTTTAGATTCATCAAGTGCGTTGCGTAAATCAACAACATTGTCGATTTTATGCCGGTTAACGCCGATGATAACGTCACCGTCTTGAAGGCCAATAAGAGCCGAAGGTGAACGTGCGACTAGGTCAGAAATAACGACACCATCGACGCCTTGCTTCGTTTTACCATTGGTTAGTGTAGCGCCCTCAAGTGCTGGGTGAATCTCTTTTGCTGCGACGGTATTCTGAGTTGCATCGCCTAACACAACTTGTACTTGTTTCTCTTTACCTTTGCGCAGCAAGGTTAAGTTAACTTTTGATCCTGCGCCTTTACTGCCTATTTTAGCGCGAAGTTCCAAGAAACTAGTAACGGGTCGTCCTTCAATTTCGACAATTATATCGCCAGCTTGAATTCCACCCTTGTCAGCGGCTGAACCTTCAGATACCTCACTAACGAAAGCACCTCGACTAACATCTAGATTCATCGCTTCTGCTAGGCCTGAATCCACGTCTTGTCCCAATATGCCGAGTAATCCACGACGTACTTCGCCAAATTCGATAATCTGGTCAACCAAGCTTTTCATCATATTAGCAGGGATCGCAAAACCGATACCTACGTTACCCCCGTTAGGACCAAATATAGCAGTATTAATACCGACCAACTCACCGTTAAGGCTAACTAGTGCTCCACCTGAGTTACCACGGTTAATCGCTGCATCAGTTTGAATGAAGTTTTCATAGCCACCAATATTAAGACCCGAGCGACCCAAAGCGCTAACAATACCCGAGGTGACTGTTTGACTTAAGCCAAATGGATTGCCGATAGCGACCACGAAATCACCAACACGTACTTTGTCTGAATCCGCTAACGGGACAGCCACCAAATTTAAGTTATCGGCATCAATTTTGAGCAATGCGATATCGCTTTGCTCATCCGCACCGAGTTTCTTGGCTTTGATTTCACGGCCGTCATTTAATTTGACGGTAATTTCGTCAGCATTATCAACCACGTGATTATTAGTGACGATATAACCTTTTTTAGCGTCAATTATCACGCCCGATCCCAACCCTTTAAATGGCCGTTCTTGGACTTGTTCACCATTACCACCGAAGAAACGTCGAAACACTTCTGGTACTTGTTGGCGTGAAACTTGTGTGCCTTCAACAGAAATAGTCACTATCCCTGGAGTGGTTTTTTCCAGCATCGGTGCAAGGCTAGTGACAGGCTCATTGTCACTAGAAAAAAATGGCAAGGCGGCATTTGCAGAACCGGCAATCATTAAGCTTGCCGCAAAAACACAACTGGTAATGGCAGTGCGGTTGATAACTTTACTCATTTAACGATAACTCCATTGATAACTTATTAGCTAAAATAAACACAATAAAGACTGTGAGCGACTTTAAAAAGTTCCCACAGGAATGTTGTTCAGCTACTTTGACTGTTTTTCAGCGGCAGGTTTCTCAGAACCACTAAACAAACCAGAGCTCTGATTTGAAAAATCTAAAGGTTGCACATCTGCGCTGTCTTTGTCGCGCTTCACTTTCTGCTCTTTATGTTGCAAGAAAGGTGATGCGTGCTCTCCAAAAAAGCTTACGTTGCTGCTCTGGGCGTCACTATTTAAAAGCTCTAGAGACTTTTCGTACTCATCCAAATTTTGATTTAATATTTGGCATTGCTGCTCCAGTTGTGCAGCAACTTTTCTACTTTCAGCTACGTGAGTCAACGACTGTTGCACCATAACATCTTTTAAGGTTTGCTCTTTTTGGTTGTCTTTCGACGATTTCGTGCTTTCAAGGTAGACATATTTTGCAACAAAGAAACCAATCACAGCGCCAACCAGCACTAAAACCACACCAATTAACCAATCCATATCTACTCCAATAATAAGGTTGTGAAAATAACATCCGCTCAAAATGCGGAAAATTACTAAACGCTACAGTAACCAACGGCAATAATTAATAAACTATACAAGCTGACAGCGCAAAAAACGCCGTGTTTTGATATTATAACCCTGTCATGCATTTATGCGGTCATTAAATTTGTATTCAATACCCCAACGTCGTCAGTATCGCGAATTTTAAGGTCATTCAGTAGAAGGAAAAAACACGCCTTATGTCAGCTTTAACACCTTGGCAAAAATATCAACTAGACCTACAGCGCGAAGACTTTCACTCAGATCCAGCTCAAGCCAATGCAGTCAAACAATTGCAACGTTTGTATGATGAACTCGTAGAACCTCACCGAGAACCTAGTCTTTGGACTAAAATTAAGTTCGTAATAGGCAAAGATGCACAGACCAGTGCTATAAAGGGCTTATATTTTTGGGGCGGCGTTGGTCGAGGTAAGACCTATTTAGTCGACACCTTTTATGATTGCCTGCCGTTTGAAAAAAAGATGCGAGTTCATTTTCATCGCTTTATGCACCGAGTACACGAAGAACTAAAGGGCCTCGCAGGCCAATCTGATCCGCTGAAGACCATCGCGGCGAAATTTGCCAGTGAAGCAAACGTTATTTGTTTCGATGAGTTTTTTGTTTCTGACATTACTGACGCTATGATTTTAGGCACGCTCATGGAAGAAATGTTCGCCAGAGGTATTGTATTGGTAGCGACCTCAAATATTATTCCGGATGAGTTATACCGTAATGGATTACAACGAGCACGCTTTCTACCAGCGATTGCCTTAATTAATCAAAATACCCAGGTCATCAATGTCGACAGCGGAGTGGATTATCGCCTGCGCACGCTGCAACAAGCCGAGATTTATCACTACCCTCTGGGGCCTGTAGCAACTGACAATCTGGCTGTTTATTTTAACCAGTTAGCATCTGATGAGTGCCATCACGATGGGGCTATCATCATTAAAGGGCGCCCTATACCTGCCATTCATTATGCTCAAGGTGTAGCCATGTTTGAATTTCGTGCCTTATGTGACGGCCCCCGCAGTCAAACTGATTACATGGAATTAAGTCGTTGTTACCACTCAATTTTGCTCGCTAATGTAGAGCAAATGGGTTTAGTTATTGATGATATAGCTAGACGCTTTATCGCCATGGTAGATGAGTTCTATGAGCGCAATGTTAAGTTAATCATGTCAGCAGAAGTGCCCCTTGAGGAACTTTATACTCAGGGCAGTTTAAATTTTGAATTTCGTCGCTGTCTCAGTCGATTGAAAGAAATGCAATCTCACGATTATTTAGCGACTGAGCATCTGCCTTAAGCAACCAAACGTGTTGTAACCCGACTAAAGGGTTTTGTACAATTCGTGTGTTTATCGGTAAAATATCAGTCATATCATTATATTTGTATCAAAAAAGAGAACATAAATGGGCAGAAAGTTTGAAGTACGTAAGGTTTCCATGGCAAAAACTGCCGGCGCTAAAACCAAAGTCTATTCGAAATACGGTAAAGAAATTTACGTAGTTGCTAAAAATGGTGGCCCAGATCCGCAGGCCAACCTATCGTTACGAAGATTAATCGAAAAAGCTAAGAAAGACCAAGTCCCCAGTCACGTAATCGACAAAGCCATTGATAAGGCTGCCGGCGGCGCAGGTGAAGATTTCACACCAGCACGTTACGAAGGTTTTGGCCCAGGTGGTTGCATGGTCATTGTGGATTGCTTAACTGATAACAATAATCGCACCATCACAGATGTACGCAACTGTTTTACCAAGACAGGCTCTAAAATCGGCGTAACAGGTACGGTCGGTCATATGTTTGACCATCAAGCTGTATTTTCTTTTCCCGGTGATGATGAAGACGCGGTATTAGAAGTGTTGATGGAAGCAGATGTCGACGTAACCGACGTAGAATGTGAAGATGGTATGATAACTGTGTTTGCGCCGCACACTGAATACTACAAGACACGTACGGCACTTACTGAAAAAAATCCTGACCAAGAGTTCGAAGTTGAAGAGATAACGTTTGTTCCGCAAACTGAAAGTATTGTTTCTGGCGATGACGTAGCGACGTTCGATAAATTCATCGACATGTTAGAAGACTGTGACGACGTTCAAGACGTTTACCACAATGCAGTCGTAGAACGTGATGAAGAAGAATAAAAACGAGCACGTTCAAACATCACGCTAAAAGCTAATATAAACACCGTCAATTGACGGTGTTTTACTATCTAACGCATTCTTCTAATGGTTTATTGAAATGATGTATAAAGAGCCGTCGTTATTGCTTTTCTAGTGCGACCACTTCGTCTAATACGCCTAACAGCAGTTTAGCACCTGTGCCAGATGCGATACCGTCAAAAACATTCTCAACATTTTTGCCTTGTTGCCCACCGGCTAAATCACTGATGGAACGGATCACCACCCAATCAACGTCATTCACAAAACACACTTGCGCAACGGCTGCTGATTCCATTTCTGAAACATCGGCGTTAAATACTCGCCGTACCCATTTGCGATATTCGGCATTATCTAAAAATACCGAGCCTGTTACGCCATTTCCGCCTACTTTTACGTGAATAGCCTTACCTGATGGCATGGCGATGGGGCTCACCTTTTCAAGCGCTTTTTTTGTTAGTGTTAACAGTTCAGTTGACGCACTAAAGTACGGTTTTTGTCGCGGACTGTCCCATCCTTCTTTGATTACAGCCATTTCTTCAGGATGAATAAAACCAAAATTTTCATAAGCAGGTGAATCAGGATCTTGCTTACGGCGTTCTAAAAACGACGCTAAGGATTTTTCGTAATAATCAGGCAACACAAACTCGCCTTCTTTCTCAAGGTCTGGATTGACATACACCGATTCATCGTGGAAATACCACCTTGCTGGTACTGAAATATCGCCGGGAGAAAACTCACTGCTAACAGCACCAGCGATACCCATCATAATCACTCTATCAATGGGAAAATAATCCAACGCCATCTGCATCGTCATTGCTGCATTAGGTACGCTTATCCCAGTGGTGAAAATAACAATGGGCTCACCTTTATAAGTGCCTAATTGGTATTTCACGCCTTGGAAAGAAACTGTTTTGCTGATCTTCGCATCGGGTAATTTAGCAATCGCGGCATCAATAGCCTTAATTTCAGGCTCATATGCCGCCACAATCGCGGTCCATTTATTTTCTACATCAAAGGTGCGAGGCCCATACTGACTCAACGATTCAGTACTTTTTGCATTCGCATTTGCGCTCATAAATACACTGGTAACCATCAACGTACTAAATAACGAAACGGTGGCTACACGGCGCATAACGCCCTGAAAAGGGATATTAGGTTTAACTGTCATGTGAATTTCCATACAAAAATGATGCAGGCGCACCATATTGGAGCAAAGATCTGTGCATATAACGACTTCATGCACGCTTAAACGGGTTGGAGGAATAAGTATGAGAAAAGCATGCCAATACGTTAGAAAAATCAAGTATTGGCATATCTATAATGTTTTTATTGGCAATAAATTGAGACTTTATTTGCCTATAAGACGCAAAAACTCATTTCGTGTGGCGTCCGATCTTCGCATTGCCCCAAGCATAACTGACGTTACCATTGAAGAATTCTGCTTTTGCACACCACGCATCGTCATGCACATATGCTTGCCTTCCATGATAACACCTACGCCCGCAGCGCCGGTTACTTCTTGGATCGCATCAGCTATCTGCTTGGTCAGTCCTTCTTGGATCTGTAAACGTCGCGCATACATGTCTACGATACGAGCAAACTTAGACAACCCCAAAACCTTACCTTTAGGAAGATAGGCAATATGACAATGACCAATAAAGGGCAAAATATGGTGTTCACACAATGAATAGTATTCGATGTTTTGGATCACAACCATCTCATCTGTATCCGCCTCGAATATGGCGCCATTAACTACTTCATCGAGGTTTTTCTCATAACCATTGGTCAAAAACCGCATAGCTTTGGCGGCTCGTTTAGGTGTATCCACTAAACCACCCCGCGTGGTGTCTTCACCTAAAATCGAAAGGATTTGCGAGTAATGCTGGGTTAAATCATCTGACATTAAATCTGACTCTGTAATTAGAAATAGACTGGCAACGTTGAAGAGCAGTTAACTTAAGGTTAGGACTTTACTTGCGCGCCATACAATCGAAGAATGATAGCATTTTCTTAGCCGTGGGATAAATGCCTGATGACAGATCTGTGTCATATTCATTGCGACAAACTACATAGAGGGTTACTAAATGGGTTTATCAAAAAATAAGCAGAGTATTTAGATATAAAATATTATTATTTTAAACGCTTCTCATAAGCAGTACGCATATTTGCAATATATTCATCAAGTGCCAACTTAGCGCTCTCATACGCTTCTGCTCTATCGGGGGAGTTGGGATGCTTTTTATATTCTTCAAAAGCGATATCAGATTGCCGCAAAAGGGTTTGTAATTTTACTTGCACAACATCCATATTATGACTTTCTCTGATTAGTTTTTACCTTTCCAGATTAGCAAATGCCCTGTTGAACGCAAACAACATGGGGCATGTTTTACAAATATTTACACTCTAGCTTTACTTATTTATTGGTATTAAACAAACTTAACCACAGCCAAGCACACAATAGTGAGTAAAACGAGCACCGGCGCTTCGTTCAAGAACCGATAAAAGCGAGATGAGTGGGTATTCTCATCTCGAGCAAATACTTTAACTAGATGATACAAATAAAAGTGATAACCATATAACAACACGACCAATAAAAGCTTTATATGCAACCATCCCGAACTAGCAAACCATGACGCGCCGTATTGATAAATAAGACTGACACCAAATACCAATGTCAATACTGCAAAAGGGGTAATGAAAAACCACAGCTTGCGCTCCATCACTTTGAACTGATCACGCACCGCTTGAATATCCGTTTGAGCATGATACACAAACAGTCTGGGTAAATAGAAAATACCCGCCATCCACGCCACCATAAAAAATACATGTAATGCTTTGAGCCACAAAATAGTCAATTAACTAACTCCAAATAATATCGTCATGGGTGAATAATTAAAATTGTGCTTTATGTAAATAACTACGCAACGTATTCCAGGTGATCACTCCCGTGATATTGCTTGGCTCGTTTTCGTAAACATACACTGCGCCCTGACGACTGCTTTGCAATAACTGATAAACCTCTGCCAATGTCGACTGGAAAGAGACGCCTTGCATCGTAAAATAAGCCAGTGAGGACTCTTCCCTACTAAGGCTGATATCGTATTGAACAAGTGAAAACTGCGCATCAATTTCAAAGCTATTACGCTGTACAACGGGATGGGTAGGTGATGTTTCCAAAAACTGTAGAATATGGTGTTTCTGAGCATTGTTAAACAACTTGAATTCTTTGTCCATCACCGCCAACACACCGGTCTTTTGTAGGGCTTCAAGTACCGGCGATGTGGTATAGGGCAATTTTTGATAATCTAACTGTCGGATAAATATCGAGTTATTACCCAAGAACTGAGTAGATGTTACATAGGCTGGCACAATAACCAAAATGGCTGGCAGGATAAGTTCAGGGCTATAAGACAACTCCATAACAGCAGACAACGCTGCAAGCGGTGCATGCACCACGGAAGTCATCAAACCCGCCATGCCAAGCAAGGCAAAGCTACCACTAAGCTGTTCGACATTATCAACGGCCAATCCCAAAGGCGCAACGAGTAACGCACCACTGAGCATACCAAGCACAAAGACAGGACCCATAATTCCGCCGGGTATCCCCAATCCAATGGCAATAATAGTGATAAAAAATTTAGCGCAAAGCACCGCGACTAACAAGGCCACGTCTTGCTGTTGCAAGACCATTTCGTGCACTGAAAAAAAGTGCGCTCCCAATGCCTCAGGTAGCACGTAACCTACCCCACCCGTTATCACACCGGCGATCAATAAACGTTTTATCATATTAAAACCTTGAAAAAGGTGCATTACCTTCATCAACGCATTGTTGAATAATGTTGCTAGGCCCCCAAGCAAAATGCCGAATAAAATCAAATATAGGTAGATCCAACGACTGAATTCAAAAAACTCAATAAATGCTAATTCTTGAGCTTGGCCAAATACGGCTCTGGTCATAACCGTGCCAATTGCGGCGGCTAACATTATAGGAATAAAAATATGGATTTTATATTCCCGTAGGACGACCTCCATCACAAATATGACTGCAGCAAATGGGGTATTGAAAGAAGCGGAGATCCCAGCAGCAATTCCACAACCCGATAAAATACGAATGCTATTGTGTGGTAATTTAAGCCATTGTCCGAAGAAGCTACTGCCTGCTGCCCCAAGATGTACAGAAGGGCCTTCTCGTCCCACTGAAAAACCACTGGCCAATGCAAATGCACCACCAAAGAATTGATTTATCGTGGTACGAAAAGGGATATGACCAAAATACTGTTTAACCCGGTGAATAACAAATGGAATACCCATACGGTATTGCTTAAAGCCTGTTAAATAGGCGACGAATAGAATAAGTAACACGCCAATAACGGGCAAAATGAGACGCTCAATACCAGATAAAGTCGTAAAATTATTAACCTCGTCGAGGTATAATAATTGTAACCATTCTACGCTTAAGCGGAAAAGAATAATCACAGATGCAGCGCAAACCCCACCAATAATCCCCAAAGCACACAATTGAATAGAGGTGCGCGGCGTAGCCAGCTCTTGTCGAAATGCATTAAGGGACATATATTAGCGCTATTAATACGATACAGAATTACAGCATCTTATCACAAGCCGCTGTAATGTAAGGAATTACCTTATATCGTTGGTTTTAGTGTTCTAGCAAGGTTAAGTAGTTTGTGAATTATTCAGAGTTAAGGCGCTATTTCGGCCCCTATCAATTTTACGCGGTTTGCTCCTTAATTATATTAGCGACCGCTTATTTAGCTTTTTCGTTTGGCTTCAATTTAAGCCAAGAGCAACAGCAACTTTTAACGCAACTTAAAAGCAGTAGTGAGAACTTACGGGTTGAAAACGCCGCTCTTTCTCAGCAAGTGAATGTAATGAGCGTTGAACTCGATATTGCTCAATCAACCCAGGGCAATTTGTCTCAGGAAATAGAGCAAGCGCTTAGTCGCGAAGTGTCGTTACGCAAAGAACTGGCGTTCTACCAACAAGTGATGGCTCCTGAATTAAATGCTACCGGATTAGCCATTGACGGTTTTGCTATAGAGAAAACCCTAAGCGACGGATATTTCAGATTTAAGCTGGTCTTACTGCAACAAGATAAGATAAAAACCACGCTAAATGGCAACCTAAGACTAATATTACACGGCAGTGAAAGTGGACAACCCGTGAGTTACTCCTTAGCGCAACTCACTAAGGAAGAGAGTGAACCTTTGCAATTTATCTTCAAATATTTTCAAATGTTGGAGCGAGAATTTCAGCTTCCACCAAACTTCTCACCAGAAAAAGTGGTTATCAGCGCAGATGTATATAAATATAAACGTAAATTAGGTGAGGTAAGCAAAACATTTGATTGGGTGCTATCGTCCAGTGAATAGTTGACTAGATTAGTCAGGTATTAGATAATGCTGGCAATATTAGCAGGCTTTTGTAGAAATCTAAGATCCGCGCTATCCCCATTCACTTATTTTGTATACACAGAGGTAATTTATGTCGGTGCAAACAGCAGTCCCTATCGAATTCTCCGACGCCGCCGCACGTAAAGTTAAGGCGTTAGTTGATGAAGAAGAAAATCCAAACTTAAAACTACGTGTTTACGTCACTGGTGGCGGATGTTCAGGCTTTCAGTATGGCTTCACATTCGACGAAAAAGTTAACGAAGGTGATACCACAATCGATAAAGATCAAGTTACCTTAGTGGTCGACCCCATGAGCTTACAGTACCTTGTTGGCGGCGAAGTGGATTATACCGAAGGCTTAGAAGGATCACGCTTTTTGGTCAATAACCCTAATGCTACGACAACCTGTGGCTGTGGAGCCTCGTTTACCGTGTAAGCGTTTATCAAATCTTGAGTGTGACGCTGCTCTAAAATAGTCTCACACTCAATCTGCGTCACCCGCCATTAGCATGAATAATATCCTCGCCCTATGGATGAATTTTTTTCATTTATGTCGCTATATTTACGCAATATTTGATACCTATATTCTTTAATTAAAATTAACTCATTGAAATTAAAAACATTATTTTAATGGCATGAGTTATGTATTAGCTTCCTTGAAAGTAACGTCTCCTAAGTGATTTACGGAGAAACACGAACCGAGGAACGATTTATGAAAAAACTTACCCTAGCATCAATTATCGCCAGCCTATTAGCGACATCAGCATTTGCCGCACAGCAACAGTCCGATGCACCTCAAATGCCTAAACTTACAGACAAGACCTTTGTTGCATTAGATAGCGATGAAGACGGATTCATCTCACAGCAAGAGGCAAAGCAAGATAATATTTGGAATGTTTTTGTTAAAGTAGATGAAGATGCTGATGGCCAAATCAATCCACGCGAATTTAACACCTACGCAAGCATCTATAGCGAAGCAGATATTGACTTAGCCGACACGGTTGATTCCAATGCAGAAAATGCCCTCGATGAGGTAGAAACCGGCAGTGATGAAGCAATCAGCGCAGCCGATAGTGAATTAAGCCGCGCGAAGCAAAACGCTATTTCGGCCAAAGCACAAAACAGTAACGCCGAGCTGAGTACGCAGCTCACTGAGCATGACAGTCATGATGACGTTAACGCGATGACCGATAGCGAAGACCAGATGAAAGATGCTGAATCCAATGTACAAAATGCGTTAGACAATGCTAAAGAGCTTAGTTTACAGGGTCAAGACGCCATCGATGATAATATTGATCAAAGTACAGATGCCTTAAATCAGCAACTTGACGACAGTAAATCCGAGATTGCGACATCGTCAACTACAACAATTAATGCTGATTTAGAAAACGAAAATCCAGCTTTAAAGATCCCTGAGCAACCAGAACCCATTGAGCAAGCGTTTGCTGACGTAGATGCTGACGAAGATGGTTTCATCACTAAAGTTGAAGCGAGTGACGCAGCGATTGCCGAGCATTTTGACAATGCTGACGTCAATAGTGATGACAAAATCAGTCAACAAGAGTATGACACTTTTGTAAAAGGTCAGCACCTTATCGAACGTGACTAAATACCTAGCTTTGGTAAATAACAGAATTAAATATTGAAAAGTATGTACAAAAAGCCGCGCAAGTTAATTAACTTGCGCGGCTTTTCTTTTGCGTACAGCACCATTTTTACATCAAGTAGTTAGGCGCATTGAAGTTAACGTGAAGGTGTATGTTGCTTACGGATTGCGTGATAGCAGACTGAGCACGTTTTAACACTTAGCCCGACCGATGTATCAAAAAGCGCAGCAAACAATAGCGCCATACAAATCCCCCAACCCAACGCAGCAGGATCAAGCGGGACCGTATAACTGAATTGATTGGTCGTTTCTTGCAAAATTTGTGGATTATAATGCGTCAATAAATAGTAAGTGCGCTTCACAACACCGGCTTTTAGGTTATTCCACTGGCTTTGCAAAGATTGTTCGCGCTGAAATATGGCCCTAACGTTAAGGGCGTCTTGATTGAACACTCTGTCAGGACTACGTTGGTAATGCGCAATTAGTTTATTGAGATCACCGTCAAAATAACGTTCCGCGGTCTGCTGAAATCCAACGAGGCTGTGCTGGGCTTCGAGTAAGTGTGCATCCACTCTTTTTTGGTACTGATCTACAAATGCAGGTATCTGCACACCGCAAAGCAGTCCAATGGCAAAAATGGCTAGCCGAAAATATTCTCTTAATATGTTCATAGCTTCTACTACCCGTTATACGCTGAATCGATATTACATACCTAAGATACGCTATCAACAATTGCCTGTCATAAGCGGTAAACTTATTATGATAGACGTTTAGAAAAGGGCTCAATATGTTTAATACTTTAGCATTGACCACAGTAACCGTATTTTTCTGTCTAACGAATGTTTTATTCAGTAGTGAAACGCTGGCAACTAATGACACGCAAAAGGCAGAAGGAATACATGCAGATACGTGCCCCACTGTATTCTACCAATTACAGCTTTCGCTTGATGCCAGCGCCTGCCACGTTTTTGCCGGAACACTTCCCGCTTCAATAACGTACCACAGCAACCAATCGCCTAAAGCAGTTCAGCTATTCTTCCGTCAACAAATAGACACCCCCTTCACGCAAGCGTTCGATCACAATCGAATTTTGCTGCATCTAGAAGGCAATCATAAAATCATCATTATTTCCCCAGATGGTCGAGGTAGCCAAGTAGATATACTGATTAACCCAAGCTAAATTCGATGGGTCTATCGCTTAATTTATTACCTAACATTTAAGCGCAATGTCTGGCACTGTCTTTGCTATATCTCCGATAGGTAACAACACAGGCAAAAACTGTCAAATATTTGGCAGGCCTATAGGAGCAGGTATGGAATTGGCAATTATCTTAATGATGATATTAATCGTGGTCGCGATTGGTGCAGTAAAATTGAATGAACCAAGTTTAACCTTCCCGTTTAAAAAGAAGACGAATCTATTTACCCCCGTCGAGCGCAGCTTTCTCGCTCTTATTGACGAAGCTGTGGGTAACCAGTTTCGTATTATGTGCCGGGTAAAATTGTCAGACGTAGTTGCTACACGCGAAAGTGCTAATAAGAAGATCAGTAAAAACGCATATAGTCGCACCAGTGGTCGGCAACTTGATTTCGTGCTGTGTGCAAAAGATGACATGTCGCCCGTTATCGCAATTGATTTAGTGCATGCCAATCAAAATGGTAAAGATGGATATAAGCGCCAACGAGATTGGTTTGTAAGCGGGGCGTTAGATGCTGCGCGTATTCCGCATGTACGTATTAAAGTTCGTTCAGGATATACCGCAAAAGATATACGTCAGTGCATTGACGCTAAGCTCGCTTCGGTGAGAATTGCGTCAAGCAATACGCCACTTATTGCAGGCACGGCCGGTCAGGTCAAAGATCCTAATGTGGCCACTCGACCAACAAAACCATTAGCTCAAAACCCTATGGCGGCGTAGTAACGGCCTATAATATTGATTTGATGAATAACGAATATAAAAAAACCAGCTTTCGCTGGTTTTTTTGTGTATTAGGAAAGAATTAGTTTTTAACGAATTCAACACCCAATTTAATATCGCCACGAAGGCCTTCTAACATTGACTCTTTAGCCTTCTGCTCGAAATCACTCAACTCACCGTAAGGCAGAATTTCTTCAACGCCGTTTTTACCCAAACGAACTGGGTGTGAGAAGAATTGTGCGTCATCGCTGTTAGTTTCAACGTAGGTATACTCAACCACGTTTTCACCGCGCATCGCAGCCACAAGAGATAAACAGAAACGAGCTGCTGCTTGGCCCATAGATAAAGTTGCAGACCCGCCGCCAGCTTTAGCTTCAACCACTTCTGTACCCGCGTTTTGAATGCGAGTCGTCAAGCTTGCTACTTCTTCATCAGTAAACTCAACACCTTCCACTTGTGAAAGCAAAGGTAGAATAGTTGTACCAGAGTGCCCACCGATAACAGGAACGTGAACGTTCGCAGGGTTCAAACCACGTAGGTTACCAACAAAAGTCTCAGCACGAATAACGTCAAGGGTTGTAACACCAAATAGCTTGTTCTTGTTGTAGACACCCTTAGCTTTCAACGTTTCAGCTGCGATAGCAACCGTGGTGTTAACTGGGTTAGTAATAATACACACACATGCTTCAGGACAATTATCTGCAACACCATCAACTAGGTTTTTAACAATCCCAGCATTGATGTTGAATAAATCAGAACGATCCATACCTGGTTTACGTGGAACACCAGCAGGAATAAGCACGATGTCACAACCTGTCAATGCTTTAGCTAGATCGTCTTTACCGAAACCTTCAACTTTAACATCGGTAGGAATGTGACTTAAATCAACTGCAACACCAGGTACGACAGGGGCTACGTCATACAAAGCTAGTTCTGTACCAGCTGGCAATTGAGTCTTTAACAACAATGATAACGCTTGGCCTATACCGCCAGCTGCGCCTAATACCGCTACTTTCATAAATCTCTCCTGTGGAATGCTAATCAATTCGCGAGCGAAACATTAATGCAAGACCCGCGAAAAAACAATTAAATGCTGAGCTGGATTTGTACGAAATTCTATGTGAGGGCAAATTGCTTAACTTCAAGTACTAAGGCAAAATAGCCGCCATAAACAGAGGAATATATGGCTACTAATAAGCAAGAAGAACTCATCAAGGCATTTAAGGATATCTTAAAGGCCGAAAACTTTGGCTCTCAAGGTGATATTGTCGACGCACTCAAAACACAAAGTTTTGATAATATCAGCCAATCTAAAGTATCCCGCATGCTCAGTAAGTTTGGCGCAGTGCGAACGCGTAACGCCCGAGGCGATATGGTGTATTGTTTGCCGCCAGAGTTAGGCATGCCCACGGCGCGCAGTCCACTGCGCCAGCTAGTACTGGACATAGTGCACAACAACGTCATGATCATTATTCGTACGAGCCCCGGCGCTGCCCAACTTATTGCAAGATTACTTGACTCATTAAGTCAAAAAGATGGTGTATTGGGCACCATAGCAGGCGACGACACAATTTTTATTGCACCTTCTGATATTAATCAGATCGAGGAAATTCGCGTGCGCGTTGAAGCCCTTTTTGAAAACGTCTAAACCGAAATATTCTAACATAACTCTCCCTCATGCATTCGCTAGAGGGGCAGTAATTAAAATGGTCACAAACGTTCATTATTACTTCTGGCCAGCTTCTAATTGCACATCCACCCATACCAAACGATGGTCAGACGAAGCTTGGCGATTTTGAATTAATCGATATAGGGGATCCTGTGGGATAGGCCAAAATACGCCAGTGTCAGTCACCTCACCTAGTTTAGTGCTGGGTAACACATAATCAGCACGCATTCGCCAAAAAGCCGTGTGAGTGGCTGCATAAACACTATTTTTAGTGTGTAACGTTGCGCCTTTACTGGTGGGTATCATATTGGCGTTAATCGCGTCGTGGCTCAGCAATGCTTGAATTCCGTCTTTGTATGCATCTCCTTCTTCTGCTGACGCGTTTAAATCCCCTAAAATGACAAACGCTTCGCTGCTTATGCCACCAAACGCCCCTTGATCATCATAAATATAATCCGCTTTAGCTGAGCCCGATATGTAATCAACCCAAAAGCGAATTTCGTCGTGATTACGTTTCCCATTGCGGTTTTCTGGTCCATCAAAAACAGGCGGTGTCGGATGACTAGCCAATATATGAATTACGTTTCCGTTGATGCGAATGGGTACGTCCCAATGGGACTTAGACGAGAGTCTAAATACCGCTTTTGCCTGAGGTGAATACCAATCTGTGCCATCTTCTGCTTGCACACTACTTAGTAGACCATTTGGCATATCTTTCCAAAGGAAATGTTGGAATGTTCTCACTTGCTCGCTTTCAATTGGGTATCGGCTTAATAGCACCATGCCGTATTGCCCTGGATACAAACCAAAAGCAAACGTATCACCACCGTTATCGGTATTTTTGCCGTTATGATTAAGATCTACCCCGGAAGGCACACCTGTATTCACCGGTGCAGAATAATAATAGGGATAATTTATTGACTCGATGCCTTCTTGCGAAACTGCCAAGTAGTTATTAATAAATGCTTTTACTCCTTTAGCTTCATCCTCCGTGTAATCGAATTCATTAAGCAAGATAATATCAGGGCGCACACGTTGTATGATTTCGGCGATATTACGTATCTGCTGGTGCTTGCCAAAAGCGAGGTTTTCAAACAACTCATGTCCCTGAGGCTGGACATCCTTAGGTAAGTAATTACTCGCTTCCATACTGACGTTAAACGTCGCTATTCTTATTGTTTGTGCATGACTCACAAAAACTACTCCCATCCATAATGTTATTAACAATAACGCCCTGTGCATTTATGATTTCCTTCAAACAAATAAAAAAGCCGGCTACAAGAGCCGGCTTCTAAGCATAATCAAATTAATGATTAGAATCTGTAGTTAACACCGATACGCATTTCCCACAAAGATGCGTCACCTTGACGACTTTGAGGTGAAGTATTACCGATAGTGGCAGTATTGAAAGATACTTCTTCCAAAATTCCCCAGTCATCGTTAATCATGTTAGTGAAGTTATCAATGGTCAAGCTAACGGTGGCTGTATGACCATCAGCAAATGCTGGGATCTCTTGCCTTACCGCGATATCCACTTTTGTCCACCAATCACTTTCTTGATCATTACGCTCTGCTCCGATAGGAAGCACGCTGTTGCTATCCAAAAACGGCGTAAACCCAAAAGTACTATTTCCGTCATCTTTAGATAGAGTGAAGCTATATGGACGACCGGATTGCGCCAATGCATACATGTTAAAGCGTGTCTCTAAACCTGCAAAGAGTTCAATTGCATAACTAAAGTCAGCAGTAAAACGATGCTCAATGTTCCAATCTGATAACGAAGATACATCTTCGTTTGGATTAGTAAATGCACGATATTGATAATTGGAGAATGCAACTGAACTCGTCATAGGTTGAACGTCTTCAGCATGGTTATAAGAGTAACCAGTGACCAAACGCATGCCATTATCCCAAGTCTTCTCTAAGGTTCCTGTCAATGAATAAGACGTAGACACTTCATCAGAATTGGTTAGCTCAAGTGAGCCATAACCATTCCTGTCGTAATCAACATAACCTTCATCGGTCAGTCCAACTTCTTCAATGCCGACATACTTAATCATTGCTTGGTCTTGAGTAAACGACACCAATAAATCTGCATTTAAAATATAGTCAGAGTCTGTAACATGCGTTATGCCCGCTGATACTTTCCATTCACTTGGCATTTTAAAGTCAGGATCTAAATTGTTTGACTCGAAATTACCTGCGTTACCGCTGTCCAACAAATCGTCAAGTTCAGACGGAACACCGTAACCTGGGCCAACAGGTGCGCCATCTTCGACATTTACCCAAACGATGTCATCATCGAATAAACTACGAGAACCATCATCATAACCAAAATCGCCACCATCTACTTCACCACCAGTCACATTGGTATTCTGGTAATTATTGGTCATCCATACGTTCGGATTACCACCTGAAAACAAGCCAACACCACCGCGGATTTCAGTACTGTCGCTTAATGTATAATTAAGACCGATACGAGGTTGAAGTAAACTAATACCATCTAGGTTTGCCGTGTTGCTGTAACCGTTACCAGCAAGAAAATCTGCATTCTCTACAGGTTTATCAGAGGTAGTTATCCAGTCGTAACGTAATCCTGCTATTACCTTTAAATCATCAGTCAGATAAAAATCATCTTGAATATAGGTACTGTGCGATGTGTAACCCCATTCCGCAGCACGATCATTAATGTCACCTGAATAGGCGTGGCCATACTCAACGTCACTAGCGATACCATTTTCAAAATCTGCAATACTATCAAAAGAAAGTGACGTTTCAGCGTGTTGTACAAAGATGTTATATATTTCTAGATCGTCACTTTCGTAACCGAACGTAAGACTATGACCGTTATCAAGGTAATAGTTACCACGGAACATCATGCTAAGTGCATCCCAATTGAGATCATTCACTTGGCGACTATCGTCCGAACCTAAAAAGACGGTCATATCATCTAAAAAGAGCTTAACTTCGCCAAAGTCATTACCACCAACACTTCCATCACCCGTAAGTGAGTTTTGACGATTATCTAATTCAGTATAAGAAAGACGCACTTCGGTAGAGAATTTGTCATTCCAATCAGAGTACAATACGCCTGAATAAGACGTCAGTTCTGCACCACGTTCGTACAAATGACTCGACAGTTCAAATTCGTCTGAATCACCATCTGATTCAGCAAAGTTGTTACCATCATTCCAGTTATATGTGAAAGACGCACGGTGCTGTTCGTTGATGTTCCAATCCAATTTAACTAAAAGCTTTTCATCTTCGTTTGCAAGGCTTGAAGGAACTGTGCCTGGGTCAAACTGATATAAATCATTCGAGATACGAATAATTTCATCTAATTGAGTTTGCGTAAGGGCGACTTCGTTGATCGCACCGGAACCAGCTACACCGCGATCAAAAATATTGGCCCCTTCAAGTTTTTCATATGCTGCAAAGATGAATAATTTATCTTTAATTAATGGAGCGCCAACACTGAAACCATAACGTTTTTCAGTGTAGTCACCAATATTTACGTCGTCTCCTTCTAAAGAGTCACCTCTAAGGTCATTGCTGCCATAATCATAGAAAGCAGAACCGTGCACTTCATTTGTACCCGTCTTACTTACAGCACTGATATTACACGCTGAGAAGCCACCATAAATAACGTCAAATGGAGCAATTTCTACCGCAACACCTTCAATGGCGTCAAAAGAGAAAGGCATTCTTTCTGTTGGATAACCGTTAGAGTTAAGGCCAAACAAGTCATTCATGCGCACACCGTCAACAGTCAAGCTGTTAAAACGAGGGCTTTTACCTACACACTGAATGCCACCACTTCCACCTTCATCAACGTAGATGCGAGGGTCAATTCTTACAATATCAGTCAAGTCACGGTTAATAGCTGGTGCATTCTCTAGCGTAGCTAAATCAAAGTTAGCGCCAGGACCAATTTTACCAAAAGACAAACTGCTAACTTGTGATGCAGAAACCGCTATACGTTCAATATTATCTTCTGCAGTCAAGGCACGGTTAATCGGCGCTGTTTCACCTAAACTAAGGTAAACATCTTCAATCGTTTGATCAGCGAATGTATTTGAATCTAGCTCGATCGTGTAAGGACCACCTACGCGCAGACCATTTAAATTGAAAGTACCTGCAGAGTTAACCGTAGCCGTTTTTACAGCACCAGTAGGTACGTGAGTTACCTTAACAACTGTGCCTGCTGCTGGATTACCATTTGGACCAACAATCTGGCCTGTCATACCTGAAGAAGTAGTTTGTGCAAATGCAGCTGAAGACATGCCGAGTGACATGGCTACTGCAAGCGCAATGCTAGTGAGCTTAGTTTTTCTTAACATTGTGTGTTTCCTAATTATTGTGAATAGTAAATCGTGTTAGTTTTTATGCCGCTATTATTTTATTTTTTTATTGCATTTATATTACTGCACTGACTAATAACCGAACAATCTGACTAAATGGTCAAATTTTCCCTGCCCGCTTCAAAATCTTATCTATTAACGACCACTATTATTTTTTATTTGCCGTGGCCTGAAACGATATGTGACAAACTTCGACTTAGTCAGTGTGACCAATCTTCGCAAAGTAAAAACCCCTTAATAGCATTCATAACTTCTTATTAGTAATCATTAATAATCAATAAGTTAACTCACTTAAGTAAACTTACCTATTGCATTAAGTAAGACTAACTGGTCAAATCAGTTCAATAAGTAAAAACACCTAACTTGAGTATAGATTAACATTTTGTCGACGAGCACCATAACCCTACCTATTTTATCGGGACTTTTCATGCTTGCCAGTTGGTATACTGGTATTTTTTCAAGCGCGATAAAAAGTGAAGATTTATCTAATTTAATTTCTGAATCGCTCAGTTGCCAAACAAAATCGGTAAAAAATAGTGACGTGTTTGTTGTTTTTATAACCGATCAAGGAATGGCGAGCAAACTTCTTTCCTCTTTATGTAGCAATCAAACCATCAATCGTCAATACGGTGAAGTGTCAATTCAATGGAGCCATAACGAACAAGAGATCATTCAATATGTCGGTAAAGGCATCGCTGACCTTGCACTAGTGAAAGAAAATGTGATGCTTGCTTTTGCTGTAGAAACCACTTACCGCTATCAAACAATCGCCCAATATCAAGACTATTCTACCTATCTTATTTCCTTAAAAGAAAAACCGGAACTGACTAAACAATACTTATGGGGCAAACGCTTAGGCCTATTGGATTATCCCAGTAGCCGTTCAGGGCATATCGTACCTAAAGGTTTGATGAATGACTTAGGTATATCTGAAGCAAATATGGAAATAGTCTACGTTAACTCCCACGAAGCGCTGCGCGATCTTTTAGCTGCCGGTAAGGTTGATATCATCTCGTCCTTTTGGAAAGACGAAGACGAGCAGCGATTCTCTGCGAATTACATTACGCCGATAAAAACGAAAGTCAGTGGTAGCAAATGGTACTTAAAAATGGAAACTCGCAATACAGATTTGATATGCGAAATTCAAAATACCTTATTAAAGTTATCAACTGAAACTCAATCAGATTACTACAGTCAACTTCAGCTTATCCCCAACCACTGCCAGCCGCTATTAAATGAAGAGGAGCAGTAATTAGATGAAAAATAACCTAATTTACGCTGCCGTTTTTTTAACAACTTGGTTGGTATTTCAAATTGCATTTGTCGTAGGTGTGCATTTCCAAACGACCTCAAACCAAACACAGTTTTTAGCCAGTATCGAAAAACGCATCGCTATTGACTTACCAAAATTGCGTTTAGCCAATTCTAAATTCAAAACAGTTGCAGACGCGCGCTCTGTAAGCCTGTATTTGGGCGATTTAAATGACCTTTTAGAGCAACGAACATCCCCAATTTATGTGACTAGCATTCAAGGGATAATGGCACCTGATGTAAAACAAGACGTTGAAAAATGGGAGGCTTATCTTCAAACGAATGATCAGAAAATAGTTATACAGTACACAAAAAATGCTCTATTTTGGTTTGATTATTTCAGTGTTATCCCGATTATATTAGCGATTATTCTTAGCCTGTTATATATAAGAAAACTGCGCTCTACACATAAAAATGCGGTTGTTCTGCAAAACGAGCAAGAAGTCGCTCATCAACATCAATTGATTATCGATTTAAAAAACAAAACCCTGAGCTATATCGACAACACGGCGACCGTTGTACTACCGAATAAGCCATTTTGTTTTTATGCTGCATTGGTCGAATTTTGTATACATGATAAAAGCGCTAATTTAAGCAATAGCAGTGATGTGCCAGACGAACTTGCACAAACCGCAAATAAATACTTTTATCGCTTAATTGATTTGGGGCACACCAAGCGTAAAAGACCAGACTTTACCGCTAATTTAGATAAAACCCTCAGTGAAATACGTTCCGCGTTGGATGATTTATTCGTCGATCATCAAGATGAAAAAGAGCAATTCTACCCGCCAAAAGCGCAAGGGGAAGGCTCTAGGTCGAAGTTACACAATTACGCATTACCCAATTTGACAGATGACAAAGTTGTTTTCATCGGAAAATAGCGCGATGCCCATCAATACTTGATTTTTCTTCCCTTTCTACTTTTGTTGCATTGCATCTGATGCCCTAAATTCAAAACGCTCTGGCTCGGGCTACTTCTATCCGCTGCATATAATCAATTTACCAAAAAACAAAACTTGACCAAATGGTCTATAAATATTAACGTTGTTGCGTTAATGTTAACCAGAGGGGCTAACATTGGGTAGATTTACGGATTGTCACAAAAATTGCTGTATAAATGCACCGTGAAAACTGACTTTTTCACCGTTCGCTGGTATCTTTCAAGCAATCTCATATCTATCATTTCGGAGTAGTATGTCTGCCCCTCTCGTTATCGCTATCTCCGGTGCTTCTGGCTCGGGTAAATCGCTGTTTACTGAAAATTTGCTAAAGGAATTTTCAGAAGACGGAAAACATGTTCGAATATTACGTGAAGATCATTATTACCGCGCTCAGGATCATCTCCCTATGGAAGAGCGTGAAAAAAATAATTACGACCATCCCAAAGCATTTGAACATGAATTACTGGTTGAGCACTTGCAAGCCCTGAGAAACTGGCAGTCGGTTGAATACCCTCACTATTGCTACAAAACACATACACGCTTGGCTCAAACCGAAAAACTAATGTCAGCACCGGTTATCATAATTGAAGGTATTATGTTGTTAGCAAATCAAGATTTGCAGCCCTTATTCGACATTAAAATCTTTGTAGATACCCCCTTAGACATTTGCTTATTGCGTCGCATGAAACGTGATATTGCTGAACGAGGTCGTACGCTAGATTCTGTTGCCAAACAATATGAATCAACTGTTAAACCAATGTACCATCAGTTTATCGCACCAAGTCGTTTTACTGCTGATGTGATTGTTACCCAAGGCGGCAAGAACCGTATTGCACTGGATGTTATTAAATCTCATATTCAGCAGACGCTACTTTAGTCCGAAACCAATAACGACGATATAATAACAATAATTAAGGAGTTAGGATGGTCAGCTTGATTGGCATCGCTGTTCTGTTCATTCTTGCGATACTGCTTTCTGCACATCGCAAGTCGATAAACTGGCGCACTGTGGGTGGTGCATTTGCCATTCAGGCCATAATTGGCGCATTAGTGCTGTACTTCCCTCCAGGGAAAGAGTTTTTGCTAGGCCTGACTGTCTACGTCAAAAATATTATTGAATACAGTCAGCAAGGCATAGATTTCATTTTTGGTCAGCTTGGTAACAAATCACTCGGCTTTATTTTTGCGTTCAATGTTTTACCGGTCATCGTGTTTTTCTCTTCGTTAATCACTGTTCTCTATCATTTGGGAATTATGTCTTGGATCATCCGCTTAATCGGTGGTTTTTTGCAAGTCGCCCTAAAAACCAGTCGCCCTGAGTCCATGTCTGCTGCAGCTAATATTTTTGTTGGTCAGACTGAGGCCCCATTGGTGGTAAAGCCATTTATTCCACATATGACTCGCTCAGAACTGTTCGCCATTATGGTTGGCGGTTTAGCGTCTATTGCGGGCTCTGTTATGGCTGGATACGCGGGAATGGGGGTCGAAATTAAGTATTTGCTCGCTGCCAGCTTCATGGCTGCTCCAGGTGGTTTATTGATGGCAAAAATCATTATGCCTGAGACGCAAGAAGTGAAGAACGAACTAGCTGAAGTCGATAACGAAGAAGATAAATACGCTAATATTTTTGATGCGGCAGCCAGCGGTGCAGCTTCCGGTATGCACCTAGCGCTAAATGTAGGCGCCATGCTGCTTGCCTTTATCGCTCTTATCGCTTTGCTAAACGGCCTAATTGGCTGGGCTGGTGGTTTAGTGGGCGTTGAAAACTTAAGCTTTGAAATGATCCTCGGTTACGTTTTTCAGCCGTTAGCATGGACATTAGGCGTGCCATGGGATGAAGCGAATCTTGCAGGGAGCTTTATCGGGCAGAAAATGGTCGTCAATGAGTTTGTTGCCTACGTAGATTTTCTAAAATACCAAGCAGATTTATCACCAGGTACGCAAGCTATCGTCATATTTTCACTTTGTGGTTTTGCTAATTTTTCATCGATTGCGATACTTATGGGTGGTATTGGCGCATTGGCTCCAACCAGACGCAAAGAAATTGCCCAACTTGGCTTAAAAGCAGTATTAGCGGCCACGTTAGCAAATCTAATGAGCGCAGCGTTAGCAGGCTTATATCTAAGCCTTTAAAGTAACGCCGCCGGCTTTGAAGTAAATATTAAAGGAATGAATGCCAAGGTAGGCAATCCATTCACACTACATGACAGACAGGAAAGAATATTATGCAATTGCTCGCAGTTGACTATCTAGCGCCTGACGCGGACAAACAGTTCGTTGAATCGCTGCGCCAAACAGGTTTTGGTGTCCTTAAAAACCATCCTATTGAACAGTCTTCTGTTACCAGTATTTATCAAAACTGGCAGGCTTTCTTCAATAGCGATGAGAAGCTTCATTATGCGTTCGATAATAAAAGCCACGACGGTTTCTTCTCAACTAAAGTATCTGAAACAGCCAAGGGTTTTAAAAAGAAAGATATTAAAGAGTACTTTCATTATTATCCTTGGGGTAAGTGCCCGCCAAATTTAAAACAAGAATTACAAGACTACTATCAGGCAGCTAATGATTTAGCATCTGAATTACTTGGCTGGGTTGAAAAGTATTCGCCTGCTGACGTTGCTGCCCACTACAGTGAACCGCTTTCCGGCATGGCCACGAACAGTGATCAGACACTTTTACGTGTGCTACATTACCCACCGATTACGGGCAATGAAGAACCTGACGCTATTCGCGCCGCAGCCCATGAAGATATTAATTTATTGACCATTCTGCCTTCAGCGAATGAACCTGGCCTGCAGGTTAAAGGTACCGGTGATGAATGGATTGATGTACCTTGCGACTTTGGTAATTTGATTGTTAACATCGGGGATATGTTGCAAGAAGCATCCGGTGGATATTTTCCGTCTACGTCTCATCGGGTCATTAACCCTAAAGGTGCTGATCAATCTAAATCTCGGATATCGTTACCGTTGTTTTTGCATCCTCGTCCTGAGGTAGTATTATCAAAACGCCATACCGCGAAGACCTACTTAGCTGAACGTTTACGAGAACTTGGCGTAGCGTAAACTGTTGATTATCAAACAAAAAAAACCAACCTCAGCAATATAAAAATCGCTGAGGTCGGTCTTTACAAAGTTATATATGTATATTTAAGAACGCGTCAATAAGTCTAACTCACCTTGATACAGCTCTTTTTCTTGTAAGTTTTTCGTCTTACGTTTGGCTTTTTTCAAATATCTCTCAGTTTCAACTACCTCACCAAGCGCATAGTACGTTTTCGCTAATGCATAAAATATTTCATGACGACTACCGTCGATAGCCAACGCTCGATTAAAATGAGTTAAAGCCTGTTGCAGTTTGCCGAGGTCAAAATCCCTTCTTCCCAAGTCCAAGTGATAGTATGGGTTACGTAAACGTTTACTTTCCACTCGGGCAAGAATCGCTGCCGATTGTTCCGGCTTGCCCGAATGTGCATACAAGTACGCTAAATTTTCCCATGCGGTTAAATTATCAGGAGATGAAGACAAAGCATGTAAGTAAACGTTTTCCGATAATTCATACAACTTAGATACGCGATACAAAAAACCTAAATTGACCAAAGCAGAGTCAAAATTTGGCTCAACTTTTAGGGCGGCTGCAAAATAAGCATATGCGCGGTCGCGATCATTATTAAGCAACGCGTCAGCTCCCTTATTGTTATAGAACATCGCGATAACTTGATTTTTACTCAACTCTGTTTTTATAAAATGTTCTTTTGCGGTTTGCGGGTTAAAGTCGATTTGATAACCTTTGTTATACACATAGAATGAATTACTGCTGCGTTCTCTTGGGACTATTTGTAAATTGATATGCCCGTTTAGTAAGCTTACCCCCTCACGTCGTGTCCAATACTCTGGCACTTTAACGTCTTGAAAGCGCGCACCTAATCCTGCCTCTGTAGCCATTGCATAAGTCATAATAGATAAAGATAAACAGTTCGCGGTTTTGTTATGAAAGGTTTCATTGGCCGTGGTATTCGCATCACCGCGATAAAGCAAATCAAAATCTAAGCGCTCAAATATATTTCTGGCTAACGTTTCCGTTCGCTCTATTGGATCTTTAATACGGCCGACTGTTTTTTGCACGTAGGCCCTGGCTTCTTTGTCCAACCGAAATATATCTTTTTCAGATTCAATCCTAATATCACTTGCTCTGGGAAATGCATCATCTTGCAAAATGGGCCCTGATACTTGTTTTATGGGCGGAGCACTTTGGCAAGCTGTTAAACCTAGGGTAACAAATAGAATCACCCAAAATGTATCCTGCTTGGTAAAATATTTCACAATACCTCTCCTCTTTGCTTCTCCTTAAATTTAGTTAAAGAAAGGAGTTTTTACTATAGCGTGGAGGTATATTTTGCAACATTTTAATAACATTAGATAAACTATTTTGTTACATAAGATTTACAGGTTCTATTTTCGCTCTTGAATCGGTTGTGCTGGAAATACTTCAACTGCACTGGTTATAAGCAAGCTCTTAAGTGTATCACTGGTTTTGGGGGAAAACTTCTGGATCTGGGCGTACAGTAACTCCATAGTCGCCATTGCATCGTCTAATGCATTATGCCCAGCGACTGCAGGTAAATTATAGCGCGCTCGACAGACTGGCAGCACGACAGCATTGGGGGGAGGCGGCCGTAAATTTTTCGTTAATTGATATAAGCCAAATCGCAGGGTATCTACAGTAACCACTGTGGGTAAAGCAATATTTAGCTTTTTAAAAACACCATTTAGAACTGTCATATCTAAGGCTGTACAGTGAAAAACCCAAATATGGCTACTCGCATAATGTTTAAGTTTTTCAAGAGAAATCCGTAGCGGCTCCCCTTGAGCAATATCCTGCGCGGTCAATCCATGTATAACGGGACTTTGATTTAGCGACCCCGTTGTCGATACCACTTGGTAAAAACAACTTTGTAGGAATATTTGCTTACCCTTGCCTTCCACCCATCCAATTGACAATATTTTGGTATCTTTTAAATTAAGTGATGTAAGCTCTAAATCAATACATAAAAAAGGTATCTCTGCCAATGGCATGTTTAGCCATTCGTCAGGCACTTGCGGTCTGGGTGCTAGCCACTGTTTCACTTTTTTCCACATCAAATTTCCCCCTAGACTTAACCTAACCCACCGGCAAACTTGAACACAGCGGCTTGTTGAGTACGACGGATGACCCGCATAGCTTCTTTTAGTTGGTACTTTTCGATAGACGATAAATCACTGATCGAAACATAATTGTCGGTAACTTTGTTCTCGATTTGATGACGCCAGCGAAGCCGATTGAGTAATAACCAGATGTCTCGTAGGTTCTTAACGTCCTTAGTAGATAAACCTGAATGAGATAACAACCCATCTAATCGATGTGGAATAGACGGCATCGTTAAACCGTTAGCCAAAGAATAAATACGCACCAAGTTATTAATTATCGCTACACCACTGTGCTTTAAATCAATACAATCTTTCTTCGCCAACCCTTTTTTGTATACAAATTTTTGGAACATGGACAGTGGAACGTGTCCTTCACTTGCGTGTCGAGTTAGGGCAGCAATAAACCTTGATTGCTTGAGTAGATCTTTGCGCCCTTCATGTAACCGGCTCAGCAAGGAACGATCGCCAGCTACTCCTCGTACATCAAGAAATATATTACAATTCAAAATGGCTTGAGGACTAGGCTCTCTCACCCAAACTTGAGCTTGCTTAATCGCTTGGTCTACCGATAAGCGCAATTCAGGATTACTGGCCATGATATTGCCGGTACATAGCTGAATGCCGCATTTGTCTAATCCTCTACAAACATACTCCGCCATATCTGCAAAATACTTCCCTTGCTCGGGCGTTGGCTCATGGGAGAGTAATAATCCATTGTCTTGATCAGAGCCCATAGTTTGATCTTCTCTTGCTTGGGAACCATAAACCAGCCAGCAATATTCCAAAGGGGCTTCACCACGCTGTTGTTGAAAAAAACTAATCAATCTACGAGTCATAATATCCGTTGCCTGAGACAACACCTTGCCCGCGATATCGAAGTCACCTAGGCGTTTAGCATGTTTCGAAAAATAGTGGGGTAACTGCCACGATAGCCGCGACAGCTCATAAAGCGATGATGCTTTGGTAAGTTCGTTAATAACAAACAACACATTCCCGCGCTGATGGCGGATCATATCGCTGGCCGTCAGCATGCCAATAGGAGCGCCAGTATTTTTGTCCACTACCGGCAGATGATGAACATTATGCTCGGTCATTACGCACAAGGCATCGAACAAGGTGCGTTGTTCATTTATCTTAACCGGATCTCGGGTCATAATTTCACTAACAGCAAGGTTGACATCCGTTTGCTGAGCGACCACGCGGTTACGTATGTCTCGGTCAGTTAAAATACCAACCAACGTTTGATTATCGGTGATAACAAGGGATGAAACGCTACTGCGGGACATCTTTTGCACCCCTTGCAAAATACTACTATGAATATCTTCGCCTATTACGTCACCTGAAATAACTTCTTTGATCGGCTTATACAGCCACATAGATTTTGAATCATCGACGTGCTCACTGTAAATTTGCTCCGATGTATAGTTGCGGAAAAAAGTCTCAATACTGGGATGTTTTACTGCGCATTGGCTAAAACTTTTTTTAGGAATGCAATATACCAATCCAGGGCTGTCTACTTTTATGCTGATTGCATTGGGCTGTTTTTGCCATAAATTATCGCAGCCAAAATAATCCCCATCACTGACATGACGCTCAGCGTCCGCTGAGTCTTGCACCGAATACTGGCCGTTATAGATAAGAAACAGGCTGCCTTGTTGTTGCTTCAAAAGACTTGCCACATCATCTTGACTGAAGTAAGCAACCGTAATGGATTGAGCCAGAACATTTCTTTGTTCTTCGTTAAGTAAATTAAATGGCGCTGATTCGCGCAGAAATTCTAGCGTGTGTTGTGGGATATGGTTCATATGAATTCTCTAACAATCAGCCTTGCTCAGCGCATAATAAAAAGCATACCTCAAACGGGCTAAAAATTCGGCATAAATCAGCTTTTTCCGGTAATTAACCCACTCCGTTTAACAGCTTAGTAAATGCTTGCTCAGATTGAGGTTTGAAGAAATAAAATCCTTGGATAGCGACGATACTCTTGTCGTTAAAATACGCTCTCTCTTCCGCAGTTTCTAAACCTTCGATGACGCACTCCAAAGAAAAGTGCTTTGAAATATAAATGATGGCTTCAACTATAACTTGGTTATCAGTCTTATTATGAATTTGAGAGACAAAGCTTCGGTCTATTTTAACGGATTTAAGCGGTAATTGGTGAAGATAAGATAAGGAAGAATAACCACTGCCAAAATCATCTAACATAAAGTGCAAATCTTGGCTGGATAGTGCTTTCATTATATTGATAGCACTGGTGATATTCTCCATAGCGACGCCTTCCGTTATCTCAAGTCGTAAGTATGTATGCGGAATATTGAATTCGCCAATTAATGTTAACAACTCGGCGACAAAATGAGGTTGGCTAAACTGGCGCGGGCTAATATTGACGCTGATATATCGTAACTTACCTTGCTCAAACCAATTTAAATTCTGCGCGATTAGCTCGCATGTATGCCTCAAGACCCACATGCCAATGTCAACAATAAGTCCTGACTCTTCAGCCACCGGAATAAAGTCCTGAGGGCCTACCCAACCTAGTTTCTCATCATGCCACCGCAGTAGCGCTTCAGCGGCTATTATTTTTCCGTTGAGATTAACCATTGGTTGAAAATATAATTCGAATGATTGTTCCCGTAAAGCCACGTGCAAACGTTGCTCTACCTCGGAACGAAATGCCGACATGACTTGCAATTCGTGGCGAAAAAACATGTAACCGTTACGACTCGTATGCTTAATTTTATACATAGCTACATCGGCATTTTTAATAAGACACTTCGCCTGTTCACTGATCGTCTTATTAACACTCAGTTCAGGGGAAGGAAATAAGGCAATACCGATACTAAAGCTGGTATAAACAGAACAATTAGATAGCTCAACGCTTTCACGGGTAATACCCAGCATTTTTTCTGCGACTTTGGTTGCTTTTGCCACCGCACTTAGTTCGTCAGTGCCTATATTATTCAGCAGTAAGATAAATTCATCGCCACCGACTCGAGCCAATGTATCGTCCCGGCGAATACAATTTCTCAATTTGCTGGTTATATTGATCAGTAGTTCATCGCCAACAGAATGACCTAAGGTATCGTTTATTAACTTAAAGCGATCCAAATCAATAAAAAACACTGCGCCATATTGGCCCTGTTGTTGAACATTGCTTAGTAAACTTTGCAGATTAATGTTTAACATTTTACGGTTAGGCAATCCCGTCAGGACATCTTGATAAGTTTGTCGTCTGAGTTGCTCTTCGATGGCCTTACGGTTTTTAATTTCATCAACAAGATTTTGATGTTCCAAACAAGCTTGACAACTCACGGCTAATCGCCCAAACAGAGGCAACAGCGCATGCAGCACAATGTCGTCTATTGGATGTAATTTACGCTCGAAACTGATCGCGCCGAATTTAGGCACCTTAAATAGATAGAAGTAGCAGTCATCTTTTTGCAGGCATTGATTAGCTGTATCTAATTTACTAAATTGGAAAATTTGTTCTACCAGCCAATCACTCCCTTCGTCGGGCTTAGGGGCATAAGGGTAACAAAGTAGATTACTGTCCTTGTCTTCTCTGGGGGCTTGTTTGAAAACTAACGCGCTGCGTAAACTCAAACGCTTTTTCGCTCTATCGAGAAAAAGCTGCAGCATTTTATCTAAATCCAAGTCCAAGCCGATACTCATAGCCAGCTCATGCTGAATAGAAATAATCTGTAAGGTGCGGCTCATTTCATTCATCTACAAAAACCGACAAGTAAATGAAGACAAACGCATATGTGGGTGTCATTTATCATAATGCCTATTCACTCTGCGCTCGAGCCAGAGCGGTAACGGCCGTTTTATTGTGTAAACTTAAAATACCATTTTCATCTAACGCTATCTCACCCAATACCAATGCGCCTACCACTCGATAAGGTTCGGTTAGCTCAGCATGAATTTGATTCAGTTCGATGGAAAATTCATCTTGCAAAAACAATTGCCGACTAACGCAGTCGAACAATATACCGTCACTCACACTACCCGAAGTGGCTACGTTCGAAATGGTATTTTTTACTGCTCCCGATGCCGCGGATATTAGCTTCTCAGCATCTCCTTGCATAATGTAGAGCATGGTATTATCCGGTATATCACCGGCACAAATAAGCCCTTGCCCCTCAACTTTAATGGGATCGCGAATAAGAACGCTGTCATCTAACCTAGCTAACCCAAAAGGAAATGTTTTGGCAATATCAAAAAAATCATGTTCATCAAAACGCAGCGTTGTGTGCTCTTCTACGACTCGCTGATAAAGTGTGACTGCGGGTTCAAAGTTAAGCTCCAAGATACAGTTATCATCAGCATTATTAGCCAAATAAGGCCCCGCTAAAATTTCCCAGCCATGAGCTACCGCCAAATCCCACTCAGTCGACATTTCGACTAATAGCATCGCATCTTGATGCATACCAGCAGAGCTGAACAGACACGGCTGAGAAATAAACTTTAACGTGCCAGCACCGCCACCAAAAACACAACAATCTTCAGGTAACAAGCGCAATATTTGCTGTAAGTAGGCGTCAACCTGGCGTGATAGAGCATCCACCATGACAATTACAGATTTCGCAGTCGAAGATTTAAAGTCTATATTCGAGATTTGTGGAGATTCAGTTGAAATATTTTCTATCACTGAAACATTGATGCAATTGACCATACCAGCGACCAATATACCAGTTGGTTCAAATTTCGAGTCTAAAATAAGCCCCGGTACTATCGCTCCAAATATCGGTACGTCAACGTCTTTTAGCCAATCATCAAATTCATCCCCCCAAGTCGCGGCTTGATCGGTACACAGGATCATAAGTCCTTTTGGATGATTAGACATCACAGCCCTAACGCTGTTAGCTAACGCTTGTACAGTGACAACTGAATTAAATTGCACATCAGTAAATACCGCCATCAATATCCCTATCATTTAATAAATTGTTAAATGTTTGATACGCAGACAATAATAGCTAAAAACGTCTAAATTACCAGCGCTTACTTGTGTCCGATAATCTGGCAATTCGCAGAAAATAAAAAGCGCCCAATCTGAAGGGCGCTTTTGTAGTAAGTGAGTATTTCTACTTCACTCTTATTACACTCAAATCATCGATTAATGTGCTGTGGCCTCCCCAGCCCCTTTTGGATAACGAATATCCTCGACTAATTGCTGAATTTCTTGTGGTGCTTCTTTGGTCATTTTGAAGACTAATAATGCAACCGCGAAATTCACCAACATACCGATTGCGCCTATACCTTCAGGCGAGACACCGAACCACCAGTTTTCTGACACGTTGGCTGCAGGGTTAACGAACTTAAAGTAAATGATGTAAGCCGCTGTAAACCCTATTCCCGCAAGCATGCCAGATATTGCGCCTTTGTCATTCATACGCTTCATGAATATTCCCAAAATTATAGCAGGGAAGAAAGACGATGCTGCCAGGCCGAACGCGAAGGCGACCACCTGTGCCACAAACCCGGGCGGATTAACGCCAAAATATCCCGCTATAACAATGGCAACGCCTGCCGCCAATCGTGCGTAAAACAACTCCTTCTTATCTGAGATATTGGGCATCAAGTTACGCTTTAATAAATCGTGCGAGACAGAAGTTGAGATAACCAGCAATAAACCTGCTGATGTTGAAAGTGCCGCTGCTATACCACCTGCGGCAACTAACGCAATCACCCAAGCTGGCAAATTCGCTATTTCTGGATTGGCCATGACGATAATGTCGCGATCCACGTGCATTTCATTACGTTCGTCACCTGAGTAGAACATATTGCCATCTTGGTTTTTATCGTCCCAAGAAATAAGGCCTGTTTTCTCCCAGCTCGTTATCCAGCTTGGCGCTTCACTATGTGGTGTACCAGTACCCGCTTGGTCACTAACAGAAGGACCGTTAATAGTTTCTATCATGTTGACACGAGCAAACGCTGCAATAGAAGGTGCAGTGGTATACAAAATAGCGATGAATAACAACGCCCAACCGGCACTCTTACGTGCATCACGTACTTTGGGTACAGTAAAGAAGCGCACGATTACATGAGGTAAACCCGCAGTGCCAACCATTAGTGCAGCGGTAATACAGAACACATCGAACGTGCCCTTCGTGCCGGACGTATATTCGTTAAATCCGAGCTGGGTCGATAACCCATCTAACTTATCTAGCAGATAAACCCCCGAACCATCCGCTAACGTTGCCCCAAAGCCTGTTTGAGGTAATACATGGCCAGTTGCTAAAATTGAGATAAACACGGCTGGTACTAAGTAAGCAAAAATCAGTACACAGTATTGTGCAACTTGGGTATAGGTTATGCCCTTCATGCCACCAAGAACGGTATAGAAAAACACGATAGCCATACCAATAACGACACCGGTTACAATATCGACTTCCAAGAAGCGACTAAAGACGACACCTACACCGCGCATTTGACCTGCAACATAGGTAAAGCACACGAATATTGCGCAGATAACCGCTACGGTCCGGGCAGTTTGTGAATAATATCGATCGCCGATAAAATCCGGTACGGTAAATTTACCAAACTTACGTAAATATGGTGCAAGGCATAATGCGAGTAAAACGTATCCGCCGGTCCAGCCAAGTAAGTAAACGGCGCCGTCATATCCCATAAATGAAATAAGCCCTGCCATTGAAATAAATGATGCAGCCGACATCCAATCCGCAGCGGTTGCCATACCATTTGCTATAGGGTGAACGCCGCCACCTGCGACATAAAACTCCTGTGTTGAACCTGCTCTAGCCCATATAGCAATCGCTATATACAAGGCAAATGAAGCGCCTACGATAATAAAAGTTAATATTTGAACATCCATTGACCTGCTCCTATTCTTCGTCGACGCCGTAGCGCTTATCGAGTTGATTCATTTTGTACATGTAGATAAATATCAACGCGACAAAAACGTAAATTGCACCCTGCTGAGCAAACCAGAAGCCCAACTTAAAGCCAAAGAGCTGTATTTGATCGAGTAAGTCCACCAGCAAAATACCGCAACCAAAGGACACGACAAACCAAACGACTAGTAGTTTTGCCATAAGAGCGAGGTTTTCCCGCCAATATGCTTTTTTATCTTCTTCATTTTTAAATGCCATCTTGTTTTTCATCCAACGTTAATAAGATGTAAATTACTTTAGTCTTATGTTTCAAAAGACGGAATGAGACCATGGTCTTACGGGATGAATTAGTTCAGGCGATTATGCTAAAGTCCTTATAAATAAGCGTTCTACGTGACGATATGGGATATAATTTAGACTGCAATTTAATTAGGAAGGGTTATGGCGTTAGGTTGGATGGTATTAGCCATTGTCTATTTAATGGGGCTATTTTGGATTGCTAAATGGGGGGATGGAAACTCTTCTCTGGCTAAACGTATCAGTTCACATCCCGCCATATACTCATTGGCGTTAGCGATATATTGCACAGCCTGGACGTTTTTTGGCTCTGTAGGTGAGGCATCGCGAGCTACTTGGGATTATTTGCCGATATTCCTTGGCCCGATGTTGCTCTATCTATTTGGTTATCGTTTTTTACGTAAACTTATAGCTGTCAGTAAACGTCAACATATTACCACTATTGCCGATTTCATTTCTTCTCGTTACGGAAAACGACAAACCATTGCTTTATTAGTAACCTTGATCGCGCTATTGGCTACTATTCCCTACATTGCGTTGCAACTTAAAGCGGTTGGTTCGGCATTTTTAATGGTCTCAGGGCAAACCCATGCGGAATGGGTTGTATTGGGGGCGACGTCCTTTATCGCTTTATTTGCCATTTATTTTGGCACCAAACATACCGACGTCACTGAATACCGCCGCGGTCTCATGGTGGCGATATCCTTTGAATCAGTGATAAAACTGTGTGCCTTAATTGCGGTAGCTAGTTTCGGATATTTAGCTTATTCATCGCAATCTACTACTCCTTTACTTGCCACATTCACCACACTCGAAGCACTGGATAATATATGGTCTTTTTCTTTTGTAGCGCAGACCTTAATGGCGGCAGGTGCGGTAGTATGCCTGCCTAGGCAATTTCACGTTGCCATTGTTGATAATCTCAAGTTAAGCCACCTAAAAACAGCACGTTGGCTATTTCCTCTCTACCTGCTGTGTATTGCGGTACTCATTCCGATTATATCTGCCGCAGGCGATGAAATGTTTCGCCATTCAGCGCAAGAGCCGGACACTTATGTTTTAGGTCTTGCCATGAATAGCGGCAGCATGTTGCTGCAAATGTTGGTGTTTGTAGGGGGATTATCTGCAGCTACAGCGATGATCATTGTCGCCACCCTGACCTTGAGCACCATGTTAACCAACGACGTAATTTTACCCAAAATGTTGGCTGAGCATCGAAGTTCAGCCATGCCACCAAGCTTTACTAAACGTATTTTATTGATCCGCCGTTCGGTCATCGCGGCCATTTTATTCTTGGCTTATTTATATTATCAACAAATGACCGACAGTCGATCCCTTGCCTCTATTGGTTTAATCGCGTTTTCGCTCGTTATTCAGTTGTTACCGGCTATTGTGGGCGGCTTATACTGGAAACGTGGACATGCACAAGGCGTATATGCTGGGTTAATGGTTGGTATAGGTTCATGGGTACTATGGCTGATGCTGCCCTTAATTAACGACTCTAGTCAAAGTTTTATGCTAAACGACACTATAAATGCGGTTGCCATTTATAGTTTAATTGCGAATGCGCTAACCTATGTATTGTTCTCGTATGTAGCCGATGTACGCTTGATTGATCGTATCCAAGCGGAAGCATTTGTGACCAAAACAGATGACAAAGCCAAGCATCATAATACCCCATCTACTCGCACCACCGTCGAGGACTTGCAAACGTTACTGAGTACATTTTTAGGTGAAAAACGCTGTCGACAACTACTTAGCGATTATCAAACACGTAACGGTCACATCCTTAACCCAGCTGAATCAGCCAGTGAAGAATTTGTGCACTTTAGTGAGCGGGCATTAGGAGGTGTTATTGGTGCATCATCTGCTAAAGCATTAGTCGACAGTGCTATCAGTGGTAAAAAGCTCAATTTCGAAGAAGTCGTCAATTTTTTTGATGATACGACCCAAGCGATTCAATTCAATATGAGCGCCTTAGTTGCTTCTCTTGAAAGTCTTGAGCAAGGCATAAGCGTGATAGACCGCGATCTCAATTTAGTCGCTTGGAATAAAAGCTACTTAGCGCTTTTTAGCTACCCAGCAAATATGATCCGGGTCGGACGCCCTATCGAAGATTTAGTTAGATATAACGCACAGCGCGGCGAGTGCGGCTCAGGAGATGTTGAGTATTTGGTGCAAAAACGGCTTGAACATATGCGTAAAGGCACCAGCCATCGATTCTTGCGTCAACGCAGCGACGGACGGACACTAGAGATGATTGGCACACCATTGCCTGGCGGTGGCTTTGTGACCAGTTTCAATGACGTAACTGAGCACATAGAAACGCAACATGCCCTTAAAGAAGCCAACATCGATTTAGAAAATCGAATTCAAAAGCGTAGTCAAGAAGTGCACACCATCAATGAGGAATTGAGGTCTGAAATACAAAGACGCGCCCAAGCAGAAACACAATTGGTCAGCGCAAGGAAGGTCGCCGAACAAGCCAATGCCAGTAAAACACGTTTTTTAGCCCTCGCCAGTCACGATATATTACAACCCTTGAATGCGGCTAAACTATATCTTGGCGCGCTACAAGAAGCAGAGTTAACGAGCGATGCACGCCAAACTGTAGGTAAGTTATCAAACAGTATTCAAGCTAGTGAAGCACTCATCGCCACGTTACTGGATATCGCCCGACTCGATCAAGGTGAGCTTCAACCAGAATTCAATGCAATAAATATACGCGAGGTACTCGAACCTTTGTTAGCGGAGTTTGAACTGATCGCAGAACAAAAAGGTTTGCAACTTCGCGCTCGAATAACAGAACTCTGGGTTAAAACAGACCGCACATACTTGTATCGAATTATACAAAATTTTTTATCAAATGCAGTTAAGTATACCGATAACGGTGGGGTACTTTTGTCCGTGAGAATACGGGATAAAAAGGTTCTATTCGAAGTATTTGATACCGGCTCAGGTATAGAGCCTGAGCAACTAAGTAAAATTTTTGGTGATTTCTATCGTATTAGTGGCAACCAACAGCAAGGTGTGGGCTTAGGGCTAGGTGTCGTGCAGCGTCTTTCAAGTATTTTAGATGCAAATTTGCAGGTTCGCTCTCGCGTTAATCGCGGAAGTTGCTTCAGCATCCAATTGCCACATTGTGAGCCAGTTAAAGCAAAAACAATTGTACGAGCAAACAAAGTAGGATTTCATGAATTAAAGGTCCTTTGCGTAGATGACCAAATGCAAAATCTAGACGCCTTAAAAACGTTACTCGATAAGTGGAAAGTCACCGCCGTTTGTGAACAAACGCCTAAAGCGGCATTGGCTGCAATCAAACACTTCACACCTGATATCATCTTGATGGATTTTCAACTTAGCAGTGATATAGATGGATTAGCGCTTATTAGCTTATTGCGCGGGGAGCTCAGTGAACACAAGCAAGGTCGGGTGCCAGCAATTTTGGTAACGGCTAATATCGAGGCAAGTCTAATAGAACGTTGCCATGAGCAAGACTGCGGATATTTATCTAAACCGGTAAAACCGGCTAAATTGAGGGCGTTGCTGCAGGCGGCTCAAGCTGAAGTTGCGAGGCAATAAGCACAGCTTGGGTGCGATTGTTAATATGTAACTTTTTGAAAATGGCGGTGACATGAGCTTTTACGGTAGCGGTAGCAATATCCAGATTATAAGCAATTTGCTTATTGAGCAATCCGTCCCGCATATAACATAGCACCTTGTATTGGGCTGGCGTTAAGCTAGCGATTTTGTCTGCTAATTCAGCAAACTCATTGTCTAGTTCCACACCATCACCAGCATAGCTTTCTGGTAACCAAATATCACCTTCAAGCATGCTCGTTACTGCATGGGCAATTTGTGCAGCACCCGTCGTCTTGGGCACAAAACCAAGCGCACCAAGGTTAATAACCTTGGTAATAATGGTTGCGTCCTCTAATCCTGAGACCACGGCCACTGGCAAATCGGGAAACAATTTTCGAATATGGATCAAGCCAAACAGATCACCGCTACCTGGCATATGTAGATCAAGTAACAGTAAATCAATATCGTTATGTTGCTCTAACAACGCTACCGTTTGCATCAAATCAGCAGCCTCTAGAAGCGTTAACTCACTAAAAGACATCGTTAAGGCACCGCGTAAAGCATCACGGTACAAAGGGTGATCATCTGCAACAAGTAGCGTTATCATATTCAACTGTTAGTAATTTCGACCCTACCGATTTAAACGCTGTTCGATCAAGGTGTCAACTACACTTGGATCAGCTAACGTTGATGTGTCTCCAAGTTGCTCATACTCATTAGCCGCAATTTTACGCAAAATACGACGCATAATTTTCCCAGAGCGCGTTTTAGGCAGCCCTGACGACCATTGAATTAAATCAGGTGTCGCGATTGGGCTAAGCTCTTTGCGTACCCAATTGGATAGCTCTTTGGTGAGTTCTTCGGTTACCACAACACCTTCGTTAGCCATAACATATACATATATACCCTGACCTTTTAAGTCATGTGGGTACCCAACGACGGCGGCCTCAGCTACAGCATGATGTGAAACCAAAGCACTTTCAATTTCAGCCGTTCCTAAGCGGTGTCCTGAAACATTGAGAACGTCATCAACACGGCCCGTTATCCAGTAGTAATCATCTTCGTCCCGTCGAGCACCATCACCCGTGCAGTAAGTGCCTGGATAAGTTGTAAAATAGGTTTGCACGAAACGCTCATGATCACCGTAAACGGTTCGCGCTTGACCTGGCCAACTGTCTTTTATGATCAAATTGCCTTCGGCAACCCCAGAAAGTTCGTTTCCCTGCCCGTCAACTAAAGCGGGTTGCACACCAAAAAACGGATGACTCGCTGCGCCAGGTTTCATAGGTGTCACACTTGGCAGCGGCGTAATCATCGCCGCACCCGTTTCTGTTTGCCACCATGTATCGACTACAGGGCAGCGGGACTGTCCCACAGTTGTATAGTACCAATGCCAAGCTTCAGGGTTGATGGGTTCTCCCACTGAACCGAGTAAACGTAACGACTCACCACTAATACCTTCAGTCGGGAAATCTCCATGAGCCATCAATGCACGGATCGCTGTTGGTGCGGTATACAGTACGCTCACTCTATGCTTATCAACAATCTGACCGATTCGGCGTACATCTGGATAAGTCGGTACACCTTCAAACATGACGCTTGTGGCACCATTAGCCAACGGACCATAGACGATATAGCTGTGACCCGTTACCCATCCTACATCAGCTGCACACCAATACACGTCACCAGGGTGGTAGTCAAAAACGTATTTATGTGTCAGTGATGCCCACAGCAAATATCCACCAGTGGTATGCACTACGCCTTTTGGCTGTCCGGTAGAACCGGACGTATACAGAATAAACAGCGGGTCTTCTGCATTCATTACTTCAGGTGGACAATCAGGTGAACAATCATCAGTAAGGTCGTGCCACCAAATATCATCTTTGCCCCAACCAACGTGGTTACCGGTATGCTGAAATACCACCACCTGCTCCATACTCGGGCAATCGTGTTCAGCAAGTGCGGTATCAACATTTACTTTAAGTGGAATGTGTTTTCCTGCTCTAAGGCCTTCATCAGCGGTAATAAGTACTTTTGCCTGACAATTATTAACTCGATCGGCAATAGCATTTGGCGAAAAGCCACCAAAAATAACTGTGTGCACCGCACCAATTCGCGCGCAGGCTAACATGGCATAAACAGCTTGCGGGATCATCGGCATATATATCGCGACACGATCTCCTTTGCCAACACCAAGCTTTCGCAAACCATTAGCAATTTTGCCTACTTCATCGTGTAAACGATGATAGGTAATAATATCGTGAGAATGCGGGTCATCCCCTTCCCAAATGAACGCGGTAACGTGTCCTCGTTTCGCTAAATGACGGTCAATACAGTTATATGCCACATTTAGTTCGCCATCTTCAAACCACTTGATACTCACATGATGCGCATCAAACGAAGTATTTTTAATCTTGGTTGGGGTTTTGATCCAATCAAGCGTTTTGGCTTGCTCTGCCCAAAACGCTTCAGGGTGCTCGACTGATTGAGCATACATACGCTCATAGCCATCAGGTGTAAGATGAGTGCGCTCTTTCGCATGTGCAGGAACAGGATAAATTTTTTGCGGCATAATGACTCCAAAACTAAAATACAAATAAGAATATTGAGCACTTTACTCGTAAGAACGTAAACCGGAATGAGACCTTGGTCTTACGCACTGATTACAATTCGACAAACAAAATAATACAAACCACGAAAATCTTTAACAAATATTATGTTCTGTTTGTCTAAATAAAAAATACAAATTTAATTGTATATCTTTCAAAGCAATTGCGCCCATGGTGAATTCGGGTGCTAAACTCTACGTATAGATTTGTAGCCAAGCAGTCACTTTTAGGTATGCTGAAAAAGTCTGCGCGCTTATTCACTAGGTACTGCGAAATGTTTAAATATTTATCTATTAAAAATCGCCTACTCATCATATCTATTGTCCCGTTGGTTACTTTGGTGACGATACTATTATTTATTATCGTATCTCAAGTAACGAGCCTGATAAGCACGGTCGAAGAATCAGCAGGAAAAATGCTGATCGAAAGCAAAAAAGAGGAACTAAAGAACACCGTAGATTTGGCCTACAACAGTATAAAAACAATATACAACACAGACGGCGATAGAAACGATGCAATTACATTATTACAACGCCTTCAATTTGGTAAAGATGGATACATATTTGGCTATGATGATAAAGCAGTGCGTTTGTTTAATGGGTCAAATGAAGCTGGTATCGGTAATAGCTACGTTGACTTTAAAGATGTGAATGGCATTTATCTTATTCGAGATCTCATTGCGGCCGGTCGCTCAAATAAATTAGGGCAAGGGAATGAATTTGTTACCTATCATTTCCCTCGTTTAGGGGAAAAAAACGCTGCCGCAAAATTGTCCTATTCCATTTACTTCCCTAAATGGAAAATGATGATAGGGACAGGCTTATATATAGATACAATCGATAAACAGGTTAATATATTCTCACAGTATATTGATGCATCACGCAGCGACTTAATTACATCAGTGGCGGTCGTTTCGGGAGTATTGCTGGTTGTACTTGTCATTATTGGACTGTTACTTGTTCGGTCTATCCTGACGCCCTTAAATGAAGTCACCCAATCGATAAAAGTCTTAGCAAGTGGTGGAGGAGATCTTACTCGTCGCTTACATATCAAAGACAACTACGAGTTAGGCGAGCTTGCCTCTAACCTTAACGAACTCCTCGCCACCCTACAAACCATTATCAGCAACGTTCTTAAAATTAGCGTAAGTGTAAGACAAAGCAGTGAAGACCTCGCCTTACAAGCAAAATCTATTATGGCGTTAAGCGCGAAACAGCATAATGAAATAGACCAAGTTGCTACGGCCACCACTGAGATGTCAGAAACGGCTCATCAAGTTTCAATCAACGCAGATAACGCCGCATCGGCAGCCCAATTAGCCGACAGCGACGGAAATAAAGCGATGCGCAACGTAGAGCAAAGCAGCAGCGAGATGTCAGACTTAATCATAGAATTGACTAAGACAGGAGACGTCGTCACAAAAGTTGGGGGTGACGTTGAAAATATAAGTGCCGTTTTATTGGTCATTGAGAGTATCGCCGGTCAAACCAATCTGCTCGCGCTAAACGCCGCAATTGAAGCTGCACGGGCGGGTGAGCATGGTCGCGGTTTCGCTGTAGTGGCCGATGAAGTTCGCAATCTTGCAAGTAAAACCCAGGGCAGTACCGAGGAAATACAAGAGATGATTTCCAAGTTACAAAGTGGCTCTCGTGCTGCTGTAAACGTTATGTCACAAAGTATTCAACGTAGTGACGAAACGGAGAAAAGTATTAGTGCAACGGCGCTAACTCTGACAGAGATTGCAAAATCAGTCGCACTTATGCGTGATCTTAATGTTCAGATCGCCACCGCGGCCCAAGAACAAAGCATCGTTGGAAAAGAAATCAGTCGCCGCATCATTGATATTTCAAGCCAAACGACGGACTTAAGTGGAATTGCTGTGAAAAATGGAGAGACTGCCGAAAGTCTAAGGCAAAAAACAACCGAGCTCGAAGCACTCGTCAGCCAATTCAAGGTATCCGGATAGCGCAAACAGTAAATAATACAGACTATATATAGCGCTCAAAAAAGGTAATTTAACCACTCCAGAGCAATACCATTAAGGTGGTTACTAAAATGTAACGAATGTTAAGACCTTGGTATCATAGACCATGAGCTTATAGCTGTTTTTTTGAACCTGATCCAGAGTAGATAGTGTAAATAGCTACTATACGGACAGAGATACAGATGAACATAAAACACATATCACTCACAAGCCTTGCGATCGCATGCACTACGGTGCCATTTACTTCAACTGCCAACCCACTCGATAAAACAACGTTTAAATTCAGCGGTTATATCAAAGCAGACGCAATGGTAAGTCAATACAGCGACGGTACGTTAAGCTCTGGTAGTATCGGTCGAGATTTTTACATTCCTAGCTTAACGCCAAGCGGGGGCGAAAAAGAAAGTGCCCAATTTGACGCGCATATCAAGCAATCCCGTTTCCGCTTTACGACTAACACCCTACTCAGTAACGACGATAAAATTACCGGTGTACTTGAATTCGATTTTCATACCACACCTGACGGTAACGAACGCATCAGTAATTCTTATGAGCCACGTATCAGGCACGCTTTTTTGAAATATAATAATTGGTTGATAGGTCAAACTTGGTCGACCTTTCAAGATGTTAAAACCTTGCCAGAATCTTTGGATTTTATCGGCGTAACTGACGGCACCATATTCGCCCGACAAACCATGCTGAAATATACCTCAGGCGCTTTTGAGGTGTCCCTTGAGAATCCAGAAACCACGGTTACACCCTTTGGCGGCAGTGGACGGATTGTTGCAGATGATAACTCAGTACCTGATCTGGCTGCGCGCTACACAATGAATCAATCTTGGGGCCATGTATCTATAGCAGGCTTAGTACGTCAATTGGCCTATGAAGACAAGCAAGATGGAAATGATATTGACACTTCAGAGGCAGGTTATGGTTTAAGCATCACCAGCAAAATAAAATTTGGTGAAGACGATCTACGTATTATGGCTAATATCGGCAGTGGCTTGGGCCGTTATATCGCGCTTAACGCGTCCAACGGCGCAGTGTTAGATGCCAACAATAAACTTGATGCCATTGACGTTCGAGGCTTTACGATAGCCTATCGTCATTTATGGGATGAAAAATGGCGCAGTACTTTTAGTTATGCCATGTTCAGCGCCGATAACGATACCGATTTAACAGGGTTAGGTGTAATAAAAGAGACCTATAGCGCAAGAGCAAATATTCTTTACTCTCCTGCGCCAGAGCTGACCTTTGGGGCGGAATATGCCTATGCAGAAAAAACGCTCGAGTCAGATGTCGACGGTGATATGAGCCGTCTGCAATTTTCAGCTACATATGCGTTTTAAGGAATTGAACCATAGGTTGTTAAACCATGCGAATGACTGCGCAAGCTTAAACTAGCAGCGAATCCCAACTTGCTTGCTTGTTTTGCGCCATCATATTTTTGATGGCGCTTTTTTATTTTTACTCAAACTGAACCAGAAAATAATTATTCACTCGTCAGTTCGTTATCCTGATATGTTTCATATTCCCGCTAGACGTAATAAACTTCCGCCATTATTTTTCAGTTAAGTGACCATTAAATTTATGAAAATTGCCATTCTAGGTGCCATGGATGAAGAGATTACTCTTCTTAAGCAATCAATCAGTGATCTTATCGAGCATAATCATGCCCACCTAACGTTATATAGCGGACAGCTTAATGGTATAGATGTGGTACTGGTTAAATGCGGCATAGGTAAAGTTGCTGCAGCGATTGCCACCACTATCATAGTGGATAAGTTTTCTCCTGATTACGTGGTTAATACTGGTTCTGCTGGTGGGTTCGACCAAGCCCTGAGTATTGGTGATATCGTTATCGCTAGCGAAGTAGTTCATCATGATGCAGATCTTACCCATTTTGGTTACGCACTCGGCCAATGCGCAGGTATGCCAGAAACCTTCGTTTGCGACCCTATACTTATAAGTGCAGCTGAAAAGGCCGCATTGTCTCTAGGGCAAGTTAAAACGAAAGGCGGACTAATTTGCACCGGCGATGCTTTTATTGGCAGCGATGAAGCCGCGGCTAAATTATTGGCTAACTTCCCCACTATCGCAGCAGCTGAAATGGAAGGCGTCGCTATTGGGCAAACCTGCCATTTGCTTGACGTACCCTTTTTAGTTATTCGCTCTCTATCAGATATCGCAGGAAAAGCGTCAACGGTCTCATTTCAAGCCTACTTGGAGCAAGCCGCTAAACACTCTGCATTGTTAGTCATGGGAATGATATCCGAACTCAATGCGCGCTCACATTAAGCGCCTTTAACATTGCCTAGCTATTTTCTCGTAGTATTAAACTCCCCTATGCTCCAACCAGTATGGGTTTTAGGGGTGGTAATGCTAATCGAAAACTTACTAAACTGGCCTGAACGGTATCATCCGCTTAGCTTCGTTCGCTTGGTCGCGGACAGAATGGCCGATAAAGTTCATCCGTCAGCAGAGCGACCTGCACTACAACAACAAATATCAGGCACATTAGCGCCGCTAGTATTAATCAGTCCCATCGCTGTGATATTGGCTATTTTCACCAGTATGGCTGAATTCCCACTCTTTTTTGATGGCGTGCTACTGTTAGTTGCGTTGCAATACCAGCCAATATTAGACCGTGCTAAAAAAGTGCAAAATGCGTTATCACTGCATAAGAAAGTATTGGCTAGGCAAACACTCGCCCCCATGGTTTTACGCGAGACCGCATCACTTTCAGAAGTGGGCATCATTAAAGCCTGTATTGAGAGTGTAATACTGCGCTTTCATCAGCAATACCTGTTTATCATACTTGTATTTCTGGTCTTTGGTCCTGTAGTCGCACTTTCACTTCGCCTGTTATATGAGTTTTCCCATAGCTGGAATGTAAAGCTCAAGCGTTTCAGTATTTTTGGCCAGCCTTGCGCCAATATATTAGCTCTTTTGCTGTGGCTACCGGTGCGTATTTCAGCGTCATTGTGCGCATTAATACACAATATATCCGGAGCATTTAAGGCATTACGCGCGTTGCCGTCATCAAGTAGCACCCATCAAGTTGTACTGGCTTTGCAAGGCGGAGCTTTGGGAATACAGTTAAGTGGACCTATCATTTATGATCAAAACAAAAAGCGCTCAACTAAATGTGGCGGTCCTAATCAAGCTAGTATTCAAGATATAAATCGTAGTCTGCAAGCCATAACGTTGTGTAAACTTACCTACTGGGTTTTATCTTTATGCATCGCAGTAACTATAAGCAGCTTGGCTCAATAAATGGTGATTCATTAAATGGAATGGTTATAAGGAATGACTACATTGGGATTTTATTGGCACGCTGACAACCAGAACAAAGCTGCCCGTTCGATAAACCACCGTTCGCTGATAAAGCAGATTTTTATCAGCGTAGTAGTAAACTTCGTTATCATATTTTCGAGCTTGTTATTGCCAGCCCTTGCACAAAACAAACCTAGCATTATCAGCCTAGCACCGCACACGACTGAGCTCATTTATGCTTTAGGTGCTGGCGATCAATTGTTGGCTGTCAGTGATTTCAGTGATTATCCAGAACAGGCCAAATTATTACCGAGGGTAGCGAGTTACAACGGCGTGGATTTCGAGCAGATCCTGCGTTTATCCCCAGAGCTTATCGTCGCTTGGCAAGGTGGAAATAAACCCCAGGATTTAACCAGATTAGCCAGCCTAGGCTTTAACATTTATCTTTCTAGCCCTAAGAAACCAACTGACATTACTCAAGATATAAGAGCATTAGGTGCGTTTATTGGCAGATCAGCAGAAGCCGATGATCTCGCGAGTCATTTTTCACAGCAACTTAACCTTTTAAAACAGCAATATGCTGAGGCTGTGAGTATAAATGTATTTTATTATATGTGGCCAGCGCCCCTGATGACAATCGGACCTAATGCTTGGGCGACACACCTTTTACATATTTGTGGCGCAAAAAATGTGTTTTCCAGCGCTCCTGCCGATTACCCACAAGTGAGTATCGAACAAGTGGCACGCAAGCACCCCAGTTTAATGATCGCAGCCATGCACGTTAGTTCGACAGAAGCGGAATCATTTTGGTATGACAAACGCGCGCTTATACCTGCTCCTATCGCCGTGGTTAATCCTGATGAATTACACCGCTTCACCCCAAGGTTAATAAGTGGGTTGACCACTTTGTGTAATAAAGTACACCATAATACAGACTGAGATATCTTCCACTCGGTATATTGTGTTTTGGTGCCAAAAAATTCAACAATCGAACAACATTCCAAGTACTTTGCGTTGTATATGCCCCTATATTTTCCTTAAAGACTGCCACAGGTAGTTATGCTATTACCCTGCAAAAAACATGGTCATCTGCACGTTTAACGGTGCTTGTTGAGAGCTGTTCGCCCAGTGCTATCGGTAGAGTCTCATACAATGAAAGAAAGCATTTGATGGGGCACCCTGAGCTTATCTTGGCGATACATAATTACATCATGTAAGTACCCCTAAGCTGAAAGCTATTTATATGAGGTTTGCCTCATAAGCATTAAAAATAATTATATAACTAATGCCTTTTGCCTAACATAAGCTGTTCGCATATCACAGTTAGAACAAATACGTCAGCCCGTCGGTGCCAAGCTACCTATTCAAAAATGCCTATTTGACACAATACCACTTGCCATTAAGCAGCTAAACCAAGCGCTTCATTTACCCTTATCTACCCTTATCATTTAAAAAAGGGAAATAATGGTAGGCGTGATAACAACCAATTAGGCACAACTTCAAACTGTGCCATAATGGCAATACTTTTTTATATTTAGAATTTACCGCTAAGATGACCATCACCCTTACCACACCCGCAATGTTATTCCCGGCCATATCTTTATTGTTATTGGCTTACACCAATCGTTTTTTGGCTCTGGCAAGCACAATACGTAATCTTGACCCTACTCAGGATCAAGAGAACACTCACGCGCAAATTAATAACTTACGCAAACGTATTCAGTTAATTAAACGGATGCAAGAATTTGGTGCCTTTAGCTTTTTTCTTTGCGTACTTTCGATGCTAGCTATATATGCTGAATATCAAACCGTCGGTAGCACTATATTTGCGGCTAGTTTAATACTGTTGTTATATTCGTTAGGGTTGTCGGTAAGAGAAATAAACATTTCAGTGGAAGCACTAGATTTGCACTTGAGTCACTTCAATTTAGATAGAAAAAAACGTAAATTTTCTCGTGATAAGCCAGAATAAGATAAATGGTTTACTCCATATGGAGTAAACCAAAATCGTTTTTACGCTAGTGTCACACGGGCAAATTTGCGTTTACCCACCTGAAATACAGCTTGTTTTAAAGATGTAAAATGCGCTTTTTGATCAGCCACTTTTTCACCATCCATTTTGACCGCACCTTGCTTAATCATCCGCATAGCTTCAGAGGTAGATGCCACCAAACCCGCTTCTTTAAGTAGGTTGGCAACAGCCATACCCTCTTCACTTGCCGAGAAGGTAAATTCTGGCATTTCATCAGGAATGGCGTTTTTCTGAAATCGTTGAATAAACTCATGGTGCGCGACTTCCGCTACGGCATCGTCATGAAAACGCGCGATAATTTCTTTAGCTAAAGCAATTTTAATGTCTCTTGGATTGGTACCAGCGGCTACTTGCTCTTTGTACTGCGCGACTTCTTCAATCGCCTTAAAGCTAAGTAAGTCGTAGTAACGCCACATCAGATCGTCAGAAATCGACATGATTTTCCCAAACATATCGCTAGGAGAATCCGTTATGCCAATATAATTGCCTAATGACTTAGACATTTTTTGTACGCCATCTAAGCCCTCTAGCAATGGCATCATTAATACCGTCTGTGGCCGTTGACCCTGTCCTTTTTGCAACTCACGGCCCATCAGCAGATTAAAACGCTGATCGGTGCCGCCTAGCTCAACATCTGACTGCAAAGCAACTGAATCCCAACCTTGTACAAGAGGGTAGATAAACTCATGGATAGCAATGGGCTGGCCATTAGCGTAGCGTTTTTTGAAATCATCTCGCTCAAGCATACGTGCAACAGTCTGACTAGATGCCAGCTTGATCATGCCCGACGCACCTAATGCTTCCATCCACTCAGAGTTAAAGCGAATGGTTGTCTTCGCCGGATCAAGGATCTTAAATACCTGCTCTTTATATGTTTCAGCGTTAGCTAACACATCTTCTCGAGTCAGCGGCTTACGTGTCACATTCTTGCCTGTTGGGTCGCCAATCATGCCGGTGAAATCACCGATAAGAAAAATAACTTCATGCCCAAGCTGCTGAAATGAGCGCAATTTATTAATTAAAACAGTATGACCTAGGTGCAAGTCTGGTGCAGTCGGGTCGAAGCCAGCTTTAATTTTTAACGGTTTGCCTTCTTTTAACTTGGCAATTAGCTCTTCTTCCAACAATATTTCTTCAGCACCACGCTGAAGCTCAGCAAACGCACTTTGCCAATCTGCCATTTTAGACCCTCATAAATTCGTATATATGTAAAATTTTAGTCGGGCATTTTACGTTGCACCGACTGCTATTGAAAGGGCACATAAGGATTAATCAACTTAATGTTGCATTACTCATTAATTAAATACGTATAAAAAACGACCTCCCACTAGAAAATACTCCGTAATCATTATATTCTGCTAGTTCAATAGTTGTATGAGTTGAATTTCCCTGTGGTACAAAAAGCCTTTTCACAATTACCGAAAGCACATAAGTGGGCTGTTATTTCCCTCGCTTCTCTCGTGCTAGTTCTCGCATTGTTTCCCTCTGATCGAGCCAGCGCCTCGCGCAACACTGAAACTGCGCTGCTTGAAATAGGCAAGCGTTATGAGTTACCGATCAGCACAGAGCACCTTGCTACTAGCGCTACAACAGAGGCTAACGACGCCCTTGAATGGAAAACGTTTCAAGTTAAGCGCGGCGATACGTTAGCGAAAATATTTGCTCGAGCAGGTTTATCTGCCCGTGACACCTATAATGTAACCCAAGCAGGCGACCTAGCTAAAAAATTAGTTAAGATACGTCCTGGGCAGCTTGTTTCTTTGCAAATTGATGAGAAAGGTCAATTTGCTGGGCTTGGTTATGCATTTTCAAATACTGAAACCTTGCTTATTCAGCCGGCACAAGACGGCTCCTTAGTTTCTAGCGTCGATAAAAAGCAAGTTGATACCCGCTTAAATTACGCTCAGGGCGAAATTAATAGTAGTTTTTGGAATGCTGGTGTAAGAGCGCATTTGTCTGAAAATCAAATCATGAGCTTAGCCGCTATCTTCGGTTGGGATATCGATTTCGCTTTAGAAATACGCCAAGGTGATAACTTCAACGTGGTATTTGAAGAAAAATATATTGATGGCGAATTTGTTGAATATGGCGATATCGTATCGGCTGAATTCACTAACAGCGGAAACACCTTTACCGCTATTCGTTATTCCGATGGTAACTACTACACCCCTGAAGGGCGCAGTATGCGTAAGAGCTTTTTACGGGCACCAGTTAGCTTTAAATATATTAGCTCTAGCTTTAAAAAGAGTCGCTTTCACCCAGTTCAAAAACGCTGGAAAGCGCACAGAGGCGTAGATTACGCTGCCAACCGAGGCACACCAGTAATGGCTGCCGGTGATGGTAAAGTCATTCGTTCATCCTATGATAAATACAATGGTAACCATGTGTTTATCCAACATGGTGAAAAATACGTCACCAAATATCTACATTTCACCAAGCGTAACGTAAAGGTCGGCCAAACTGTCAAACAAGGCGATATAATTGGCACTGTTGGTTCTACTGGCTTAGCATCTGGCCCGCATCTTCATTACGAATTTTTGGTTGACGGTGTGCATCGTAATCCAAGAACGGTTGAGCTTCCTAAAGCCTTACCGATTGCTAAAAAAGAGCGTTCAGCCTTTGAACTTGTTGCCAAGCATCAGCTTGAATTGTTAAGCAATAGTAAGCGCATCATGTTGGCGATGAACTAAATCCCTTCTGTTCAGATATCGTTCAGTGATATCTGGACTGCAACGAACAGTGCCTCAATGTAAGGTTGGTTCAACCAATGAACTAGGTATCTATTCTGACCATTTAGTAGCGATGGCTTTGCCATCGTTAGCCTATGCTTATCAAGCTGAAATAGCGGGCAATATTCCCAGCGACACTGACCCTAACCGAGAAGCGCTGCTGGACATCTATTGTCCCTACTTATAATGAAAGAGACTATGGCTCAAAAAAACAGTCGCCCTATAGATAGCATCGATTTGGCGATTCTCGCATCGCTTTTTGAAGATGCTCGCACCACAAACAAAGAGATAGCCAAACGCGTTGGGTTAGCGCCGTCATCTTGTCTTGAGCGGATTAAACGCCTACAAGCAGATGGTATTATCCAAGGCGCTTCACTGCAGGTAGATTTAAACGCACTAGGTGGTCATATTCAGGCCATGATATCAATTCGATTGTCAGACCATAACCGCTTAGCAGTAGACGCGTTTGTCGCAGACTTATTACCCCTACCAGAAGTATTAAGCCTATTTCATATGGGCGGAAATATAGACTTTCTACTTCATGTTAGCGTTGCAGATTCGAGCCATTTACGTGATTTCGTGTTCGATCAACTTACCGCAAGGCCTGAGGTTAATCACGTTGAAAGTGCACTGGTTTACGAGCATCGATGCTCTGGGCAATTACCTAAATTTTAAGACCTTTTTACCCCCCTACTTCGTCACTTTTTTTACGCTTTTATAGCTCGAAATATACGGTAAAGCATTTATATAATTGTGTACCACTAAGGATGGAAGCCGACGGGAAATGCAAAATTGGGATCATGTCGCATTGTGCGCGAAGAAGTTCCGTTGCATTAGGCGTGTCAAGCTCATCAACATTAAGTAGTTTAGCGAGCGGCTGTCCCTTTTTCACCGGCTCACCAGGCTTAGCCAAATACTCCACCATGCCGCCTTGTTGCGTGTACAAGACTTTATAGTCTTTTAGCATCGTTGCTACCCTGCGCATACGTTGAGGCTCAATATCACTTTCTAACAAGCAGCCCTTAGCGTTCAAGTATCCCAATATGCTATTAGCGTCATATTCCCCTTCAGTGAAGTTAATCACCTCTTGACTACCCATTTCAAGTGTAAAAGCCTCAACACCAAATTCGATAGGCTGTTGACGCTTTTCACTGAGGAGGGTTTGTAGAGTCCACCAGGGACAAAAAGTGGCTTCATCTAAGGCACCAGCGAATTTATTGGGAATTAAAATCACATGCGGAATATTAAATAAGCTCGCAGAAGCTTTTGCATACTCTGGTACATAAATGTGACGAGTTGAAACAGGACCGTTGTGTAAATCGAGTACAAAGTCGGCATCAAATGCTAATTGCTGTAGCTTCAGGTTTAGCCGTTGTGCTAAACCAATGCCCCAAGGCTCTTCCAATTTGTCCGCTAATATCTGTTTAATTTGTTGACGAAAGCGGTATTTTATCTGCTCTAATGACTCATCATTGAGCACACTTTTTGCGAACGCTTGAATCAAACTTTCATCAAAGAAATATCCTCGATTCCAATTTGTACCGTTGACTGGATCGAATCGCCCTAAAGTATATTCGCCGGCCTTAATATTGGTGCCTACAGGATTACAATTAGGTACTAAAATCACTTCACCGCGGATCGGCTGCTGCTTTAATAGTTGAATAAGATGATAGATGACCACATTGCCTTGCACTTCAGCACCGTGGATCGAGCTTTGAATATAGACCTTAGGCCCGGGTTGCTGGCCGATAAATCGGTAAAGGGGCACATTCATGTTGCGTCCCGACGCGTTTTGCGCCACGACTATATATTCTTTTATAAATTGATTGGTCACGATTGCGCTCGCTGTGATGGGCAAACTTGTCTCAGCGCTATACTGTCGACAAGCTTGCCATTAGAATGTTATTGCTGTGAATAATATTCGCGGTGAAAAGCATGTCGAGCCTTTAAATAAGTAATATCTTCCACAATAGGCTCAGGACGCAAAACCATCCGCTTGTGATTTGAAAATTTTGGCCATGCCAATAATTTTGTTGCATCAGAGTCCGTTGAATTCGGATCTCCAGTTTTAATAAAATTGGCAAAATATTGCTGCATGGTTGTCGACATTTGATAATCAGTTTTGCTCCACTTATAGAGCGGATTCACGTCCAAATTCCCCAATGCATATTCAATTTCAGCAGAATGCACAGCCCCTCTTGGCTGATTGCTTAGTACGGCTTTTTTTGCCCCTAAAGTGGCTGGGCGCACATGGTCATAATAATAATAATAGCTTGGTGACGGATTCGTTTTACTATTCTGATAAACCCAATTATATGTCGCAATACCCATAAATCGGTCACTGGCCAGAGCTTGAGCTGATGCCATTACTTGTTCGCTATTGTGACCAGGATACAATTGTAAGACCGTTTTAAAATCCTCTGGGTATAAACGCTTAATGCGATCTTGATAATGCTCAACTGTTGGCTCGCCATCGACCATAATTTGCTGATAACTGCCTTCTTGGGAATTATCACCAAGCAAAAGTGGCACCATTGCTTGCCTACCGTCTGCGAATAATCCCGCCACAGAGGCTGGCAAAAAATAGCCATCCACGTTCGGCTTGAAGTAAATAAATCCCGCTTTAGTCACCCGCTCAAGCAGCGCTTGTGCTGGTATTTCTCTAAGTGCCGCTATGGGGTCATCGGGCTTGATAGCGGTTTTTCCTTTTGCGCTATTTTTGAGTATCGCCGTAGCAATTTCATCACCACGTTGTTCTGCCTTGGCAAGTGACAAAGGGGCAAGCGGCGGTCCTACTATGGAGCCACTTTCGCCAATCGCACCCGCTATATAGGGCTTAGCAGAAGGAGCCACCAGCAGCGCACTGACGGAAATCGAACCTGCAGATTCACCGGCGATAGTAATACGCGCCGGATCGCCGCCAAAAACATTAATATTGTCCGCCACCCATTTAAGGGCTGCTTGCTGATCCATCAGCCCATAGTTACCCGAACCTTGGTAACCCGATTCATTCGATAATCCCTTATGGGCAAAAAAACCGAATACACCCAGACGATAATTGGCCGTCACCACCACTATGCCCTTTTCCGCCATCGACGCCCCGTCATAACGTTTTTCATCACTGCTGCCGGCAATAAATCCGCCGCCATAAAAATAAAGTAACACTGGCAACTTACTTTTGTTATTGACCTCTGGGGTCCAAACATTAAGGTACAAACTGTCTTCACTGGTATTTTCAGAGCGAAACTGCATGTCACTGTAGATAGGATTTTGCATGGGTCTGGATGCGAAACTTTTTGCTTCTCGCACGCCTTGCCATGCACTAACGGGCTGCGGTGGTTGCCAACGAAACTCACCGACAGGAGGGGCAGCAAAGGGGATCCCTTTAAACGCACTAATATGCGTTTGTTCATCGCTGGTACCAGATAATAGCCCAAATTGTGTGCGTACTTGCTCAGCGCTGATGGCAGACACACTGAAAATAATAAGGGAATAAAGCACAGCGGCTACTTTCATGAGATGTCCTTGTGAGAGATAGAAAAGCGGTTACCTGTTACATAAGTAACCGCTAAAGAGCGTTAAATTTGGGGTTCGCCCGGTAAATCGCCATTAGATTCAAGTTGATTTTCGTTTGCTTTACTCGCCTCAACTTCAATACCATCGACGCGTTGCAGCCCTCGAGGTAACTTATTACCACGACGTCCTCGCTCACCTTGATAATGCGTTAAATCATCAGCGGTTAACGTCATACCGCGTTTACCTGCGAGTATCTTGACGTTAGCGCCTTGAGGTACGACCGCAAGTACGCTGACAAACTCTTCGCGAGATTGTGATTTAGCCGAAGGTATACTCATTATTTTATTGCCCTTACCTTTACCTAAACTAGGTAAGTCGCGTAAAGGGAACATCAACATGCGCCCTTCGTTAGAAATCGCTAAACACCAATCTGACGTCAAATCATGCACCCGCTGAGGCGAAATAATTTTTGCCGCCTTGGGTAATGATAAGTAGGCTTTACCTGCACGATTTTTACTGATCATGTCAGCAAATTTGCCCACAAAACCGTAACCTGCATCTGAAGCTATTAGATATTTTTGCTCATCTAGGGCCATGATCACATGTTCAACACTTTCGCCACTCACAATACTAAAACGCCCAGTAACGGGTTCTCCTTGGCTTCGTGCAGAGGGTAATAAATGAGCATCACAGGAAAACGCCCGCCCAGAGGTATCCATAAAGACAGCTTGCTGATTACTGCGCCCTTTGCTACTTGCAAGATACTTATCGCCCGCTTTGTAGCTTAATCCTTCAACATCAACGTCATGGCCTTTTGCACAGCGCGCCCAGCCTTTTTCAGATAACACCACGGTTACCGCTTCCGATGGGATCAATTCTTTCTCTGTCAACGCTTTGGCTTCTGAACGCTCAATAATAGGCGAGCGTCTATCGTCGCCATACATTTCAGCAGCGGCCAGAATTTCCTTCTTAATCAATGTTTTCAAGCGACGATCTGAACCAAGAAGAACTTGAAGTTCATCGCGCTCTTTAGCGAGTTCATCTTGCTCACCTTGAATTTTCATTTCTTCGAGTTTTGCTAAATGACGTAACTTCAATTCAAGAATAGCTTCGGCTTGAATATCAGACAACGTGAACGTGTCTATTAGCACTTGCTTTGGCTTATCTTCGTAACGAATGATACGGATCACTTCGTCAATATTGAGGAAGGCAATCATCAAGCCTTGTAAAATATGTAATCGTGCTAGGACTTTATCTAGGCGATATTGTAAGCGTCTAACGACTGTATCTTTTCTAAAAATCAGCCATTCTGTGAGGATCATCCGCAAGTCTTTGACTTGCGGGCGACCATCTAAGCCGATCATATTGATATTAACGCGGTAGCTTTTCTCTAAATCAGTCGTCGCAAATAGGTGTTGCATTAACACTTTGATATCAACCCGATTTGAGCGTGGCGTGATCAATAAGCGTGTTGGGTTTTCGTGATCAGACTCATCACGTAAATCACTTACCATAGGCAATTTTTTTGCCTGCATTTGGGCAGCTATCTGTTCTAGAACTTTGCCACCTGATGCCTGATGAGGCAGTGCGGTAATTATAATATCGCCATTTTCTTCGTGATATACCGCGCGCATTTTTATCGAGCCACGGCCTGTTTCGTACATTTTACGAATATCACTTTTAGGTGTGATAATTTCCGCGTCAGTGGGGTAGTCAGGGCCTTGTACGAATTCAAGTAACTCATTTAGATCTGCTTTACTGTTATCCAATAAATGTGCACAAGCATTGGCTACTTCACGCACATTGTGCGGCGGTATATCAGTAGCCATACCCACAGCAATACCCGTAATACCGTTAAGCAAAATATGCGGTAAGCGAGCTGGCAGTATCTTTGGCTCATTCATGGTGCCATCGAAGTTGGGTTGCCAATCTACCGTACCTTGACCTAACTCGGTAAGCAGCACTTCACTAAATTTAGACAAACGAGATTCGGTATATCGCATGGCGGCAAACGATTTAGGATCATCTGGCGCCCCCCAGTTACCCTGACCGTCAACGAGTGGGTAGCGATAGGAAAAAGGCTGAGCCATCAGCACCATGGCCTCATAACACGCGGAATCGCCATGAGGGTGAAATTTACCTAATACGTCACCTACCGTACGAGCTGACTTTTTATATTTTGCATTGTTACTTAAGCCAAGCTCAGACATAGCATACACAATACGCCGTTGTACCGGCTTTAAGCCGTCGCCGATATGGGGCAAAGCCCTGTCCATGATGACGTACATGGAATAATTGAGATAAGACTCTTCGGTGAATCGACGCATCGGAAGTTGTTCGATGCCATCTTGGTTTATAATAATTTCTTGACTCATAGTGTGCTTTATCGGCCGCTGTTTTTATTGTTGTGCAGCAAAAATAACGTTTTGCTGCCGCTTTCAAACGTAAAAATAGATTACTTCTGGTAGGTTACCCTATAAATAACATTCGCGAAATCATCAGATACCAACAGACTTCCGTCAGGCATCGTCAGTAAAGCGACCGGTCGGCCCCAAGATGTTTCATCGGCCTGCAACCAACCTTCAATAAAGGGTTGGTAATCGACAATTTCGTTATCCTTGAGCACTGCACGCATTACCTTGTAACCTGATTTTTTACTTCGATTCCAAGAACCATGCTCAGCCACAAACAAACTATTTTTTACCGACGCTGGAAACATATTCCCGTGGTAAAAATGGATGCCTAAGGGTGCCACATGCGCAGCTAAATTGAATGCAGGTGCAATGTAGTCTGCGGCTTTTTTACCTTCGCTGAATTCAGGGTCTTGCACGGTACCGCCGTGATAATAAGGATAACCATAGTGGCCACCTTCTTCGTCTACGCGGTTAATCTCACAAGGAGGAATATCGTCACCCATCATGTCGCGACCATTATCACTGAACCACATTTGCTTGGTTTGTGGGTGCCAATCAAAGCCCACACTGTTGCGTACGCCTTTAGCAACCCACACTCGCTCTTTGGTTTTAAGATTGAATTTCAAAATCGATGCAAACTCAGGGTTGTCGAAATTCTTACCACCGTTAGTCTGACAAATATTACATGGTGCCCCAACAGGTACGTACAACCAATCATCGGGCCCAAAATCGATATATTTCCAGCCGTGATGTTTCTTGTCAGGTAAACCGTCAATCACCACTTCAGGGGCAGGTAGGTCACGAAACGTATTTTCAATATTCGGATACTTAATGATGCGGCTCACTTCAGCCACGTATAAATCACCGTCTTTGATAGCTAAGCCGGAAGGCATGGTTAAATCTTTAGCGATGGTTAGTACTTCTTCGGCCTTACCATCTTGGTCCTTATCGATAACAGCACTCAGTACACCGCTATCGCGACTACCAACAAACAAAATGCCGTTTTCACTCAGCGCCATCTGACGGGCGTTTTTTACATCCGAGGCATAAATGTCAATTTTAAAACCGGCAGGCAAAGTCAGTTTTTCCAGCGGCAGCGTGTCAGCTATTCCCTGAAAACTAATAAAAGAGAGTAGAATCAAACGGCGAAGTATCATAGATTATTTCCAGTGATGGTAAAAACACAGTAACTATACCAATTCCACTCCCCTTGAGCGACGCCTTGTTTAAAAAAACGCTTGGTTCATATAGAGTAAATTTTTGTTCAGTGGAGTTTGAATTCAATAGATATCTATCCTAACGGCTTCGAAGATTATTGCTAATAAGGTGATCGATATTTGTACTCGTTAACGGATTCATTTAGCTCAGCAGGAGATACCTTGAGGCCTAATTACCCATCTAAAACCGTTATGCATATTTGGCGAGCATTGCTGGTATGCCTAACATTAGGTATTGCATCCTCAGGGACAGCACAACAGGCAGAGAGTTTAATACAGCTTATTTCCAAAGAGCACGAAGTGAGTTTGTCGTCATCGATTAGCGTAATGCAAGAGTCAGGCGTTGAACTCAGTGTTCTGCAAGCACGAGATATGTTATCTCAGTTCGTTTGGCACACGGGTGGCAATCCCAATTATGGATTTTCAGAGCACGGTATCTGGCTGTATACCACCCTTAGCAATGTGACGACGACAGACAAATGGGTGATCAGCGTGGCATTTTCACAACTCGATAATGTCGATATGTATATATTGCAAGACGGTCAGGTCATCGCATCGAGTTTTCAAGGTAAATTAGGTCAGCCCTCTCATTATCGCTTACCCGTCCTAAAAGTTGATTTACCCTATGCCCAGACTGTTGAGTTATTCGTAAGATTACAAAGCCAACACAGCAGCTTAGTGGCGCCCATCACCATACAATCGTCTGAATCCCATGAAATTCAGAACTTTTATGACAATTTATTATGGGGCCTGTTTTACGGCGGTTTGATCATACTCGCCATATACAATTTAGTGGTCTATTTAGCCCTACGTGAAAACAGTTTATTAGCTTATGTAGGTTATATTTGCACTGTTATTATATGGCAATTCGTGTGGGGCGGTCATGCCAATATGATGCTACCGCAAAGAATTTCTGACTGGTTTGATATGCACACAGACATTATCTTTGTGTTGATTGGCATTGGCTCCGGTATTTTTACTATAATATTTTTAGAGGCGAAACATACGGCGCCTAAAACCCTACCTTTCATTAAGGCCAGCATAGGTTTGTTAGCCTTAATGGGATTATGCTCGATGGTCAATCTGTTCCCACCCGTCTCACAAAATGCCGCCGTCTATGTGATAAGCATGTTAGCCATAAGTTGCTATACCTACGCAGGATTTGAAAGCTACTCAAATCAATTTTATGCCGCTCGTTATTTCATTTTCGCTTGGACCATACTAGCGACTTGCGCCCTCATTGGCATGTTTAGCCTAGTGGATATTCTGCCTTCTAACTTCTTCACTACTTACTGTTTCCAATTTGGTGTGTTCTTTGAGTCGGCTCTGTTTTCTTTAGCGCTCATGGACAAGAGCCGCCACCAGTTGGAATTAGAAGTACAACAAGCCACCAATGATTTGCGCAATAATATCGAATTGGTCGAAGAACAAAACGTACGCTTGGATATCGCTCGCAAGGAAGCCGTTGCCGCCAGTAATGTAAAATCACAATTTTTAGCCAATATGAGCCATGAAATTCGTACTCCATTAAATGCGATTCTGGGTTTTAGTAAAGAGCTACAGCAAAGCAATCTTGCCGCAGACAAGCGCGACCAAATCAATATTATCAATGATGCTGCTGATAATTTGATGACGATAGTGAATGATGTACTAGACGTTTCTAAGATAGAAGCAGGCAAGTTACAAATCAATAGTCACCCTTTGGCAATTAATGAATTGCTAGAAGAAATGATAGGCGTAATGGCTAAGTCCGCTCACTTAAAAGGGCTAGAATTTGTCTACGACATCGAACCATTGCCTATAAAATTGATTGGTGACAGTTTTCGAATTCGCCAAATACTCAATAACCTACTAGGTAACGCGCTCAAATTTACCGACCATGGTCACATAGGCTTAGCCGCATCGGGCCGCATGTTAGAGCACGGTATTTTTGAACTCAATATTAAAATTGAAGATACAGGCATTGGCATAAGCCGAGAAGATAAACGTAAGTTGTTCACGGCATTTTCTCAGGTCGATGATGCACTTAATCGCTCATATCAGGGAACCGGGCTCGGTTTAGTTATTTGCAAAGAATTGATTAAATTGATGCACGGTCAATTGTCGTTACATAGCGCTCCCGGACAGGGCAGCGTATTTAACGTTACCATTCGTATGAATATTTTAAATACTAAACTCAATATTTCTGCCGAAAGCGAATGGCACAATCAACAGATTTTATTATTTGACCCTTATCCTAATGCGCGTTTTACCGCCAGTAAACTGCTTCGAGCACTTGGGGCCAAGGTTACAAGCGCTGACTCCATCGCATTTTTACAAACCTGCACCCAAAAATTCGATTATCTTATGTTATGCGTTCACCCTCAGGATCAAATTTCCAATGAGCGAGCATTTGAATGCGCTGAGCATATTGATGCGACACATAAGGTTTTGCTGTGTTCAGGTCAAGAATCCTGTTCTCGCTTTTCACAACGCGCCGCCCAGTTTTCTCCAAAGATGCGCTTACCACTGACACCGGGTAAGTTAGAAGAAATTATGCACAAGCCAGTGCAAGACCCAGTCAATGAATTACAACAGCGCTTGCAAAATCTCCCCCCTGTTAAAGTGTTAGCCGTTGACGACATGGAAATGAACTTAAGACTGCTCAGTACTTGGCTTAAATCGTCTCCGCTAATGGTAGAGGAAGCATATAGTGGCCAAGACGCCGTGACACTTTGTGAAGAAAATGAATATGATTTAATTTTGATGGACGTTCAGATGCCCAATATGGATGGCTTACAAGCGACTAAGCTTATCCGTTCTACCCAACTCAATTTCGGAACACCTATCATCGCGGTAACCGCCCACGCATTTAAGGAAGAACAGCAAAGGCTATTGAACAGTGGTATGGACGACTACCTACCTAAACCACTAGATTTATCTGATTTAGTCGATTTGATCAATCGCTGGTGCCATCAGGGCGACGACGATAACGTACCAGAAGAAATATTCAATTGGCAACTAGCATTAAAACGTGCCAATCAAAACGCCGATGCCGCCCGTGACTTATTTGATCAATTTATGCTTCAACTTCCAGAGTTTGCCGAAAAATTCAAGCGCCTAAAAAATCAAACTAAATATGATGAACTGCAGCAGGTTGTGCACAGCTTACATGGAATTTGTTGTTATACGGGAGCGGCGGCTTTGCACTCGACTTGTGCTGAATTAGAATGTCAGTTAAAACGCAAACAGTATATAAAAGTCCCTGCGTCGTTAGCTAAAATCAGCTTTGATATAGAAGAGCTGCTCACTCAAGAAGAGGCTATTAAGTTAACGATGCGTGACTAACAGCAGGCTCTTTGGTATGCGTAATATGTGCATTCTAAAATAATGATTTTCGCTAAAAAAGAGCACTACTTTGCCTTGTTTTGCACATACTCTTGGCACTCTCGCAATAATTGCACAAAATCTTGTTCGCTGCGGTCAAGCTCAGATACGCTGATAAACAGATCGTAACCGAGTCGCTGACGTAATTTAGTCATACGGTTGGCAAGCATAGCTTGGATCCCCGTCAGAATAGTCCCATCAGGTAATTTGTGTTTGTCATCTTCAACTAAATCATTACTGAAGCTTTCCCCTGAAGCATTTTCGGCTTTGTCTCCGAGTAGTAAGAGCGGGCGCTGTTCCATAAGAAGATGGATCATCAACCTGATAGGTGTTGTGGTCAAAAAAGGTCGATAATCTTTGAGTTTAATCCCTACCAAGCTCAAGTCTTCTAACTGTAAATCGCGATGGGCTCGAGGAACATCAATGCGCTGAATATTGTCCCAGTTTACATACCATTGCCCTTTGCGATGTTGATAACAAATTGAATCATGGGACAGCTCAATACTAAAAATGGGTTCACGAAACTTAAACCATGCGATTAACAGGGCGACAATCCCAGCGCTGGTCGCAAATATTCCTGCCAAGAAAAAAGATTTAGGCAGCCAACCAAATATTGCTGCACCTAAAAGCAATCCCCCAACACCAAACATACTAGTGGTAAGTACATTACGTTTTGCCGCAGCACGAATTTGTATTACGTCTTGCATATTGTTCCTTTCACTAAGCCCAAAACCCAAAATATACCAACCCCATCAAAATGCCCCAAATAATGATATAGCGCATACGCATACAGCGAGGACAATCAGATTTAAAGAAGCGTAATAAACTCAAGTTTTCACTTTGGGCTGATTGCTTTTTTGTTGCCATAAACGTCTCCTTTTGGTTGCTGGGCATGGGATTTATTATCTCGTATTGTACCTGATTCTCGGCCCAGTCAAATGCGCGTTTATGCAATTCATATTCAGTTCATGTCTATAAGCGAGAATATTGCGTTATATTTGTTATACAAATTTCATTATTTATCACTAGAATAAAGCGCATGTAATTGTTCAAGTTTGGCATTTGTGTCCTGTCAGTATTGAGTGAAGTAGAGCAAACACGGATGAGACTGTTCTTTAATTTTAAGCTGGCCGCTTAGCTTAGTCGAGGCGATATCTCGCAGGCAGTCAACATTCAAGGTTGTTTTATGCAAGCAGTAAATAGACAAATTATCAATAAAATCACTCAACGTATTATGTTGCTCGTGATGTCAGGCTGTAGTGCCTTAAATATCAATAATGCATTCGCTGAAATAACATGGGTGGAATCCGCACAAAGTAAATCCGTTACCACTTCAAGTCCCGTAAAAGTTCTTGCATCTAAGGGGGCTTATCAAAGTATTGACAGTGACAGCCTTGCGCAATATTTCGGTGATAAAAGCAGCACAATTACCTTAGCCGTTCCATTGCCTGATGGCACTTTCGCTGATTTCACGCTTACGCCATCAACGGTTATGTCCCAAAAGTTAGCCGACCGTTATCCACAATTTATGTCTTATAATGCAGTTCAAGTTAATGCGGCACAAAATATTGGACGTTTTAGCCTGACACATAAAGGACTAACAGGTATCTTTCGTCAGCAAAATCAATGGGCTTTATTGTCTCCTTTGTATGAAAACAATGCGAGCCAATACATTAGTTACTATTACTCAGATTCTGCAGGGGAAAGCTTACTTCCACTTGGTATTAATGATGCTTTACTCTCCCCTGCCGTCTCATCTGATGACACGAACCTCCAATTAACTACAGCGCAAAAAACCACTGGTGATACGCTTACGACATACCGCTTAGCGTTAAGCGCAACGGGAGAATACACCGCTAAGATGGGTGGCACAAAAGCGGATGCCGTTGCTGAAATGGTTACGCTGGTTAATCGAGTCAATCAAATTTTATTGGTTGATACCGCTATTCAATTCGAGCTAGTTGATAACGACGACATCATTTTTACCGACCCCGACACAGATCCCTATACCAATAGTGACGCAAACGCCGATATTGAAACGAATCAACAGGTGATCGACGACGCTGTTGGCAGTGATAACTATGATATCGGTCACTTACTTGCCACTAACCCAGGCGGTTTAGCCTACGTGGGTGTGGTGTGCCTAAGTACTTACAAAGCACAAGGTTATACAGGAAATACCAATCCTCAAGGCGAGCGTTTTTATATAGATTTAGTTATTCATGAATTGGGTCATCAACTTGATGCTGAACACTCTTTTAACGCTCAGGATTTAGACTCTTGTGACGAGGAGCAGCGCAGCAGTTTCAGCGCATTTGAACCCGGCAGCGGTTCAACCATCATGTCGTATGCAGGTATCTGCTCCACTCAGAATATACAAAATAACAGTTCTCCTTATTTTCATGCAGGCTCAGTGGAACAAATTCGCGACTATGTAGAAACAGGGCGCGGCCGTTTATGCGGCACCACCACCAGTTTAACGAATTCAGCACCGAGTCTCACATTAATAAATGATACCTACACAATCCCCGCCAACACCCCTTTTGTACTAGACGTAGAAGCCGATGACAGTGACCTATTGACCTACACTTGGGAGCAAATCGATGCCGGTGGGGTTGATGGCGGTACCGCCAATGCCAGTGAAATGGCCAGCGACAATGGCGCTAATCCATTATTTCGTTCATATGCTGCTGTAAGTGACAGCTATCGATATTTCCCTGCACTGGACGATGTCTTGAATGACACTGTGGGTTTTGGTGAAGCGTATGCCACAACTAATCGTGAATTAAATTTCCGCGTGACCGTTAAGGATAATAAGGGCGGGGTAGACACCGCTGATGTATCCCTTGATGTTGTGGACACCGGCACTGAATTTACAGTGAATCAACCTAATGCAAGCAGTGTTTGGCAGGGCAATATCGCCCAAACTATCAGCTGGAACACCGCATTGACTGAAAATGCGCCCATTAATTGTCAATTCGTCGATATTACTGCCGATTTAGACGGTGATAATGTTTTTGACAGTACACTTGCCAATAATGCCGCCAACGACGGTGAACACGTCATCTTTTCACCGAATACGAATACCACCAATGCTCGAGTCAAAATCAGCTGTGTAGACAATGTATTTTACGCCGTCAACCCAGCCAACTTCACAATTAACCAAGGTGACATTTCAGTTGCGCCCATCATTGATGGTCAATCAATATTGGCCGTTGATGAAGATACCAGTATCACCATTGCCTTGAATGATTTACAGGTTACTGACCCCGACTCATCGTATCCTGATAACTTCACCTTGACTCTAGAAGTCGGGACAGATTACAGCTTAGAAAATAACACCACAGTCGTACCCGATAGCAATTTTAATGGCGAATTATCAGTCTCGGTTACCGTTAACGATGGCATCGAAGATTCAAATTCATTTGCACTTGTGCTTAGTGTAAATCCAATTAATGATGCGCCAGAGGCAAATGACGATAGCGAAACCGTTGAACAAGACAGTGCTACCACGCTGATAAACGTGCTAGGTAACGACATCGATATTGACGGCGATACATTGAGCATCAGTGATATTAGTTACATCGGCAACGGTACTGCAAGCATAAGTGGTGATCAAATTAGCTATCAACCTAGTGCGGCTTTCTCAGGGACCGAAAGTCTGACGTATATTGCCAGCGATGGCAGTTCAACCAGTAGTGCCACTTTAAGCATAACGGTTTCAGCTACATCAACAACACCTGTTACCTCAAGTAACTCAGGGGGTGGTTCGCTTGGTTTTTTCTGGATTTGGTTCCTTGGTGCAATAGCATTTATACGCCAATCTCAAATTAGGCTTAACTGATGCCAAAGCCAATTTACCTTCGCATTTTAGTGGGCTCTATTATATTGCTTGGACTCAGTAGCCTAAATGCTTGTGCCTGTTTTAGTAACTCAAGCGAAAAAACAGCGTCTGAATCCCGTTATGCAATTGCGCTTAATTCATCTAAAAATGCAAATACGAGCGAGCAGATAACACCGACACAAGAAACATCACAGGCGAAAGACAGCATGACCTCAAATGAGCACCCGCTGAGCTGGGTTATTGACGCGGATCCTCAATTTGATGCCCAGCAAGCCATTGTTAACAGTGATTTTCGCTTATTAGCTTTTTCAGGCCGCGCTGTATCAATACCTGGAGTTGATTTATCTAAGCAGCCACTTGAGGTTTTAAAGCGCCATTGTGGCTATCGCACGCTAAAAGGCACTGGAGATATACTGCGCGTTGGTGAACAAACATCGCTGCGTTCCAAAGCGCACGATTATGCAGTTATTTATAATCAACACATATTAACGGAATGTAAGTTGCGATAGCGGAAGCTCAAGCTCAAGCTCAAGCTCAAGAAAATATATCTCGTATTATTTTTTTGAGTATCTTAAAAACTACTCAAAAACGCCTTATTTTTAACCCCTAAAATAAAAATGGGCGTAATCTTTTCTTCAGCGCAATACACATAGCATTAGCTGATGAGTGTTTAGGGAATTAGCACACCCTAGCCTGACATTTTAATTCTCTCTCGTCATCAATCACTTTGATATATCGCGCCAATTTATTAATTGCCACACCCATGCAGTCAGTGGTGAGGCTTAATAGCAAGTTACCTCAGGGTAAGGTGATATCAAAAAGGATAAACGATATGAACAATATAAAAATGGCTTTTCTAACAGGTATGTTGGCACTGAGTATTTCAACGGCGACGAATGCTCAAGAATCAAGTTACTCATATGGAACAGTGTGGGAAGCCCATGGTATTCGAATATTACCCGGCCAATTTGAGAATTACATGGATCATCTATCCGGCAGTTGGAAACAAGTTTATGACTTTGCCAAAAAGGAAGGCCACGTTATTGACTACCACGTGCTTGCCACGAATAACGCAAGGAAAGGTGAGGCAGATATAATGTTAGTCATCGAATACAAAGACTATATGAAAACAGCTGAGTACCAAGATTTTCAAAAGAAAATCGATGAGTTGCTTGCTACCAACGAGCGCAAGGCTGATAAAGAATTTGGTGAAAGAGCAACCATGCGTGAAACCTTGAGTTCGATGCAATTTCAAGAGCTTGATTTAAAATAGTCAGACGCAAACTCCATGTTTTAGCCCGAATTCAGATAATAAGTGCACCACTCATGGTTAATTGGGGAT
>TARA_R110001632_G_scaffold2853_1_pt1 | contig 102542 bp, 153 predicted proteins | sample TARA_R110001632 | Tara Oceans TARA_R110001632 (sample SAMEA4398266) | marine metagenome | biome: Polar Biome; feature: [SRF] surface water layer (ENVO:00010504); material: water (ENVO:00002006), including particulate matter (ENVO:01000060) such as... | depth 5 m
ATATTAGTTTTAATTACGTAGAAGGCGAATCATTATTAATGGCAATATCAGACATCGCAGTATCTTCTGGGTCAGCATGTACATCAGCAAGCCTTGAACCATCTTATGTTCTCAGAGCATTAGGACTCAGTGACGAGTTAGCACATAGTTCTATTCGGTTTAGCATAGGACGATACACTACAGAAGAAGATGTAGATAAAGCAATAGTTCTAGTACGTGAAAAAGTAGAAAAACTAAGAGATTTGTCGCCCCTATGGGACATGTTTAAAGATGGTATTGATTTAAACAGTGTACAATGGGCGGCCCACTAAATTGAAAGACTTACCCGAAAATGGTTGGTTGTTTATTTTTTCTCTTATCATAGTTCTTGTCGTAACTATTCTAAAAGAATTTGGTTGACAAGTATCGATAATGAGTGTATAACTATATATGTAACGTTGAAGCAATTCAAACGCTAGACAGGACCCGGGGGCGGTACCCGGCGGCTCCACCATAAACACACTGAGTACGCTTAGGCGTCAGTAAGTCTAAGTAGGATCGCAACCTTGAGCAACAGTGTGTTTATGATGGGGCCGAAATAGGTTTCGACTGGTAGTTAATAGAGTTAGTGGAGTTATCCGGATCTAAGCACGGTTATCGCGAAGAAACTTTGTAAATGCAAACGCAAATACAGCGCCAGAAATGGCATTAGCGGCTTAGTAATAAGCACGTAGGGGTTGGCAACTTACCTGGCAACAGAAAAGTTGCGTACTATACACACCATTATAAATACCATATATACAAAAGCACCTTTAACTATAACAAAAGAACACAGTATAGAACGGACTCTATCCACGCCGTAGGCGACTTACATATAATAAAAAGTATATTTGAAAGATAGGAGTGTTGGAAACAATGCTCCTATTCTTTTATCAACGGTAAATACAGTAAGGAGAACCATAAAATATGTCAGTAAAAGTAATCGATTCATTCCGCATAATGGCGTTTCAAAAAGCCGGATCTAGTGTAGGACAAGTTGTTGCAGACGCAGATAACGATACACTTACAGTAATCGGTGGACCAGGCGTTAATTTTACGGTTGATCCAAACTCAGATGCTGTAACATTAAGTCTACAAAGTGCAGAAGATATTGTTGCTAGTGCTATTGGTAGAGTTGAATTACGTGCAGACGACAGTACAGTTAGAATTGTACAAGGTGGTGAGAACTTAGGTATACTAGGTGACGGAGTAGTAATTAGTACTGCTTCAAATGCTGAAGGTGATATTACAATTAGTGCTGACACTGACCTATCACAATACAACAATGCAACATCTGCTTTTATTACTAACGTAAGTGGAGACAATTTAGGTACACTTTCAGATGTTAATATTACAAGCATTGCTGACAACGAATTATTACAATATGATACAGGTACAAGTACTTGGATCAATCAAACAATTACAGAAGCAGGATTTGCCGCAGTAGCAACTAGTGGTGGATACGGAGATTTAACAGGCAGACCAAATGTAACATTTGATGGAGACATGAGTGGTAACACTGGTGGAGCCATTGCCGCAAACGCAAGTACAGTTACACTTACCCTTGACAACGTAAACTCAAACATTGGAACATTTAATACTGTAACAGTAAATGCTAAAGGACTAGTTACAAGTGCTGTTAATACTGCATTTGCAACTGTAGCAACATCGGGTGATTATGCAGACTTAACCAATAGACCGAGTCTTGCAGGAACATACAAATGGAACATTGCAGATGATGCCTCTGCTAGTTATGAAGTTACAACAGATTCAACTTTACAATTTTTAGGTACTAACAGTATTTCAACAAGTGTTAACACAGGTACTGGCGCACTTACTATTGTAGGACCTGCTAACGTTTCAGACTTAACAAACGACACAGGATTTATCACAGCAAGTTCTAGTGATACTTTAGTAAACAAATCAGGTAACATCACTCAGTGGACAAACAATGCAGGGTATGTTACACTTGCAGATATTCCAAATAACTTTACATTGAATGTAGGCGCTGATGATTCAACCATGCGTGACATTAATGCAGGTGAAGGTTTTAAAATACTTGGTGGTACAAATATTACAACAGCAAGTGATGCTGAAGGTACTATTACAATTACAGGTCCAACATTAACCACATACCAACAAGCAATAGCAACAGCAGGTAACACAGGTACAGGTAGTCTTAATGTAGGCGAGACATTTACAGTACTAGGAACAACAGGACAAATTAAAGTTGATGCGGCAGGGTTTGCATTATCAATAAGTTTAGAAAATCTAATTAACACAGATTTAAAAGGTTCAGTATTTGCAGATGATAGTACATTACTTGTTGACGGTGTAAGTGGCTCAATACCTTACAGTGTTTTAAACGGAGCACCTACAACAGTTAGTTCATTTACTAATGATAGTAATTTTGTTTCTAGTGGTGCAAACATTACAGAATTTACAAACAATGCAGGTTACGTAACAGCCGACCAAGTAGGATCAACATACAATTTCCGTATAGGTGCAGATGATAGTACAATGCGTACAATCAATGCAGGTGAAGATGTTAAGGTTCTAGGCGGAACTGCAATTACAACAGCAAGTGATGCTGAAGGCAATATTACAATCACAGGTATAGCACAAGATTTTACTTGGAGTAGTGTTACAGGAACACCCACTACACTTACAGGCTATGGTATCACAGACGCTTATACACAAGCACAAATAGACGCTAAGGTAGCGGCAGTACTAGACAGTGCCCCTGAACAATTAAACACACTAAATGAATTAGCCGCGGCACTTAATGACGATGGAAATTTTGCAACAACAGTTACAAACAGATTTTCAAATATTGAAAACAACTTGTTTAGTATTGGAGCAGATGACTCTACAATGCGTGTTGTTAAACAAAGTGAAAACATTAAAATACTTGGTGGCACAAACTTAACAACGTCAAGTGATGCTGAAGGAAACGTAACAGTAAACTTTGTCAATCCTGGATACATTACCGCAGGTTTAGAAACAGGTGACAATGTAAGTGAACTTGTAAACAATGCAGGGTATATTTCACAACTGTTTGTAACAGGTGATGACAGTACAGTTAGAACAGTAGTCAAAGACGAAACAATTAAGTTTGCTGGTACAGGTAACATTACAACTTCAACTGACGCAGAAGGTAACATTACTATCGACGGCGGTAATGAAACAATTACATTGTTTGGTGATGTAACAGGTAGTGGTACAACATCAATAAACGTTTCACTTGCTGACAGTCCTATTTCTCCAGGTACATATAATAGAATTACATTTGATACAAAAGGTATTGCACAAAGTGGTACACTAGTTGACTACTTAACTGACGGTTCTAATATTAGTAGATTAACTAATGATTCAGGTTACTTAACAAACGAACAAGCAATTAACTTTAATATTGTTGGAGATGACTCAACAGGCTTTAATATGGCCAACCAAGGTACTTTCCAATTTGTAGGTACTAACGGTGTTACAATAATTGCCGCACAAGACCAAACTACACCAACTGTTACTATTGACGGAACAAGTTTCCTACAAGCAAGTGACAATATAAGTGTTCTTACAAATGACACGGGTTACTACAAAGCAGGTGATTCGATAATTGGTAACTTTACTGGTAGTGTGTTTAGTGATAACTCTACTCTAGTAGTTGACGGATTAACAGGACAGTTACATGGTACACTTAACGGAACACTTAAAGGTGATGTAAGAGGTAGTGTATTTGCTGATGATTCAACATTAATTATTGATGGCGGCACAGGTAAAGTAGCAACTGCACAACTTGATACATATGCAGAAGGATTGCATGATTATACTATTACAGGATCATCAAGCGGAAGTTTAACAACAACTACAGGCTTCCAAAAAATGAGTTACACTAAAATAGGAAACCGTTGTTTCATTAGTGGCAAACTACAAACGGCAAACGGACAATCATTACCATCAGGTGATATTAGAGTTAGTCTTCCATTTGCATGTGCTGACTTAACTGACCAAGGTGGACAAACAGGATTTCCAATTATGCTGTTTAACGTGTCTGGATTTAGCGGAGGTGTTACAGTACATGCTCAGATTGAAGAAAGTAATTCATTCTTCACTATTGTCACAGTAGACGCTAACGGCACGGACAGTACACAATCTTTTAGTGATATCTCCAATAGTGGTATGGAAATTTTAATTAACGGCCACTATCCCGTATAATAAATACACATACACTAAGGCAACTTAGGCACAAAGGCATATAAAGGAGTATAAAGGCATGAAAGCAAATCTATCTTCGTCCAATCTGGACAATAAATCCAATTACGATCACAAAGTGGTAAAATTGGTAAAATCTACAATTGACAAAACCTCAGAAGCAGTGTATTATAATACTAATACTGGTAATACTGGTATTAATAAAACTAATGACTCAAGGAGGCAAAACACAATGGCTAAAAGCATAGAGGTACTTGAAAACATCAAGACGATCTGCCGCAATGAATGGGGCAACGAATCGGTGTATGAAGGACCGTCAGGCAAATATAAATGGGAAACAGGCAGAGACACAGGCAATGGTATAATCAACGGCGTTGTACGTAAATTTGTTGCAGAAGACAAAGACGGCAATGAGATTTACACAGTAGCAGGTAGTTTCAAAATCAATAGCGACGGTGAAGTATCACGTTGGACAGGATTACCTAGACGATTCCAAAAAGAAGCAAGTGATCTAGTAAAGATAACAAACGGTCATACCAACGGAGACTAACATGCAGTTCAAAGAGGCTTGTTGGAGAATGCCCAAAGATGACCGTATGGCACTTTGGATGAAACGAATAGAAAGTGTTGACTTGGTGCTTGAAACAGCAAACACAGGATGGCAACTAAACTATTGGGGAAGTGTTCGAAGACAACTTGTACGTCAACTATCACTGTTAAGCAACGATAAAGTTTATGAAAAATAAACTTAAAAAGTTCTTACCAATCATATACAAATTTTTAATCGTAATTATTGCTATTGCGGTAGCGTATATCTATGGAACTTTTCGTCCTAACGATATTGTAAAGAACAGAATTATTCATACAGTTGAAGCAGATGTAGTTGAAACTGCACACAGTTTTGGTTTACATGAACCTTCGTTCGAATACAACAATGGCGAATCATTTATTTTATCTTTAAAAACTTGCATTGATTACATTAATTTTAAAACTGCACCAAGGCAAAGAATACCAAGTGCTATTATAATAGCCATGGCAGGAATTGAATCCGCTTGGGGTACTAGTAGATTTGCAACAGAAGGCAATAATCTATTTGGAATAAGAACATGGGATCCAGATGCACCGCAACTCAAACCATTAGGAATTCCTGATGCTAGATTTGGAGTAAAGGTGTATGTAACAAAATGTGCCAGTGTACAGGATATGATTAATACAATTAATACCCATTCTGCATACAAAGACTTTCGCAAGGAAAGAAAAAATCAGTATAGCAATAGAGATTGGGATTATCGAAAATTGTTAGAAAAACTAGATGCATGGAGTACAAATCCAAAATATGCAGGTATAGTTTTTGATACAATTATAACTAGACAATTACCATAAATGGAGTTACAATAACTATTATGACAATGCATCTAGAAAGAGGGTTGACTACTCTCAACACAAAAAAACGTAAGTCTAAAAAAGTTACAGAAGCACAACTTAAAAAGTATGAAGTGCAGTGGCGTCAGCATAACAAAGAAATGCGTCGAAAACATCTTCATCAGCATCAGTTTGAACAACTAGATGATTACATTGCTTACTGTAGAGGGCAATACAAGCCTAAACAAACAAAAGCAGTATCAAGTGTTCCGTGGCATTATTCATTAGCACCAACAAGAACAACTGATAACATTCCAAGTCTTGCATCAAAGGAAAGTTTTGCACCTGCTACTAGAAAAGAATCAATGCAATACACAGGTAAACGCAAACTTGTAGGTATTGCTATGATGCATAAAAGTAATCTTGTTCCTGTATTTGCGGACGAAAATGATACAGACGGATCTAAACAAGCGACTGAGATCGCACAAATGAGGAGAAACTAAATGGCTGACCCAGCACTAAAGACATCAAAACTAGCATATCAAATTCTAGGAGATGTAAAAAAGATATCACCCAAAGCAGGAGATGTTATTGTTGTAGAACATAAAATCCCGTTAGCAACAGGTGATAGAATGAAAGTACAAAAACAATTTCAAAGTTTATTTCCAAATAATACTGTAGTAGTAATGCAGGCAGGAATGGAGATGAAATTAGTCGGAACTGGTGGAGGACAAGGTTAGGTTCATTTTGGTAAACTTAACCGTTGACAAAACCGGTAATGATGTTATTATGTATATATAGGCTAAAACAACAAGGCTAACAAAGGAGGCAATAATGAAGGGCTTATTTAAAATCGCAGTTGCAGGAGTAATTGCAAGTACACTAGGTGCTTGTTCAACTATGACTTCAATCGCAGAAAGAGACACATATGCACAACCGAAATGGTATGCGTCATGTGCCCAATCAGGAACCGAAGGATACTTTTGGTGGACTAAAGAGTATGCATATGCATGTGGTGCTGGAGAAAGTATCTATCAGCAAGCCGCAGAAGAGCAGATGTATGCTATTGCAATGAATAATTTTGCAAAACGTATCAACGGTAACGTAAACTCAAAAACAGAACTTGAGTTTAAAAACGACAGTAAGACAACTAATACATTTATTTCTTACGTTGTAAAAGATACACCAATCACACAACACATCGAAGAAGATAGAGCAACTTATGTATACGCAGGTAAACAATATACTTTCGTAAAACTTAGAATGCCTAAAGATGTATTTGATAGTTTGATAGCAGAGTCTAAGACACAGAGATCAGACTAATGAGGTGCTTGGTAATCCTATTTGGATTAGCAGTTATGACAGGATGCTCAAGCACTCCTAAGTTGGTAGTTGATCAATCGCAGTATTGCCATACGTCAAGTACGAAAATACTGAAAGATAGTACTACTAGTTCTAGTGAAGTGATAGTAGAGTGTTCTGACAAACCTAATCCTAAGATGACACTACAAAGTGGCTTTGATGGTCGCAAGTGTGGATGGGCAAGACAAAGTTATCCTGTTGCAGGCAAATTAACTACAAGTTATACAATGGCTTGTCAACTACAAGATGGGAGTTGGACTTATGTACCGAACGTTATTGCTCAGTAGTGTACTATTAATTTTAGGTGCATGTTCTTCACACAATTATAATAGTCCTGTAAGTAGCAACATGTCTGTAAACAGTAAGTACAACCACACAGGTAACAGTGTATCGACATCTATTACAAGGATTATAGAAAACACAGTATGGCGTATGCCACCAGAGGCGGCAAGTAAGCATACACAATCAATTTACTTTGCTATTAACAACATGACTGATGGCGAATCGATTAATTGGCAAGATGCTAAAAGCAACACGTCAGGTAGTATTAAAATTGTTATGACAAATACATACGGTGGGTCGTATTGTAGATTACTTAACAGTCAAGTATGGTATGAAACTAAGACTAGAAATTTGAGCGAGTATGCTTGTTCAACTAATATGGGAAAGTCTTGGACATTTAGACCGTATTAAATAAGCACCAGGTTTACTAACACCAAATATAAGGTTAAATACAAGACTATGTTATACGGTATACTTACATTATTATCTGCTTTAACAATTTCAGCAGTAGCCATTTACTATTCCATTGCAGGACTGGTGGCCATTTTTGCCGCCGCGGCAATTCCTATTATTATTATGGGTACTGCATTAGAAATAGGCAAACTAGTAACCGCAGTATGGTTACACAAATATTGGGGCCAAGCAACTTGGTGGCTTAAAACATATCTTACGACCGCAGTTATTATTCTTATGTTTATTACAAGCATGGGTATATTTGGATTCTTATCTAAAGCACATATCGAACAAACAAGTGCAGGCGAAGAAAGTGTTGCACAAGTAGAACGTCTTGCAGGTGAGATTGAAAGACAAGAAAATATTATTGTCCGTGCTGAAGAAAAAATTAAAAAGTTAGAAACAAGTACAGTTGGTGGCGATGCTAACATACAATCACAGATTAATGCTGAACAAGCACGTATTGACAAAGCATATGTTAGAGTACAACCTGCTATTGATGAACAACAAAAAATTATCGATAGTCAAGCAACACTATATAAAAATGAACTTGCTAAAATAGATACTGAGATGGAAACCCTACAAGGTTACATCAACATTGGCGATACTAAAAAAGCACAACAGATGATCGGTGCTAGTGCTGACGGCATCTTTGGTAAAAAGACTGCTGACAAGATCGGTGACTGGCAACAAGCAAAAGCAGAAGAACGAAACGAACTTATTGGTAAGATTGAACGTGCTAGTAATAATCCTCAAGCAAAAGCGGCCGCAGAGGAAATTAAACGTCTACGTACTACTGTAGAACAACAAATAAAAGATTCAAATGCTCTTATTAATCGTTTACGTAATCAACTAGGCGATACTGATAAGACAGCAGACATTGACACACAAGTAGATTCACAAAACTTAAGAATTAAAAGTGCTAACACAGAAATAGATAAACTAACAGATGAGAAGTATGTACTCGAAGGTGAGTATCGCAAACTTGAAGCAGAAGTAGGCCCTATCAAATATATTGCAGAATTTGTTTACGGCGAAAATGCTACACAAAACATGTTAGAAGAAGCAGTACGTTGGGTTATTATTATAATTATATTTGTATTTGATCCACTAGCAGTGCTATTGCTAATTGCATCGCAATATACATTCCATTGGAGAAATACAGGAGGTGTTTCGCCCCCAAAGCAGGATCCGGACAACACTCCGGATAACACTCCAACAGTTACACAAGAAGAATGGGACGAAGCACACAGACTAAACTATGAGTTTAATCGTGCTAAAGCAATTGATGCCAACATTCCTCCTGATACTGCTACAGACAAAGAGTTCGACGATGAGTTTGGCGATATAGAAGAACTGCAAAAAGAAAAGTCCGTGCTATCTAAAAAAAAGACTAACCAATACCTCCTTTGGGAAGACATAGATCCTGAACCGCAGGAAACTGTAGAACAAGAGGAAACTAATCCGCAGAAAAGTGTTGACCCAAATCAAATAGAAATTGATTTTACAGATGAAGGATATGAAGAACGCAAAGAACGATATGAACGAGTAATGGCTCCGCATCGTTCAAAAGATACTGAACCTGAATCTACAATTAAGAAAAAGTATACTAAAACAAATAATCCGTTTTTCTACGCTGACGAACCAGTAAATGATGTCGAAGACACTATTGACGATATGAAAGACAAAGGCCAATGGCCAGACCAAGCATCAAAACAATCGCAACAAACAGTTGTTGAACAACTTGAAAAAATTGATGACTTAGATGCGTGGAACAGTTGGGTAGATAAAGCAAACAAAGAAGCAGAAAATAATCCAGAAAATTTTGAACAAAACTCAGAACAGAATGAAAATAGTGTGTTTAACAAAATAAACAAAGCAAGACAAAGTTTTGATCCAAGTAAGATTAAAGAACTAGAAATTACTGAAGAACAGTATAGAGACGCAAGTCAAAAGCATATCATATCTCTTATAGAAAGGTTAAAGGACGGACTAATTAAAGTAGACGACCTTACAGAAACTGAAGCAAATAAGATTACAACATTGTTAGATAAGAATTGATATGCCAAATAAAATAAACTTAATCACACCACCTGATAACTTATACAACAACAACTTTTCTTTAAATCTAATTAATACTACAGATGCTGAAAAAGAAAAGATTAGTAACTACTTGAGCAAACAAAAAGATGATAGAGAAATAAATCTGTATGCATATACAAATGAAAGTAACCCTACTTGGTTACTTAATAAAGTAAATGGTGAAATTAAAACGTATATTAATCTTGACAATACCAGTGATATTAGTGTACAATATACTAGTTACATATTAAGTAAGAGCAACGTTTACTACTACACAGAGGATAAAAATATGAAGGAAGTTTATAGTCTAATTAGTACAAACAATGTAACTGACATCAACAATTTTTTAGATAAGGTATACAATGAGCAATAAACAACAAGATCACCACTGTCACTTTTGTGGCAAGGATAAGAAAGAAGTAACCAAGTTGATTGTCGGTGACGACAGTGCAATTTGTAATGAATGTATTGACTTATGTGTAACTATTTTAACTAAAGAAAAAGTTAAAAGTATTCATACTAAAGAAGAAACATTTGATACAACTAAACTTAATCCGAAAATGATTAAAGAGTATCTCGATGAACATGTAATTGGACAAGAACAAACAAAAATAGCAATGAGTGTAGCAGTAGCACAACACTACAAAAAACTAAACAATCCAAGTGACGATATTAAATTAGATAAAACTAACGTAATGGTTATGGGTCCAACAGGATCAGGTAAAACATTAATTGCACAAAGTATTGCAGACTTCCTTAATGTACCGTTTGCTATTTGTGATGCTACAACGCTTACAGAAGCAGGATACGTAGGTGATGATGTAGAAAGTATTATTACTAGGTTAGTAACAGAAGCAGATGGTAACATTGAACTAGCACAACGTGGTATTGTATTTGTAGATGAAATTGATAAAATTACAAAGAAATCACAAAACGTTTCAGTTACAAGAGATGTTAGCGGAGAAGGTGTACAACAAGGTCTTTTAAAGATTATTGAAGGTACTAAAGTTAGAGTTAATGCAGGACAAAACAAACGTAAGCATCCAGGTGCAGAAATGGTAGACATTGATACAAAAGATATACTATTTGTAGTCGGTGGTGCATTTGTTGGATTGGAGAAACTACTATCAGAACGTACAAATCAAAACGGAATGGGGTTTGGTGCAACGATACAAGATCCAAATGCAGAAGCGGACTTGGCACAAGTACTTCCAGAAGACTTAATCAAGTATGGTTTCATTCCAGAGTTTATTGGTCGTTTTGGCTTAATTACATATGTAAATCAGTTGACACAGAAGCAACTATGTAGTATTATTAAAGAGCCTAAGAATAGTTTAATAAAACAATATAATTATTTGTTTGGATTAGACAATATAAACTTAGAGTTTACTGATGGAGCAATTAAAGCGATTGCTTCCAAAGCACAAGAACTTAAGACAGGTGCTCGTGGACTTAAAAAGATTATAGAAGAGGCATTGTTACAGTACCAATATGACGCAGAAGATTTAGCGGCAGATGGGTTGGAGACTATAACAATACAAGAAGAAACGATAACGAATAACGATACACCGTTACTGGTATATAGAAACAAAAGGACAAATGGCAAAAAACATTAAGGTAAGAACAATGGCACAAGTTAGAGACCCTAACGAAGCAGGCTTGAGCGTAGTAGTACGTGGCGAAGGTGAACGAGAGTTTACGAAAGCCATGCGTAAGTTTAAACGTAAAGTTGCTGAAAGCGGAATTATTAATGATTACCGAGACAAGCAGTACTACGAAAAACCTAGCGATAAGAAACGCAAGGCTAAGAAGCAGGCAGTACGTAGGCAACAACGTTCATTGTTAGAAGAAAAAAACAACTATTAATAGGCAATAGAAATGGCAACACATGCAATGATAGACCTAGAGACTCTAGGCACTAAACCAGATTGTGTGATCCTAACATTAGGCGCAATCAAATTCGACCCTTTCACTAATGAAGAACCACACAGTGGTCTTTATCAAAAACTTGACATAGACGAGCAAGATAACTTAAAAAGAACACAAGATGAAAGCACTATCGAATGGTGGGGTAAGCAAACCCAAAGTGTGCAAGAAGAAGCCTTTTCAGAAGAAGGACGTATTAGTTTAGATCAAATGACAAAAGAGATTAACAAGTTTCTTGTTGGTGTTGATGTAGTATGGGCTCAAGGGCCTGCTTTTGATATTGTTATATTAGAGAATTTATACCAGCAACTAGGATTACCTATACCGTGGAACTTTTGGCAAATAAGAGATAGTAGAACATTGTTTAGTTTACTGTCTAAAGATCCACGTAAAGCAATTCAACAAGAAGCACACAATGCCTTGGCTGATTGTTACTATCAAGCACTGTCGGTACAAACTGCATACAAGGAGTTAAACTTAAATGCGAATTGAAGAAGATAATAAATTAGATTACAAGGATGTTCTTATTCGTCCTAAACGTAGCACACTAGGTTCACGTAAAGACGTAGACTTAGAACGTGGATTTACTTTCCGTAATTATAAACCATACGTATCAACTGACGTATTACCAGATGGTTATCCAGTTGTACAAAAATATGAACGACACTATCGTGGCATACCTATTATGGCAAGTAACATGGATGGTGTTGGTACATTTGAAATGGCAGATACACTTGCTACAGGTGGTATCTTTACTTGTTTGGTTAAGACTTATAGTGTTAAGGAACTTGTAGATTACTTTGATCAAGATGACAGATCACATGATCCTGCAAGGACAGAATATGTTGCTATGAGCATTGGTATTACAGATGACGATCATAAAAAATTTAGAATTGTATACGAACAAACAGGTAGTAGATTAAAATATGTTTGTATTGATGTAGCAAACGGTTATAGCAGTCGCTTTAGAGATACAGTGGCAGAGTTTAGAAAACTTTATCCAAATATTGTAATCATTGCTGGTAACGTGGTTACTGGAGAAATGACAGAGGAATTAATACTTGCAGGGGCAGACATTGTTAAAGTTGGGATTGGTCCAGGTAGTGTTTGTACTACTCGTATACAAACTGGCGTTGGTTATCCGCAGTTATCAGCAGTCATTGAGTGTGCAGATGCCGCACATGGACTTGGTGGACACGTTATCGCTGATGGCGGCTGTACTTGTCCTGGTGATGTCGCTAAGGCTTTCGCTGGCGGAGCCGACTTTGTGATGCTTGGAGGAATGCTTGCCGGACACGATCAAGGTGGTGGCGAAGTAATTGAAAAGTTTTACAAAACAGGTGAGTGGCGTAAAAATGTACACACACTAGACGGCATTGAAACTACTACATGGGAAGATGCAATTGATCGCAAACAATTTATACAGTTTTACGGTATGAGTAGTGATGCCGCAAATAAAAAGCATTTTGGTGGACTTAAAGACTATCGTTCATCAGAAGGCCGTGAAGTACTTGTTCCATACAGGGGCGATGTCGCGGCAACAGTACAAGATATACTAGGCGGATTGCGTAGTACTTGTACATATGCAGGTGCTATTAGACTTAAACACTTAATGCGTTGTACAACGTTCATTAGGTGTACACAACAGTTTAATAGTGTCTATGCTAATAACTAAAAGGACAGACAAGATAATTATGATTGACGAAAAAAGAATTCCTACTATTACGTTTCAATGTAGAGTAGGCGACGAAGAACCTTCAGAAGGTGGTTGTCCTATCGGAGGTGAGTTTGTAGGGAAAACTACAGACGAATTATTTGGTAACAAAAGAGTTATTGTATTCTCGTTACCAGGTGCATTTACACCAACATGTTCAACTTACCAACTTCCCGGCTTTGAAGAAAATTATGAAGCAATTAAAGAAATGGGAATTGACGAAGTATATGTATCAAGTGTTAATGACAGTTTTGTAATGAACGCTTGGGCAAAACATTTAGGTATTAAAAATATTAAAGTTATTCCAGACGGTAATGGCGAACTAGCAGAGTCATTAGGTATGCTTATCGACTTTAGTTCAAAAGGATTCGGTATGCGTTCAAGACGTTTTGCTGTCGTAATTAACAACGGTGTTGTTGAAAAAGGGTTTATCGAACCTGAAGCGTCAAAGTATAATGACGATCCATACGGTGAAACATCACCTGAGAATGTAATACGTTACATCAAACAAAAATAAAAATAAAACATTTAGAGGATAGTCAATTAATTGGCTATCCTTGTCTTAATTGCATAATTACTAATATAAAGAGGTAATATAATTATGGACTACAGTTTAATATACAACGGGCAAGTTTATCTTTTCTTAATTGTATTTGTAATGATGATTGCAGGTATGGTAAAAGAACACGGATTGTTTAAAGACATGTTTTGTTTCTTTGAACAAAATCTAAAAAGTAAAAAGGCTGTAGTTGCTATTGTAAGTGCGTTAACAGGACTACTGCCTATCAAAGGTCGTGTTACAGTTAGTGCTGGTATGTTAGACACACTTGCACCCGACAAAGGTTGTTGTGGACGAGAAAAGTTTGGCCCAATTGATTATGTAAGCACACACCACTACTACTTTTGGTCACCACTAGAAAAAACAGTTATACTTCCTATGGCGGCATTTGGATTAAGTTACGGAGCATTTATGAGTATGATGTGGCCGTTACTTGCTGTAAGTATTGCATTTATTATTGCATATTTGGTTTGGGGAGTAAAAGAATCAGATATAGAACTAGGCGACTGTGGAACTGAAATTAAAGTAAGTCGTATCACACGTTATGTATTTCCATACATTGCAGGTGTAGGTGCTATTATAGCAGGCATGAATTTTCTTTGGGCATTTGGCTCTCTTACACTTTACTATATGTTCTGCACAAAGACATTTGATTTAAAGAAACTATTAGGTTATGTTGATTGGAAACTAGTTGGATGGGTGGCACTTATTATTGTTGCCGCAAACGTTGCTGTATCAAACACTGATAACATTAAACACTTCTTAGGCAATGCAGGTCTTGACATTAACACAGCAAACGGATTTATATTATTAAGTTTGTTTAGTTTTGCCGGAGCCTTTGCACTTGGCTCTAGTTCACGCTTTGGTGCTATTACAGTACTAATGGCAAGTATATATGGCTTAGAATATTTACCCTGGTTCTTTGCAGTAGACTTTGTAGGTTACCTAATTAGTCCTATGCACAAGTGCGTAGCAATTGGTATGCTATACTTTGGTACTAAATTACGTTATTACGCTACTATATTAGGAATATGGGGCGGACTAGTGATTGCGACAGCAGGACTTACTTTACTATAAATTACCTTTTAAAGTTTAATTGTATCTTGTTTGTAACGTCCGGCCATAATCCAGTTTACACTGACTCGACTAGGTGTTGTAGACTTAATTGGATAGTGATTTAACCTTGCATCAAAAAACACCGCAGTATTTTCTTTGTGTTGATATTCAGTTCCATCAATAACTGTACCACCGTCGGCATCATTTAAGTAGTATAACAAACTCCAACGATTTTCATTTTCGTTATCAATATGTGGACTTGTTCGTTGTCCCGGAGCATACATGTTTGCTCTGCATCTCATAACATGATCAATTTGTAACCAACTTTGATTGTGCCATGCAAAACTATCAAACGCATGAGTAAGACTTGGTGCTAGGTACCATTTGTCGTCACCTGTAGGTTTGTCATAAAATTGTGTAGCGAAGCATGTCGCATAAGGGTCTGGATCATCAATAACTGAAATACCTGGATAGTGCCATGGAAACCCTTGATGAAGAATTTCTTTCTTAATACGTATGTGTAACCATTCTTCTGGTAAAAATGGATCTAACACTAATGGCTTTTTAGTTAAATGTACATCTGTCAATTTATAATTCCTTAACGATTAATATGATGACTATCATCATAGTACTGGACAACATGCTTGTCGTCCTTGTCTTGCAGTCTTTCGCTCCACCAACTTAATAGTATTGCTATAAAGCCAATGGAAAGTATTACCCAAAAGAATGGCTCAGTGGTCAGCAAATGCCATAGCACTTGCAAACCGTCTGTATCTGTATAATCTATTTCAGCCATGCTACTTTTTCGCCAGCATCTATTCTACGCTGGTGTTCTTCGACTGAACCTGGAAATCTCCACGCCCATATAGCAACTAGTGCCATAAAGCCTCCGCTCCATAGTACAGCCTTAGGATTACCTGTAGTAAACCAAAGTACTGCTACACTTGAACTCATTGTTATTAACATAAAGTATTTGAACTTGGTAGGGAAGACTCTCTTCTCTGCCCATCCACGTAGGAATGGTCCAAACAACTTGTGGTTCATAATCCAGTTGTGCATACGATCGCTTGACTTCGCAAAACAATACGCGGCTCCAACTGCTGGTGTACTCCAAGGTAACCCTGGTAGGTATATGCCAATGAAGGCAACTCCTAATAAAATACAGCCAAGCGTAAACCAAAACGCTTTCTTGATATTAAAGTTTTTTATATTCATATTATTTTATGCCTTTCTAACACTAATAGTAATTTATCCACAAGGTCATCCATCATTCCTGATGAGTGGTTAGGTCCAGGACAAAACCTTAAACGTTCTGTGCCTTTTTCAACAGTGGGATAATTTATTGGTTGCACATATATTCCGTGTTTGTATAATAAATCATCTGATATTTGTTTACACTTTACAGGGTCTTTAATCATAACTGGAACAATATGGCTATTATTTTCAAGTACCGGAATACCGTTGTCTCTAAACTTTCGTTTTAGTTCTTCCGATTTTACTTGCAACATCATTCTAAGTTCTTTATGTTCTTTTACATATTTTACTGATGCCAATGCACCTGCACACAAGACAGGACTCATTGATGTTGTAAATATAAATGCAGGTGCGTAACTTCGTATTGCATCTATAAATGTTCTACTGGCGGCAATATATCCGCCTTGTACTCCGTATGCTTTGGCTAGAGTACCATTGATTATATCAGGTTGTACGTTTCTATCTTCGCAAACACCTCCACCGTTAGGTCCGTATAATCCTACAGCATGTACTTCGTCTATGTAACTAATTGCTTTGTATTTTTTACATAGTTTAACAATATCATTTACTGGTGCTATATCGCCGTCCATGCTGTAAACAGATTCAAACACAACCATTATAGGTCCTGTAATCTGTTTTAGTTTTAATTCTAATTCTTCTAAATCGTTGTGTGTCCAAATTACTTTTTTAGCACCCGAATGTCTAATGCCTTGTATTAACGAACTATGATTTTTGCTGTCACTGATAAATGTAATATCTGGAATAATTTTAGCAACTGTTTCTAGTGTAGTTTCGTTGGCATTGAATGCACTTGTAAAAAGCAATGCAGATTCTTTGTTGTGTAGTTTAGCAAGTTCTAGTTCAAGTGCTACATGATAATGTGTTGTACCACTAATGTTTCTAGTACCACCACTACCTGCACCTGCAGTTTCTAATGCTGTTCGCATACTATCTAAAACAAATTGATGTTGTCCCATACCTAAGTAATCGTTAGAACACCAATTAACAATCTTTGTAACAGCATACTTCGAATACCATATTGCTTTAGGGAAATCTCCACACTCTCTTAGAATATCGTTAAACACACGATACCTGCCCTCTTCTTTAAGGTTTAGTATCGCCTGTTCAAATTTATCAATGTGTTGCATTTAGTTCTGTTTCTAAATCTGCTTGATCTTGCATTAACTTCTCAATGTTGTCTAGCATTTCCTGTCTAGCAGGACCTTGTAGAGGTAACTTTCTAAACCTAATTTTAAGAACTCTAATTTCGTTCTTACGTTTTTGAATCTCAAGTCTAACCTTTGAATCATCAATAACTGGTATAGATGCTGTTGCCACTGGTTCGCTTTCCAAAGTAATGTTCAGCCTATCCATAATCAAATCGATCTTTTTTTCTAACAGATCTAATCTTTTGTTTGTATCCATTTTATATCCTATTATGTACGTATATTATTTATCACTTAGGTTTGGTGTAAAAATATTTCCAAAAAGACTTGACTTTTTACTATTAATGCTTATATAATATATGTAACAGATAAAACTGTTATAAATAAATGTGTACGCCGAAAGGGTACAACAATTAATCTTGCTTAATAAAGGAGAAATAATATGACAAGACTAACAACTCTAGACCTACCACAATTCCACAGAGCCACAGTAGGCTTTGATAGACTGTTTACCGAAATGGAAAGACAATTCGCAAATAGTCCAAACGGAAATGGTTACCCACCATACAACATAGCACAAATCAACGAAGATGAGTATATGATCTCATTAGCAGTTGCTGGCTTTAGTATGGACAACCTTTCAATTACCACAGACGGTGATCAATTGAAAATTGAAGGAACGGCTCCAAAAGGAGATGAAGAAGTCAACTACCTACACAAAGGTATTGGTGGACGCAACTTCCGTAGAGAGTTTACACTCGCTGACCATGTAAAGGTAGCAAACGCAAACCTTGAACTAGGCATGCTGAATGTGCATTTAGTACGTGAAGTACCAGAAGCACTAAAGCCAAAAACTATTAAAATTAATAGTCCTAAGTAATACACAGCAAAATAGGGGGAGTGTTTTGGCACTCTCCCTTCTTGCATTATTAATTAATCTAGTGTATTATATACTATAAATATTAAAAAGGGTTAAAGGTAATCATTATGACATCTCATACAGATACAGTAACAAAAGAAAAGCAAATATCTGCTATTAAAGAACCAGGTATGTACAAGGTTACATTTTTTAATGACAATGTAACTCCTATGGAATTTGTTGTACAAGTACTAAAGGAAATCTTTAAACATAATATAGACAGAGCAGAAGCAATAATGCAACAGATTCATCAAAATGGACAAGGTGTTGCAGGAATCTACACATACGAAATTGCAGAACAAAAAGGCGTAGAAACGAGTGTACTAGCAAGAGAAAGCGGTTATCCACTTCAGGTCAAAGTAGACCTTGCATAATGGATGCCTATCAATTTGCTAATATTGGATATGTGATTGCTGACGTTGATTCAAACGTTTTAGATATCCTTAGGCAAAAATCAAATAGTTTAAAACAAAACTTTACTAGTGGTGTTGACTACAATAAAAATCTTGCAGGGAATATTGAAAACGAATATGACTTATCAGATATTAAAGCACAATGCGAGCCGTTTATATTAAATGCTTGTAAGTTTTACAAAGATAACTATCCTGCATACAAACCACAGTTAGTAAGACAGTCGCAAATTATATTAAAAGACTTTTGGATTAACTTTCAAAAGAAACACGAATTTAATCCTGTTCATAATCATACAGGACTTTTTAGTTTTGTTATATGGTTAGATATACCGTATAATATAAATGACGAGTTAGCAAATGGTCCAGGAAAACAAAGCAACAACAATCTTGCAGGACACTTTGAATTTGCCTTTAGAAATACACTAGGCGAACATACTACAGTGCCTATTCCTGTAGACAAAACATTTAATGGAAAGATTTGTATTTTTCCTAGTGCAATGCCGCACACAGTATATCCTTTTTACACCAGCAATGATTATAGAATCACTGTTAGCGGTAATGTAAACTTTTCTGAGTAAATATCAATATGGCAACACTTAAAGAACTAACCTGGGAATTTCATAAATCTGCAGAACGTAGTGACTTTGCACGTAAACTTCTCAAAGGACAACTTACAGAATCACAGTATGCAGAGTATCTATACAATCAATTGTTTATATACCAAGCACTTGAAGAATGGGCAGGACATGCAGGCATTCTTAAAGGTATTGAAGGTATATGTAGAGCAGGAGCAATTCAAGAAGACTTTAATCAAATAGGTGGAAACTTTACTATAAAAAGCAGTGTAGTAGACTACAAAGAACATCTATTTAAACTATACGAATATGATCCAGATCAATTACTTGCTCATATATATGTTAGACACTTTGGTGATCTACATGGCGGACAAATGATTGCACGTAAGGTACCTGGTGACGGAAACTACTATAAATTTGATGGCAATGAAAAAGAACTTATTGCTGAAGTACGTAGTAGACTAGAAGGTAAAGAAACTCTATTTGTTGACGAAGCAATTAAATGCTTTCAATTTGCTACAGAATTATTTAAGGAATTAAGCAGTGAGTGAACTTTGGACTAAACTAGTAGATTGTCAAAACAATATTATTAATATGTTTAACGAATACGGTACTGAATATGCCGAAGAAGGATTAGACTATTTCAATCAACCTGATGCTGGCTGGATCAACCGTGTGTGGAACAATGATAACATTCGTAGAGCACACATTGATGTTGTAGATGCTACTGCTACAAAAGGGTTATGGATGATGCACGTTTGTATTTTTCCGCAACTACATAACGATGGTCCTATATACGGATTTGATGTTATTGCAGGTAAAAACAAAATGACAGGTGCCTTTCATGATTACAGTCCACTAGGCGGACCTAATGGGCAAGGTGCTAATCATAACATGGTAGAATGGTTTGAAGATACTGTGAGTGAATATGTTCCTAGCAAAAAACGTGAATTGCCAGAATGGGCAACTAACATATTTTCAGGCTCTATGGTAGCGGCAGGTAATGTAAGTGACATGGACGAAGCAGACACTATTATTGACCTAGCACAAAACAACTTAAAAGTATACCTTGAATCAATTGGTGATCATAATAACACAGGCGACCGCGACACAGTACTTGAAGGACAAAACTGGTACTGTCACAATCAGCAACAAAACCCACATACACCTAAGGTAATGAAGTCATTAGGACTTAATGAAGCAGATGTAGAGCGATTTTGCACTGATATGTTATTTCCAAAAAAGGTATAAATATTGCTATGAGAGCATTAGAGTTTTTACGAGAATATACCGATCCTGAATCAGCAAAGCAAGATATCTTTGATAGAGTCAGAGATCTTGATCCTAATGACGAAGAACAGGTTCAGTTGTTAGATCGTATATACACACTACTACACAAAACAAATGTTGTTGAAAGAATCTTTCCTAAGATTAGTAAAGAGTTAGCAGGCGAGTACGGTGAAAAGACTATTGAACTTATATCTGAAAAGATGGCAAGTGCTAACGGGTTAAGTATTGCACAAAAGAACAAGTTTTTAGATAACTTTGAAAAGAACAAATGTGTTAATCATGCGTGTTTCTTAAAAGACGGACACTATAACTTTGATGATTTGTTTTACGGAGACAAAGTAAACGAAATAATGTTTATGGAGTTTATCAAATTTGGACTAGGTCAAAAAAGAGCAGGCAAAGGCGAACATGCGTTTGCTATTCTAAGTCAAAATATAACGCAACAAGGTACAGGCGATTTAATGGTAACAACTGGTAAAAATCCAGATGGTTCATCAGCAGGGGTTCCAGTAGAATTAAAAGTTGCACACTCTGAAAATATTAGTAACAACACAAAAGGTGCTACAGGTTCAGGTAGACTAGGAGAAGGTGGTGTTAGTACACGTGATGTTATTGATGTACTACAAAAGTTTCCTACAGTATCACAAGCCATTAGCGATTACCAAAGTGGTGGACTACAAGACATGGAAGGTTACAAAACAAGTAAACTAAGATCCATAGACAAGCCACAAAAAAGTATTAACGTACTTGATTTTGTAAGAGTAGTAAATCATTTAGATATGTCAACACAGGAAAGACAAGCATTGGGTAATGCTATCTTCCAACAAAGATTCCAAACTTACGGAGATACAATTACAAGTGTTTTCCAAACACCTAACGTAAATCCGGGTAAAGTACTTAATGCATATGTTGAAGCAAACTTTGACTGGTACAAAGAACATCATGATATGGGCGGAGCATGGCGAACTGCTTCTAGTTTAGTTGTTGGAACTCGTTCAATGATAACTGCTTCATCAGGCCAAAGCCTAGTTAAGTTAATGACAGGCGGATCAGTTAAAAAATCGCTACCAGCAATTATTCCTACTCAAGGAACAGACACATTCTTCCAAGTTAATCCAACTGCCAAATAAAAGGTTGACAACTTAAACTAAAATAAGTATAGTTGTAAGTAACGCTAATACAAAGGAAGGAATTTATGTTGAAAGAAATATTGGTCTCAGCGGCAAAAAAACATGCCGAAGCAGAAATCGATCTGCACAAAGCAAATATTGAAGTATACATGCAACAAGTCGTAGGAATCGGCGAGCATAGCGATATTATCGAAACTATTCAAAAAGAGTTAGATAAAATGGCAACTGCACACGATAGACTTGAAATGCTAAACAAGTATTTCTAATGCTTAACTCACCTATTCTATTTCAAACTTACTTAAAAGTCTTTACACCAGATGAGTGTAAAGAAATAGAACGGTTGGCTAAACTAGGTCATAACCAACGAGGTATGACTGGATTTCAAACTAAAGACCCTGCTCATGAAGAAACATTCAGTGGTATTCCAAATGCAGACATACGCAGAAGCGATCTTTGGTTCTTTAATGAACCTTGGGTATTTGAACGTTTACAACAAATGTTCGTAACTGCTAACAACGAATGTCATTGGAATTTACACATTGAAACATTTGAAGATTGTCAATACACTGTATATCATGGTCATGAGCAGGGACACTACGATTGGCACTATGATGCCCATCCTTGGCCCTATGGAGATGATACTGACTTTCCGGGTAAGTTAAGAAAATTAAGTGCAACTATACTAATGAATGACCCGAGCGAATACACAGGTGGTGGGTTTGAATTAGATGGTGGTATAGAAAACAACGAACGCAAAACAGAAATTGTAAAACTTGGTGGCATAGGCGATATGGTTATCTTTAGTTCAACAATTCCACACAGAGTTTTACCAGTTACAGAAGGTACAAGAAAAAGCATGGTAGTTTGGGCATTAGGACCAACGTACAAATAAATACAACCATGCGTTACACATTACTAATATTCATTGCAGTATTTCTTATATCTTGCACATTCAAATTGGACAACTGTAATGCTAAACCAACTGTAACCCAAAATGAAAATCCCCAAGAACCAAACGATTCAGATGAAAAGAGTTTAATTGAAGAAGTTGAACGTCATGTTAATCCTGGTGCTCAAGTTACTTGTACATATTAAATTGGATTAAAACTCTGGTTGACAAAAACGGTTTTACCATATATAGTTAAGTTATATATGAAACAAAAAGGACTCGTAGTTCAGTTGGATAGAACGCCAGTTTGCGGAACTGGAGGCCACAGGTTCGAATCCTGTCGAGTCCACCAAAAACTAACAAAAGGAATGTATGACAACTAAGACACTATTAGCAATCGTAGCAAGTATAACAATATTATTTGTACTTCTTGTTACAACAGTAGGTGCTGATGAACCTGTAACACCTAAGAAGAAACCTGTTATCGTTGAAAAAATAAATAATTGGGTAATCGGCGAATGGACAGATATAGTAGAATACCAAAAAAATAGTTGGCAAGAAGGTAAAAAACAAACTACAAATAATTTTAACAAAATTAAAGCATTTGTGGTTGACAATACGACAAAAAGATAATATACTGTATAGACAATAAGGAAAGCGAACAATGAATACAAAGTATACAAATAATTATGAATGGTGTGGTTGTGAACCACCCGGGAGTGTCTTGTAGGCAGTTGTTCAGCAATGAATTTTAGACCCCCGGAGTTATAATGCTTACGGGGGTTTTTTTATGGGTGTAGTGTTAACGGCAACACGGGTGATTCCAAACCACCAACTCTCAGTTCGAATCTGAGCACCTATGCCAATTTGTGGGCGTGGCGGAATGGTTACGCAGTGGATTGCAAATCCATGTATACAGGTTCGATTCCTGTCGTCCACTCCATTAATGGTTGACATCTGGTATTACCAATGTTATAATGTATATAAGTTAGTTAGGAGAATATGATGGCAAAAGATATATGGTTAGTAAGTGATACACATTTTAATCACAGTAAGATCCTTGAATTTACACAAGGTGGCAGATCTATCAGACCTTTTTCTAACGTAGATGAAATGAACCAAACGATGTTGGATAACTGGGCAAACACTGTTAAGCCTCAGGACACAGTTATACATTTAGGTGATGTATTGTTTGGTGAAAACAAAGTAGAATGGTTAGAAGCAAACTTTGCAAAGTTACCTGGTAAGAAAAGACTTGTTCTTGGAAACCACGACAATGTAAAACATGTTGCTCCGTTCTTTAAAGACATACAGTTATGGATTGAGTTACCTGGTATTATTTGTACTCATACTCCATTACATGCAAGTACTCTTAAAGAAAAACATAGATGGGGTGATAACGGACCGGGTATAAATGCTCATGGACATATACATAGCAATCCTAGTCCAGATGGTCCTTACAAATGTGTTTGTGTAGAACAAATTAATTTTACACCTATACACATTGATGAGGTTAGGAAAGGTTAAAGGAACACGTTAGGTTGCTCCTAACTAGTACGGATTATCACGCTCCGTATGATTGAAGTGATGTCGCAGTCACAACAAAAGGGTCGATGCAAGTATGCCGGCAAGTGTATGTCGTTAGTGAGAAGCGTGGAGCGAAAGCGTTGAAGCGTTATCACATACACCCTAATTTACAACCTAATATTGCTTGATATTTGTCTAAAAAATATAAGTAATCGAGTGAAACCACTTGTGCATAAGCATGTGATAATAAGAGCGGAAGTACTTAATCCGCCAACAAATGAAAATATAGCAAGTAATCAAGTACAAACTCTGATTGATCGTATAGGAATGAAAGTGCTTATGGGTCCTTTTGCTAGGTATGTTAATATGCCGGGCAATAGAGGATTAACTGTTGCGGCTATTATCGAAACAAGTCATATTGTGCTACACAGTTGGGATGAAACAGATCCTGCAATGATTCAACTTGATGTATATACCTGTGGAGCATTTGATCCGCGGACAGTGTTTGAGTGGGTTGAAGAATACTACAACCCCGTTAAAATGGAATACAAGTATCTTGATCGAGAACATGCTCTAACACCAGCATCATTACCTGAAAAAGATAGGTTTAGATTTTCTACACAAGAATTAGTAGATGCTACAAATGTTATTCTACAATCTTCTTAAGTTTATAAATTAAATTTTCTCTGCTAATGTTTAGCAATTCTGCGGCTTTGGTTTTGTTATTATTAACACTTTGCATTGCGTCTTGAACTAGTACCTTTTCTAAACTACTTAATTCGTTGTTGAGATCACATTTTACAGGATCAGGATCCTGTGGCCACATTACACTAAAAATTTCATATAAAGCATCTTGCTCTTGTTTAGATTGTAGTTGCTGTTCAGCCTTTGATTGTGCTGTCATTGGTTAAATACTCCTGGTTAATCGTAAAATATTTTACAGTAAATAGTTTTGTAATTACTTTACTATGAGTATTTAACACTACGTTAACATATGTTAAAAGTCACGGTAAATACCAATGGGAGAGCAGAAAATGAAAAAATTAATCACAACTACGTTATTCGTCTGTCTTATTGGTACGGCTGGAGCGAGCGAACAAGTATTCACTTTTAAAAATCCGTCCTTTAGTGGAATGGGGTACAGTAATCATGTATTGTCAATTGAACAATTACAGTTTACTCGAAAGAAAGAAGCAGAAGAAAAGGCGGCGGCTGATGCGGCCAAAGCCAAACGTGAAGCAGATAGCACTACCTTAGCAAAGTTTTTAAACAACATAGAATCTCGAATCTATGCTCAACTGTCTAAACAATTAGTTGACAATATGTTTACTGATGATGGAGACAGTTCTGGAACTGCAACTATTGAGGGTGCTACGATTTACTGGGTAAAGGATACAACATCTGATACTATTACACTTCTAATTACAGAAGCAGACGGTAGTACTACAGAAATTGTTGTTCCATTGAGCGGATTTGGATTCTAGAATATGAAAGGCATAAAATATTTAATAATTGGGTTTTTGGCAATGACGTTTTTAAACGGATGTGCTACATCGACATCAAAAGTAAACTGGAGCAAGCCAACCGAGGCACGCTCTCCCATACAGGATACTTTAGTTGCAATGCCAAAACTTGATGGTCCTAAAATGACTATAGCGGTTTATAGTTTTTTGGACAAAACTGGACAACGAAAACCAAGTGACTCATTTAGTCAGTTGTCTAGTGCGGTAACGCAAGGGTCTGAAGTTTGGGTTATTAACGCACTTCAGAAGGTTGGAGGAGGTTCTTGGTTTACCGTTGTAGAACGTGTAGGCTTAGATAATTTGGTTAAAGAAAGGCAATTGATAAGATCAACAAGGGAAGTATTTGAAGGCAAAGAGGCAGTTAAGTTGAAACCTATGTTATTTGCAGGGTTGTTGTTAGAAGGCGGAGTAGTAGGCTATGATGCTAATACAACTAGTGGCGGAGTTGGTGCAAGATATTTTGGTATTGGTGCTAACACAAGTTACAGAACTGATCAAGTAACAGTGGCAATGCGAATTGTAAGTGTTCAAACAGGTGTAGTATTACTTACTGTAGCCTGTGAGAAAACAATAGCAAGTCACAAATCTGGAGCAGATGTATTTAGGTTTTTAGATCTTGGAACTAAGGCGTTAGAATTAGAAACAGGTTCCGCGGTCAATGAACCAACCAACTACGCAGTTAGAGCCGCAATAGAGGCATGCGTAGGAGAAATAGTAAAAGCAGGCGAAGGAGCCGAACTTTGGAAGTATAAAGGAAAAGATATAACTTCAGAAGTACGACAACTTCATTAAAAAACAAGGAGCGAAAATGCAAAATAAAGTAAAATATATAATGATGGGTTTTGTATTATTCTTTTTCTCATTTGGGTCTGGATTTGCGAATGACATATACATTCAACAGTCGGGTAACAATTTAGATTTAGATATATCACAAGACGGACAAGATAACGTAATCGGTACATCATCGCAAGGTGTAGTACTTACCGGGAACTCAATGACTTTTAACATTGATCAAATTGGTGGTGCTAACGTTGTATCGGCAATAGTTAAAGGTACGACTTACACAGGTAATATTGATCTTACTGGTAGCAGTAACGATGTGGCATTACTATGTGATAGTGCAGGAGCAGGAAATTGTGAAACTGTAAGTTTGAGTATTGACATAACAGGATCAAATGCAGATATTAATGTAAGCGTAGGTGAAGCGGCCGATGCACAAAACTTTGTTGGTACAATAGATATCACAAGTGGTGCGGCAGAAACAGTTACTCTAACAGTAGACGGTACAAATGCAGATGCTGATATTGACATTTCAAATTCATTAGGTAGTGCAGGTAATACAGCAACTTATGATATCAATGATAACGGTGATACTAACGGACACAGTTTAACACATAGTCACACAGGAGATGGTGCACTTATTAACATTACACAAAGTGGATTATACGATAATAAGATCAGTTTAACTACCAGTGGTGATAGTGCTGAAATTGACATAACGCAGGACGATTAATTCTGTGCATAGACTGTTCGTATTAACCATACTATTGTTCACGGCTATCAATTCGAGTGCGTTGGCCAGCATTGGAGAAGTAATTGAGCAAATAGGAGCCACGACTATCGAAAGAAAGGCTGGCGACAAGATCCTTAGTGAAGAAGGTTCTGGAGTTGAAAGTTACGATACTATTCGAACACAAAAAGGTAAAACATCAATACAGTTTTTAGATGATACAAGAGTAGATGTTACACAAAATAGTAAACTTATTATTGATGAGTTTGTGTATGATCCTAATACTTCAACAGGAAGTCTTTCTCTGAAAGCGTCATTTGGAACAGTTAGGTACGCATCTGGACAAATTGCTAAAAACTCTAGACAGAATGTAAAGATTAAAACACCAACAGCAGTAATTGGTGTACGTGGTACAGACTTTTCAATGACTGTAGATGAAACAGGTAGTTCGACAATTATATTATTACCTAGTTGCTCTGGTAATGGAAGTACAGCAATTTGTGTTGTAGGAGAGATTGAAGTAAGTTCTGATATTGGTACTGTAATTCTTAATCAAGCATTTCAAGCAACAGTAGTTGAAACAGCAAAGAGTAGACCTTTCAAACCTCTATTGTTAGACATTGACGAAAACTTAATTAATAACTTATTAATCATTCGTAAGCCTGTAGCAATAACAAACGAAGAAGAAAGACTGAGAGCAGAAAAACTTGCAGACTTTTTAGGCTTTGACTTTTTAGAATTTGACGAACTTGATTCAGACTATCTTGATGCACAAACTAAAGATATCTGGATGACCGATTTAGACATAGATTTTTTAGAGCAAAACTTTCTTGCAAACATACTTGATCAACTTAACGAAATGTTAGCAAGATTAATGCGTGGTGCATTAGATAGCAGAACTCAAGGAATACAATTAGGTAAAGATCCTGAAACAGGAATAGAATTATATAATCAAGCACCTGAATGGGTAATAAGGCGTGATGACGGATTAGGTAACTTCTTTGAACTAAGACTTGATCAACAGCATGGTTACAATGTTAACATGCAACAAAATGATTTCGAATATAGAGATTATCAACTTGGAGATGGACAAAATGAAATTGACATTATTCAAGTACAGTAGTATATTATTTTTATTACTGAACTTTTCAGCACAATCCGTTTTGGCAAATGACATATACATGGATCAAGTTGGCAACAACTTTGAGTTAGATGTTACACAAGACGGCCAGAACAATTACATTGGAGGATTGCCAGGCAGTACAACACCTATTACTGGTGATGGTAATACAATGACAATGACTCAACAAGGCGATGATATGGTTGTTCAAGGATACGTTTACGGAGATTCTAATACCATAACTACATACCAAGGTGGAAGTGCTGACAACAGTTTTATGAGAGGCACTGTGGTTGGTAATAATAATACAATAGACGCACGACAAGGCAAGAAGATAGACGGTGCTATTGATTGGAACGATAGTGGAAACCATGAACAGTATATAACGATAACTGGCGACAGTAATAATATACTCACAGCACAGGTGAATAGTAATAATAGTGCAAATTCTGGACATCATATGGCACATATTATAACTGGAGATTTTAATACACTATCACACTTACAATATGCTGATGTTAAAAAGAATGGCTTCATTGAAATAACAGGCGATGACAATACAGTTACACTTGAACAAAGAAATGGTGCAAGCCACTTTGCAGACATAGTGTTAACTGGTGATGATCATACTGTATACGCTGAGCAACGTGGCGGCATGTATGGCGCACATAGTATAACAATGGACTTAACTAATGCTGGCGGTGCATACAACGTATCAGTTGTGCAAAATTCTGCTAATCCAAAAACTTACGGTATCACAGGGTCATGTGCTAGTAATGGCGGATGCGGTGTAACAGTCACACAATATTAATAAATAGTAGTAAGCAAGGGAGAGCAAGGGAGAGCGAGTTGATAGATCCATTCACCGCCGTTGCGGCGGCAACTACAGCATTTAATACCGTTAAGAAATTCGTACACGCAGGCCAGGAGTTTGAAAACTGTATGGGCCAAATGGGCAAGTGGTACACTAGTGTAAGTGACTTCCGCAAAGGCCAGGCGATGCAGAAGAATCCCCCAATATTTAAAAAACTATTAGCCGCGGGCTCAGTAGAAGAAGAGGCTCTTAACCTCCTTATCCACGAAAAGAAGATCATGGAAATGGAATTAGAACTTCAACAAATGTTGAACATGCGTTTTGGATTTGGTACTTGGGACGAACTAAAAGAAATGCAACGTAAGATTAGAGCAAAGCGAGAGAAAGAAGTTTATGCGGCCGCTGAGGCTCGACAAGCAATAGTTAACGGAGTAGCAATTATTGCACTAATGTCTGCAGGTTGTGCAATGCTGTTTGGCATTGTGTATTTTATAGCAAAGGCAAAAGGAATGATCTAGTTGGTTTATGTATATGAAAACTTTAAGTATGTAAATCAAGACAACAAAGGCATACTTTACAAAGACGGTCAAATATTGTTTATAGGAAATAGTTGGAGTGGTATATTACAGTTTATATCAATCAGCGGCAATGCACCTGAGGTAAGAGAAATGTTTAAAGCACAGTTAGAACAAAGAGAAAAGCCTAAGTTCCAGTCAAATTTAGAGAACGAAAAATGATACATGCATTTATATTGATGGTGCTTATAGCAGACAAGCAACAACCTAATCCTATGTACTTTAGAAGCATTGATGTTTGTCAATACTATGCTGTACGTGTAGTTAGACAATACGGCAACTACGACCACAGTTATCTAGTACCTAAAGAACATAGAATTACAGCGTATTGTAAACCTGTAAAGGTTCAAGACGGTCCTAACATATACGATCATTAACTTAAACACAAATAAATACAAATATGAAATATATTACACATTGGGCAACTGCTTTACTTACTTTAGCAGTACTTTCTTTTATAGGATTTTCTGATCCTTATGTTAAAGAAACATTACGATTAAAAAGTTTTGATATTATACAACAGTATGATATTCCAACTGTATCACAAGATGTTGCTATTTTAGAAATAGACGAAAAGTCAATTGAGAAGTATGGACAGTGGCCGTGGAACAGAAAAACACTTGCAGATATAATTTGGAAGTTGCGTGAAAACGGTGCTGGCATTATTGTAATGCCTATACTATTTTCTGAAGAAGATAGACTAGGTGGAGATATAGAACTTGCTGAAGCATTGGCAGGTAATGGAGTAGTTATTGCTCAAACAGGAACAACACAAGGTGTTAATAGAAATGCTGTACCAAGAGGTGTTGCTAAAATAGGCGATCCTATGCCGTGGTTGTTTGAATGGCCAGGTATGTTAGGGCCAATTGAATTATTAGGAATGAATGCTGATGGTGTTGGAGTAATATCAACTGTACCAGAAATAGATGGGGTTGTAAGACGTGTACCTCTTATAATGAGAGTTGGCGATGAAACATATCCTAGTGTTGCTATGGAAACTATCCGTGTTGCTGTTGGTGATCCAAGTTACCAAGTTAAAACACAAGAAGGTGGAATCACAGCAATGCGTGTTCCAAAATATGCAACAATTAAAACTGATCAATATGGTAGAATATGGTTACGTTATAATAAAGAATTTGAAACTGTTAGTGCTTCACAAGATGACTATAGTATGTTATCAGGCAAAACAGTAATTGTAGGAATTACAGCAGAAGGGTTAGCCAATGTAATAGCCACTCCACGTGGAGAACAATTTGGACATATGCCTATTGCTACTAGTCTCCAAACTATTATAAATGGTGACACTATTGTACGTTTTGATTATGCTACATTTGTAGAATGGATAGCAACAATCATAGGCGGCTTACTGTTAATATTAGTAGCCGTACGTGCTCCTTACTGGGCCGTAGGGGCAATGATACTCGTTACTTCTATAACGCCTGTGTACGGTGCTTATATTGCGTTTACGAAGCATTTAATGCTGTGGGACTTCAGTTGGTTTGTACTTGTAACTGTTATTACAGGATTTCATGCAACGTTTAATCGATTTGTAGTTGAGTTTTTTGAGAAACAAGCAATCAAGAAACAGTTTGCAGGATACGCATCACCAACTGTTGTGCGTATGCTACAAGAGAATCCTGCACTGATCAAAGACGGTATGAAGAAAGAAGTTTCAATTTGTTTCTCAGACCTAAGAGGCTTTACACCACTTGGTGAATCATTTGGCGATGATGTTAAAGGACTAACAAAAATTATGAATGAGTACATGGACGCAATTACGCAACCAGTACTTGATGCTGATGGTATGATTATTAAGTACATTGGCGATGCAAGTATGCATATACATAATGCACCAATAGATGATCCTGAACACCCTAAAACAGCAGTTCGTACAGGATTGAATATGTTAACAGCAGTGGAGAAATTTAATGAAAAAATCACAGCAGAAAGAAGACCACCAATTGGAATGGGGGCCGGCATTAATACAGGACTTGGCTATCTTGGAGAAATGGGTAGCACCGCAAGACATTCTTACGATGTACTCGGAGACGCAGTCAGTACCGCCGCAAGAATTGAAAGCAAATGTAAAGAATACGGATGTTTGCTCTTAGTAGGCGAAAACACATATGAAGCAACTAAAGATGATTTCTTTTACTTAAAGGTAGACGATCTACAAGTTAAAGGTAAAAGCGTTGGTCTTGCATTATACACAGTACTAGATATTGAAGTTACTCATGCAATAACAAAAAGTCAAGAAATGCATCAGCGTATGCATGGTGAATATAGAAAACAAAACTTTAAAGAAGCAATTAAACTTTGCAATAATTTAATGCGACACTTTGATGGTAGGATGGAAGGCTATTACAACATGTGGATTGAACGTTGTGAATTCCAGAAAACACAAGATCTACCAAAAGATTGGGACGGAATTTTCATCGCAACAGGTAAGTGATTAAGCGTAGAATTGCAGAACTAAAACAGCAAATAGGATATACGTCAAATAGTGTAGGATCTGATCCACAGACTGCAATACCCAAAACTGTAAATCCTTATCTTTCAGATCATAATGTTTACGGACAAGAGTCTTACAGTAATCAACGTGCCAGTGAATTACATAGTCTAAAACAAAAATTACAAAAGCAAACTTAATATCAATAACAAGTCCTGCAAACAAACTACCTAGTCCGTGATGGAAGTAGTGAGTATGTGCTTGTCGATTAAAATACTTTTCTTTGTTTGATGGAAATAATCGTTGAATTGCTAAATCACAAATTGCATGTTTAGCAAAAAGTAAAAATAAAAATGTTAGTAATTGATAAGACAAACTACAACTCCAATTGATACACCAAATACAGATGCTATCAGCAAGTACTTAGCCCAATCAAAATAGTTTCTTCTTTCTTCAGACATTTATTTTTTCCCCGTACTATCAAATCCTTGAGAAAAACTTTTGTTCTTAGTTAGAATATCGTCTAGGTCATTATCTAATTTTTTACCTGTGGCCGCTTCTATCTCATCTTTGTACTCAAGTACCATTGATAGTTTTGTATTAAGTCTAATCATATCGTTGTCTAACATTCTAATACGATCAACTAATTTAATAAGTGTAGATTGTGCTTCGCCTAGCACAGGTTTAACTTCAGTGGTTACCCACTTCCATACGTAATAAACAAAATAACCTAACCCCATAGCGGCAACAATCGGAAACCCAAAGTCTTTAATTGCTGTTGCTAATTCTGTTGTCATTTTGTTTTAATCACTATCTTAACTTCCTCTTAATCCACATATAGATTGCATACACTACTAATAGGTATGCTGTGGCTACTGTAACATCTACAATATGTTCTCGCATATGATAGATAAATTCTATACCGGCTTGTACATCACCTTGGCTTTCAACGTTTTCAGTAATGTTTATTGTCTTACCTTCGAACCCGTCAAACGCTCCATCTTCAATAATAATATCTGCTTCTGGAAAATCGTCCTCAGATGTCGCTACTGTTTGGTTAATATCTATATCTGACATCAGTCTCTCCTTGCATCTTCTTTGCCTTCATTGGCCGCAATACGATCAACGTTTGGTCTAATACTTAATACATAACTTAATAATGCATCTATCTTAACAAGGTCGTTGTTCATAGTTTGAACACGATTATCTAATGCACCAATAATACCTTTGATACCTTGTACTGACCCTGTTACTGATGCTAGGATAAATTTTAACGTTAAGAAGACAAAGGATCCCGCGGCTATTGCTCCTGCAATAGGGAAACCAACTTCGCCAACAAACGCTAAAAAATCCATGTACACATCCTCGCTTCGATATAGATATTTATCGCTTACATGGAAAAATATTAGCACATAATTGCAATTAGGGGTTGACTTCTATACAGAGTAGTGTTATTATAAGTACATAGTTAGAAAACAGCAATAGAGGGCATTGCATGGGATATTACACTTACGCTGACGCACCAATAGGCAACTTCGTAGAGAAGGAGCATGGTAACAACTTTGAGTATAGCCTGAACAATGAGAAGGATGACTACTCCAAAAGTATTGTAGAGAACTATCCACACAAGGTATGGGTAGGTGGCGGCCAGATCAACGACAGCGGCTGGCGCTATGCGAATGTCAAGAAGACTGTCGCTTATATTATTGTAGACGAAGACGCTGGCGGTCCTGTATTGGAACGTTGGTTTATTAAAGGCCATAGGGAGTATAACTGAAGTTTCTGCTCGTAGTTCAGTGGATAGAACAACTGCCTTCTAAGCAGTAGGTCGCAGGTTCGAATCCTGCCGAGCAGGCCAATTCGTAGCATAATGCTACACATAAGGAAAGATCTGGGGATCCGTGAGCGTAGTTTGGTAGGTACTCCGTGTTCATAATGAGCCAGATCACTGAGTAGGCGGGATGGGGGCCGTACTTGGATAATAAAAAGGTTGACGTTTCAACTAAATACACGTATATTATAATTATGCCTAAATACGATAATTGGAATAGTTCAGATGCCGTAGATAGATCGTTACTAGATAACGACATACACTATCTAAACGGAGAAATCACAAGCGAAAATGTAGGTGAAACAATTAAATGGATATTGTCAGCAAACTTACAGAAAAAACCCAAACGCACACTTGAACTCTATGTTAATACTGTAGGCGGAGATCTATACGAGATGTTTGCTCTTATTGATGTTATGAAGAACAGTTATCACAATATTAGCACAGTAGGTATTGGTGCTGTTATGAGTGCAGGTTTTTTAATTTTTACTAGTGGTACAAAAGGATATCGTTGGATTGGTAGGAATACAGGTTGTATGAATCATCAACACAGTGATAGTTTAGATGCTAAGATGCATGACATGAGAGCACAGATGAAAGAAAATCAAAACTGTGAACTAAGATGCTTAAATATATTGAGAGAAGCAACAGGAATGTCAATGCAAGAGGTTCGTACAAAATTTATTAAAAATCCATCGGACCAATATTATACTGCTAAACAGATGGTTGACCTTGGTCTTGCAGACGAAATACTTTAGTCAGAGGAGAGATGATGACTTATCCTAAGAAAACAGGTCCGAATAGTTGGATCGTTCAAGTAAGAGAAAATGGAAAAACAAAAGAACTCTTTTTAGAGTTACCACCTGAAAGTCTTAATCAAGTTGGCTGGGACGAAGGTGACACTTTGTTATGGGAAGAACTTGATCATGGTGCATGGTCAGTAACAAAGAAGGAAGATGCTATTAATGATGAAGATTAAAGACAGTGTCGAGGACTTTTTTAAGTGGGTAAAAGGTTCTGAACTAGTTGAACTAGACGACATTGATGTAAGTGAGGATCCTGTTAGACCGGAACTTACATTAGGTTTTAGAATTACAAATGGACGTAAGATATTTGGATTAAAATATAACAACGAGATTGAAGCAATTATTTGTGTTGCATTTTGCCCTGAAGTACCATATACTGTTAGAGAAATGGATTATATGTCCAGAGTAGAAGATGATAACAGACCTGTTAGAGGTAACATTGTTGTTGCATATACAGTATGGTCAAGAAAACGAGGTGCAGGTAAAGAGATAGTTAAGGAACTAGGAGAGTGGTGTAAGAAACATCAATGTTCTAGACTAGTTACACTATCACCACTAACACCTATGGCAACTCACTTTCATATTAAGAACGGTGCTAAACAAGTACACATAAATGAAGAAACTCAAAACTTTGAATACAAATTAGATTAAATAACAGTATGCGTTTATATGAAGTACAACAACCTCGAGACAGATCAGAACTAGCAAAGATAATAGGACCTTTCCTAACTTATCTTACTAAAGACAATCTTCAACCTAAGTATGTTGCTAGGAAGTTAAAAAGCCTAACAGCAAGTTTAGGAGTTGTAAAGGTATCAGCAGAATACACTAACAATGTTGAAGTTAATGATATGAATCTTAATGCAACATATGATCCATGGGACGATGAAGATGAAGAAGATCCTTATAGAATTGATTTGCTGTTTAATCCAAAAAACAAAGATGGTATAAAGTTTTCAGCAGATACAATAGAAGAAATCAAGTTTAGAGTTATTGATGCACTTGAACATGAAATGATTCACAGTAATCAATATCGTAAAAGAGACTTTGCGACACAAAAAGGCTTTCGTGCAACTGATAGAGAACAAAAGTATTTAGGTAATCAAGATGAGATAGAAGCCTTTGCAAAAAATATCTCAAGCGAACTGCTAAGACACGCAGACAAAGAACAGGCATTAGATATGTTACGAAAAGCAAACAGTACAACAGAACTTCGTGACAAACTAGGAAACTTACTTTCACCTAATCTAGTAGGATATCTAACTGCATGGAACTTTAACACAAGACATCCAGTCATAAAAAAATTGCTCAAAAAAACATATTTTTATATACAAAATAGTTGACATCTATCTCATTCGATAGTATAGTATATAAACAATAAGACATTTCCTGAGGGAGCAATACAATCAAATCAATTAAAGGCGTTAGCCGCGGGCGTGGTGGAATAGGTAGACACACAAGACTTAAAATCTTGAGAACGTATGTTCGTGCGAGTTCGAGTCTCGCCGCCCGCACCAACGCAATTATATAGGACAACCTTAATGAATACAGTAGTAAGATCGTATGAAGTTACATATCCATCAGGACAAACAGTACGATGGGAAAACTACACTATAACAGACTGTCTTATAAAGTTTAATGGACACAGTTCGATGTACGACTATAAATTAAAGATTAGAGAGATAACAAGATGACTTGGAACTTTAGAATTATGCGCCGCTACCAAAACGAATCACCAGAAATGTTTTGGTATGAAATTGTAGAAGTCTATTATGGCGAAGACGGAATACCAATGATGTGGTCTAATGCACATACACCTATTGTTAGTGATTTAGATATAGAGATGGATGCCACTCCTAATGTGGATCCAGAAACTTTTATCAAAGAGTGCTTACTTCAAGAATTTACTCAAATGATGCGTGATTGTGACACTAAAGGTCCTATCCTAGACGAACGTGATTTTGAAAAAGGTGGTGTGTATTCAGATCATCCAGACACAGTAAAATTACAACAAAGTATCGGTGAGGTTAATAATATGACTGCCGAACAACTAAAACAATTAAGACAAGATCTAGACAACGGAGAAGAGGACAATGACTTTTAATAATTTAATATGGATAGACACTGTAAGGCCTAAAGGCATTCACGCTAAAGTACTCTTTGGTGAATGCGAACTGTCGATTATAAAGAACGAAGTATCTTATGGAGGTCTCCATGGCTTGTATGAGATCGCAGTATTCAAGAACGACAATATGGTTGAACTGCCTGGTATTACTGAAAAGGGTGATACTGTGAAAGGGTTTTTAACTGAAGATGATGTAGACGCAATTATCAAAAAAATGCATCTAGTAACTGGAATTGAACCTATAATGGTTCAGTAACAATGGTAGGCCTGTCCGGGCCTATCAAACAACCTTAGAAAGGTACACGAAATGGGAAAAGTCTTTGTTGAAAAAGCGATGCAAACTGCAGGCTTAAATCGAACGAATCTAGTAGGGGTTCTTGCATACCTAATTAGAACTAAACAAGCAAGTGGTCAAAATGATGCTGTAAAAAGACTTGAGTCAGGAGAATTTAACGGAGTTGATTTTGAAGAATTAATAATCCAATCATATCAAGATAGTTCTCTTAATCCTGAAGAAGAGGTTGACAACACTACTGAAACGTAGTATTATTATGATATACAATAAGGAGTAAACAAATGGACACTAATACACTAGTTGAACAATTCGCAAGAATGTCAATTGAAGAACGTAATAGTTTTGCAGAAACACTTACAGAAAAATGGCCACACCTTGCTACACAAATTAGTAACTTGATTGAAGTTTACGGTTTGGTGAATTCAAGCAGGGAAACTGTTTAATGTGGTATCTAGTTTATATATGGATAGAAGCAGGTACGGCCTTTAGCACAGTTGTTGACTTACCAGGAACTATGGACGAATGTTTTCGTATGAGGGAAATGTTGAGTGAACAAGTGGGTAAAGGTGGTGGATACTTCAATCTGTCAACCCAAGCAATCTGTGTACAAATAAACGAGATTGATCTATGATGTGGGTTGATTACAATATATTTCAGGCCGGTGAAAACTTTAGAGTTGAAGGCGATTGGCCAGGAGAAGTAATGGGGTTAAAAGACAATGGCACTCCTAAAGAATCTTGTTTATATAAACCAGGTGATGTCTTTGTTGTTAATGAAAGTGGATGGTTAATAAAACAACCGTCTGAAGTAGAAAAATTTGTAGTACACAAGAAAAAAGTTAATACAAGGAAAGAAGAAAAGTAATGGGTTACTTATGGAAGGATGGCTGAGCGGCTTAAAGCACCGGTTTACTAAACCGACGAAGGGGTAACTCTTCCCTGGGTTCGAATCCCAGTCCTTCCGCCACTAAATAACAATATGAAACATCTATTTAAGATTCTAACGTTAACCATCGGAGCAATATTACTTTCCGGAGGTATGTTGATGCAACCGGTAGTTGCTCAGGAGGCACCAACTCCTCAGCAAGATCCTAGTCAGGGTATAATGAAGTTACCTATTATGGTTGACTGTGGACCACGTGAAGTTGTTGAAAAACTACTGAGAGATCACGGCGAGATACCGACAGCACAAGCATTAGTTACATGGAGTTTACCAAATGGACAGTATCTTAGAGGACCAATGGTTATATGGGCCAACCCTAAAACCTTTACAGTTTCAATTGTTATAATGCCTGCTATAGATTTTGCATGTATTGTAATGCCAGGCGCAAACTTTAGTCCTATATATGACAAAGGCGACTCGATATAAAATGAAAGCACAATTACAAACCAACAAAGGTAAACTTACTATTGAAATACCTGTTATTAATAGATATAAAGTAGTAGCGAAGCCTGGAACAACTGAATCAGACTATGTTCAGTTCTGGACTTGGATCAAATACAATACTATTATTGATAATAATTCAACACAGAAGGTTATTGGTTGTAATGCATCAGTCCTCAATAAGATTAAATCTTCATGGGGTTCTAAGTTTCACTTCGACAAATAATAACAAATCCTTTCATATTGAGCAAATACACTCATAAAACCTCTTGCTTTTTTTAAAAAGACTATATATAATTTAAACAATACATTATTTGGAGTTTTATGCTGATGGCTAAAAAGAAATTACTTGTTAAGAAACCAAAGACTGAATCCGTACCTGACTTTAAAGATAGTGCAGAATGGGATGGTGCTTACTTTTGTAGATGTAAGGATCATGCATTTCAGTATTATCGTTTAGAAAAGAAGGCTAGCGATTTTAAAAGATATACGTTGGATTGGGTAAAGACCAGCGATGAATGGAAAGACAAGTATGACATTCTTAACAAAGCCCCTGAGAGTAGATTTAACAGTACACTAGGTTGTCTTTGTAATCTAATAAAGCAAGGTTTGCCAGATGTACATTTAAAGTATAACGAATACTGGGAAAGTCTTCCAGGTACAATGGGTACACCTAAACCCCATTCAGAATACATTAACAAATGGTTAAACGAAATACTTGATATTGCACAAAACATTCAAGAAGAACAACATGAAATTGCCAAAGTAGAAGGCAAGAAGTATGTGCCGTCTATCCAAGAACGTATTAGAGAACAATGTTCTATGATGGTAGAAGACTTTGAACAAGCACTAGATGACTTTTCTATGGGGACAATAAAAGATTTTAAGGCGATTAATCCTATAAAACGATTGAGGCAACTACAGTGTAAGCAACCACATGCAAGGAATATAACAGGCTTTTACGAAAAGGCAGTTAAAGATTATAACGAGTTGTTGAATCCACCAGACACTTCTAAAATGTCTGAACAAGAAAAAGATTGGGCAAAACAACTTAAAGAAGCATATTTGAACTACGATAAAAAACAAGTTAAAAAACTGTATGATTTTATGGTTGCTATTATTAGTGCCTGTGATGCTATTATTGCAGAAAGTAAAGCAAACAGAAAACCTAGAAAGATAAGCAGAAAGTCACCAGAGAAACTTACTGAAAAACTAAAATATAAAATTTCCGATGAGAAATTTGCAATTTCAAGTGTTCAGCCATACAAAATAATCGGAGCAACTTGTCTTGTTGTGTTTAATAGCAAGAATAGAAAACTTGGAATATACTACACTAGCATGGAAGATCCAACAGGTACTAGTAGAGAAGGAAGTGGACTGGCTCTTAAAGGCCAAACACTACAACGTTTTAAAGAAAAAGAAAGCGTGTGGTGGACTTTACGAAAACCCATGGAGCAATTACAAGAAGTCAAGAATCTCAATACACGTAAAAAGTTTGAAAACTGGATTGAGAAACTTACAACAACACCTACTATAATGAATGGTAGAATAAACCCAGAAACAATACTGATAGGAGTATATTAATGAGTAATCTAATCCCAATGGTCGTTGAAAAAGAACACAATGGCGAAAGAGCATATGACATCTTTTCAAGACTATTAAAAGAACGAATCGTTTTTCTAAACGGTCCAGTTCATGATGCAGTAGCACACACAGTTACAGCACAATTGATTTTTTTGGAATCACAAAACCGTGACAAGCCAATTAACTTTTATATTAATTCACCGGGCGGTGTAGTAAGCAGTGGTATGGCAATATATGATACTATGCAATACATCAAATCACCTGTATGGACTTATGTAATGGGTCAAGCATGTTCAATGGGCAGTCTACTTGCACAATCAGGAGAGCCAGGTAAGCGTTTTATGTTACCACATGCTAGACATATGATCCATCAACCAAGTGGTGGTGCTAGTGGACAAGCAACTGATATTCAAATTCATGCAGAAGAAATTATCAAGTTGAAAAAAGAACTTACATACGTTTATGAAAAACATAATTCTAAAGGCAAAAAGTATGATGAATTAAGTAATGATATGGAACGTGATAAGTTTATGACTGCAAAAGAAGCACTCGAATACGGTCTAATTGATGAGATCTTTGAGAGAAGGGATTAAATATGAATATAGCAAAAAAAGACCCGGGTGATAGTCACTTCGCAGTTAGTTTAGTAAAAAGTATTTTTAGATTTATAGCATCAGGGTTACTTGCATGGGCAGGATATATTTTATGGACGGCAAATGAGTACACTGATATTTTTATTGCTGACTCGGGGTTTTTATTAATGCTCGGAGGAATAGTATTATTTTTAGCAGAAGTGCTAGGAATACTTGAGGAGATAGTTTAATGCCCGTGGCCACTTTTGGTGACAAACCCGAAGGGATTAGAGTTGAACAACTTGATTTAAAATCAGGCGAGTTTAACGGGGAATGGATCAAAGGTGGCCCATTACAAGAGTTTAGTTCTACAGGTATACTAGACAAAGCAACTGCAACTGTTCTAACTATAATGGACGGCTTTGTTGTTGTTGATAAGATTAAAACTAATGCACTTATAGGCGATATACAAATACAAGGTAACGCAGACTTTGTTGGTAATGTTCATGTAAAAGGTACACTAGAAGTCGACAGTCTTGTTACTAAAGAACTTATTGCTGATGAAAAAACAGAACGTCAGTTTATAGAATTCACACACAAAAACAAACGTAAATCAAATGTTGGCACAGGCTTCTTATGGAGTGGTGGCAAATACAGTAAACAATTCATTTACAAAAACAATCCAGATAGATTTTGGTCTACTGAACCTATAGACATACACAAAGATCGTTCGTTTATGATCGACAGTAATGAAGTATTATCATTTGATACACTAGGCGGAACTGTTCGTAAAAGTAGTTTACAAGAAGTAGGTACGTTACGTAACCTAAATGTTGCAGGGCGGTTCAGTGTTGCTGAAACATTGTTTTTTGATCCTAACCTAGACAGATTAGGTATTGGTACAGATAAACCTGCAGGTGATTTAGCAGTATATAATTTTGCTAATGATACTAATGTTATCATTGACGCTGAAGATGGTGATGCTAAGATAGGAACATACAATAATAAAAATTTACGTATCATAACAGATGACCAAGCACGTATTAAAATAAGTTTTAATGGAGATGTTACTATTGGTCAAGAGGGCAATACTAGTAATACACATCGTGTGTACGGTAAACTGGGTATTGGTGTAAAAAATCCTTCAGAGGATTTAGAAGTTGCAGGTAACATACGTTTTCAAAATCGCTTGTTTATGGTTGCAGACAAGCCGCCAACTAGCGGACACTGGAACAAAGGTGACACAGTGTGGAATGAAAATCCAAAAAATACTGCTCCAATTGGTTGGATATGCACAGCAAGTGGTACTCCGGGTAATTGGTCCCCATGGGGATTTATTGGGGCATAATACACTCATATAAATTTTTAAATACATAAAGATAAATATTGATATGAGCAATAATAAAACAATAATTTTTAAAAATTTCCAAAACGAGTCTGATAAGATAAAGCGTGATGTACGATGGTGGGATTTGTACGCTAAAGTATCGCCTATTTTATACGTCGCAATCGGTGTAGTACTATGGTACTTTGGATCAGTTGATTGGCAAATCATTGCCGGCATTGGCGCAGGTGCATTTGCTATGACGGCGGTTACGTGGTGGTTTTGGACAGTAAATACTATTGGTACTATTGCAGACAGAACATCAAAAGCAGAATCAAACGTTCAATCCGTATTATCTGAAATACGTGAGATTAAAGACTTAGTCAAAGACATCCGCGGCAAGTAAATACACTTATGAAGTATGTTACCGTTATAGGCAACGGGGAAAGCCGTAAGAATTTTGACCTGTATACATTGCAATGGTTAGGGAGTACTATTGGAACTAATGCTGTTCATAGAGACTTTCACCCTGATCAATTAGTTTGCTGTGATAAACGTATGGTGCAAGAAGCAGTAAACAATGCATTTGAAAATCCAGTACACACTAGAAGTGATTGGTACAAGCAATTTAGTTTTTGGCGTAATGTATTGTGCTTACCACAACTTCCGTATCAGGGCGAAACGCGACAAGACGATCCGTGGCATTGGGGTAGTGGAGGACACGCATTAAATTTGGCATGTACTATTCAGCCCGAGTATGTAGTAATGCTAGGTTTTGACTTATGGGGTAATAATAACACATTTAATAACGTCTACAAAAGCACAGATAATTATAACAATCAAAATAAGCCTGCCACTGATCCTAGTTATTGGGTATATCAAACTGCCAAACTGTTTGAACACTATCCTAATATAAAGTTTTTACAAATTCAACCTGACGACTGGGAACCACCAGAACAATGGGATCATTTTGATAACTTTTTTATCGATAATTACGAAAATTTAAAAAAACTTATTGACAAAAACAAATAAACTTGCTATAATAGTGCTATGTTTATAGAAAATTTTCACCAACATGTAGATTGGCATATATACATACAACAAGGACTTGGCGTCAACCCTTCTAACTCTGCCGCCCATAAAATAATATACGTAGGAGAACATTATGGGAATACATTATAGTACAAAACATTACGGACATAACATTGGACTGTCAGCAGTCTTTAGACAACCAAATGCAGATCATTCACACTGTCATTTGTTGCATGGTTATAGTCTAGCATTTACATTTACATTTGGTTGTAAAGAACTAGATAATAAAAATTGGGCAGTTGACTTTGGCGGATTGAAACCGTTGAAGCAATGGTTAGAAGATAACTTTGATCACAAGTTATGTTTAGATAAAAACGATCCGCACATGGATAAGTTTATGGAACTACAAGAACTTGACTTGGCAGAGATTGTTGTGATGGACGGTGTTGGTGCAGAGAAGTTTGCCGAACACGCATTTAACTTTGCTAACAAACTTGTTAAAAGCATCAGTGACAATCGTTGCTATTGTGTAAAAGTAGAATGTGCAGAACACGGGGCTAATTCAGCAATTTATGAGGCTCGTAGATCTTTACTCGAGACATAATATGAAATATACACATTGGAGAGTTGGAGGCAACGTAGTTAAAGAAGATGAAAACTATGTTGTAACAGACAATACAGAACTTAATAATTTAGTTGTATCTAGTACTAGACTAAACAGAAGAAAAAGCACTAGAGGACATAAACACAAAGGCCAAGAAGAAGTGTATATGTTTATTGAAGGTGTTGGTAAAATGGAACTTGATGACGAAACAATCAAAGTTGAACCTGGTAATACAGTATTAATCAAAGACGGTGTATTCCATCGTGTACATGCAGGTATGCATGATGATTTATATTTTATTTGTGTGTTTGAAGGCGGAAGGAAGCATTAATGAGAATTATAGCAGGACCATGTCAACACGAAACACTAGAACAAAGTGCAAGAATTGCTGTAGAGTGTAGTCGTGTTTGTAAAAAATACGGTATTGAATATATTTTTAAAGCAAGTTTTGATAAAGCAAATCGTTCTAATCTAAAAGGTGTTCGAGGATTAGGTCTTAAAACAACCATGGATGACTTTGCAATTATTAAAGACACAGTAAAAAATCCTTTTAAGATAGTTACTGATGTACACAACATAAATGAAATTCTTAAAATTGGTGCATACTATAATGACATTGTAGATGTATTACAAATACCTGCATTCTTGTGTAGACAAACTGACCTAGTACAGGCGGCATGTAAAACAGGAAAGATTGTTAATATTAAGAAAGGTCAATTCCTTGCACCGTGGGACGTTGATAATATACTTTCAAAAACAGAAGGTGCAAAAGAAGTTTGGATTACAGAAAGAGGAACTAGTTTTGGATATAATACTTTGGTCGTTGATTTCACTGGTTTGGATTACATGCTTAACAATATCAGTGCTGATATCATATTCGACGTTACCCACAGCGTACAAAAACCAGGTGGTAACGGAAGCACTAGCGGCGGCAATAGGGATTTCGTTCCTGGCTTATGCCGGGCGGCAAGTGCTTTGGGTATTAGGAATTTCTTTTTAGAAGTACACGAAGACCCAGACAACGCACCTAGTGATGGTCCGAACGCATTACATTTAAAAGATTTTGAAAAGGTAGTAGATGAAATCCACCGCTATTCTTATACCGGCTAGATACGGTAGCACACGCTTCCCCGGTAAACCACTCGCTATGCTTAATGGCGTTCCTATGATAAAACGTGTGTATGACGCTTGTATTGCGTCTAAGATACCAACATACGTGCTTACTGACCACCAAGACATTTATAATGTTATTGGACCAAATTGTATTATGGACCATGATAATTACGAAAATGGTACTGAAAGATGTGCCGGTGCAGTTAGCAAAAGTGCATTACTAGACCAGTACGATCAGTTTGTAAATGTACAGGGTGATATGCCTGATGTAACGCTACAAATGATTGAACGTTGTATAGAATGGCTCAAGTATTATCAAATAAGCACAGTATACGCAGAAATGCCTAAAGCAATGCAAGACGATCCTAACTCAGTTAAGATGGTACGTGCTGGTGATAAAGCATTATGGTTTGGTAGAGGACTAACTGGATACGGACATTGGCATTTGGGTATTTACGGATATAAAAGAAACCCGTTAGAATTTTATAGGACTATGGAAGTTACACAAGAAGAAGAAGTTGAGAAATTAGAACAGTTGCGTTGGTTGAAAGCAGGTTGGGATATAGGTTGCAGTTGTGTAGACTTTAATGGAACAGAAATAAACACTCCAGAGGACATTGATAGATGGCAAAACTAGACAAATCACAATACACAAAAGAACAGTGGAAAGTTATTCGTGAAAAGCGTCGAAAAGAAAAGCAAGATAAATTAGAAGCCAAGTTACGCATTGCTGATGAAGAACAAAGAACAAAAGATTGGCAAGAACTTTATGGAGAACGTGCTCCTGACAAATCACCTGATGCACAAAATTATGTATTATGTTTAAAACACGGCAACAAATATTCTAGTCAATATGTAAATGTATTGTACAGTATGGTAAAACGTAATCTAACTATTCCTTTTAAGTTTGTTTGTCTTACAGATGATCCTAGAGGCTTAGATAAAGACATTCAATGTTTAGAGTTACCGAAAGAACTTTCAGGTTGGTGGTGTAAACCTTACATGTATTCAAAAGACTTACCGTTAGCACAAGATAGTACAATCTTGTATATGGATCTTGATGTAGTTATTAGTGGTAACCTAAATAAATTGTTTGAATACGAAACAGATGATTGGTGTGTTATTAGAGACTTTACAAGAGCAATGCAACCTAAATGGGAAAAGTACAATAGTTCTGTAGTTAGATTTAAGTTAGGTCAACTCAACCATGTGTGGACAGGTTTTATTAAAGATCCAAAAGCAATTATTCAAAAACACTTTGGAGATCAAGACTGGTTATGGACAGCGGCAAAAGGTACAGCCAAAACTTGGCCTGATGAATGGATACAAAGTTGGAAATGGGAAATACGTAAAGATAGATCGTTACAAAGCGGTGCAAAAGGTAATAGAAAATTTAGTAAAGTAGAAGATGTTGTACCACCTAGTCAATGTTGTATTTGTGTCTTTCACGGTGACCCAAATCCTCATATGTGTGAAGATCCGTGGGTAAGGAATAATTGGACATGACAGTTGTAAATAGACTTATTTTTGATGTAGACGGAACACTTACTCCTAGTAGAGGAAAGATTGATCCTAAGTTTGAGCAGTTCTTTTTTGATATTTGTAAAACTAATTATGTATACCTTGTTACAGGTAGTGATAGACCTAAAACAGTTGAACAAGTAGGCGACAGACTGTACGGAATGGCTGAACGTGTATATAATTGCAGTGGATGTGATGTATACAAAGGTGATAAAAATATTCACACAAGTTCTTGGATATTACCTAAAGATGCACGACATTGGTTAGAGTCTAAACTAGAAGAAAGCGAATTTGTTTTACGTACAGGTAACCATATTGAAGAACGACCAGGTATGGTTAACTTTAGTATTGTAGGACGTCATGCTACATTAGGCGAAAGAAAACTATACGTGGAATACGATACAAAATACAATGAACGAAATACTATTGCAAAAGCGTTCAATAACTATTTTCCAAGATTAAAAGCAGTAGTAGGTGGTGAAACTGGAATGGATATTTTCCAAAACGGTTTTGATAAAAGCCAAATTATAAAAGATTTTGATCCTGTTAATGATATATTACATTTTTTTGGTGATGCAATGCACAAAGAAGGAAATGACTATCCTTTGAAAAAAGTAATCATTGACAAGGACCTTGGTCACTGCTATAATGTAAAGAACTATAAAGAAACTTGGAAAATATTAAAAGATGAATTTGACTGGAACTGTTAAACGTTTAGGCTTTGCATGTAAGTATATGCACCCTGATCAAACACAGAAGAAAAAACTGCTAGAGGAAATTCAACGTCCACTAAATACTCGTAGCACAACAGTACAGTGGCTTAATAGACAAACACGTGAAGTTGCTGAAGAACGCTTGTGGGACATTATGGTACACAATATTCAAGCGTACCATCACTTGATTGCATATGTAGGGAGTTTACCTAATGAGTTACGAATGGTTAGACTTGGCAGTGATTGTTTACCTGTGTATACACAGCACGAATGGTCCTATTTTTGGCGTAAGCCTGATGTGGTTGCATACTGTGAAAAATATTTTGCAGTTGTCGGCGAAGCGGCAAGAGCCCTCAATGTTAGACTCTCCATGCACCCAGGCCAATTTACAGTCCTTGCTTCAGATAATCCGGAAATAGTAGATAGGAGCGTAGAAGAATTTGAATATCACACCGATGTCATACGCTGGATGGGATACGGGCGTACCTTCCAAGACTTTAAGTGCAACGTCCATATATCAGGCAGGCAAGGTCCAGCCGGTATCAAACACGCAGTCAACAACAGACTTTCTCCGGAGGCGAGAAACGTTATTACGATCGAGAACGATGAAAACAAGTGGGGCATTGAACACAGCCTCGAACTTGTCGACACCTGTGCTCTCGTACTTGACATACACCATCACTGGTGCAGAGAAGGTGAGTATATACTACCCACCGACGATAGATTTAATCGCGTAATAGATTCGTGGCGTGGTGTACGTCCTGCAATACATTATTCATACAGCAGAGATGAAGCACTACCAGAAGGCTTTGCACACGATACTATGCCTGACATGCCTGCACTATTAGAAGCAGGATACAAAAAAGGCAAACTAAGAGCCCACAGTGATTACTATCCTAATAATATTGTAAATGACTGGGCATTATCATTTTTACCTTATGCAGATATTATGTGTGAAAGCAAGGCAAAAAATCTAGCAAGTAGTAACTTGCATAAATATTATTATGAAATTGCAAGAAATGACAGATAGCAGATGTGCTAGAACAAAAGCAGAGAACTGCGATTGTTCACAATTATCAGCACTAACTGAATCGCAATCACATGTTACAGCCATGTGCGAACTAGAACAAAGCGAAACAGTAAAAGGTACTATCTTACTAAGACAAATGAACGAAGGACAAGGCACTGTAATTGTAGGACGTATTACAGGACTTGAACCAGGCAAACATGGATTTCATATACACGAATTTGGTGATTTGACAAATGGCTGTGAAACTGCCGGTGGCCACTACAATCCGGATACTGTAGATCACGGCGGATTACAGAACGGTCACGTGGGTGATTTAGAAAATGTCACAGCGAACACAGACGGCGTAGCCGACTTCACTATCATTGCAAAACGTATCGACCTTATAGGCGAACGAAGTGTAGTGGGTCGTAGTATTGTAATTCATTCAGATGAGGACGATCTTGGCAACGGCGGAGATAAAGAATCACTCAAAACCGGAAACGCAGGCGAAAGACTAGCCTGCGGGGTAATTATATTAACAGACAAATAGGAGAATAAGATGTTTAAATGGTTGACAAAACTATTTTCTTCTGAGGAACCTCTAGTACTTACAAAAGAAATGGAAGTAAAAGAAACCCCTAAGAAAAAATCAGTTACAAAATCAAAAGCGCCTGCTAAGAAAAAAGCGGCCACAAAAATTGTTGCAAAGAAAAAAGCAACAAAGAAATAAAGGGGAAACAAAATGAAAAATTGGATTAAAGATAGATTAGAAGAGCGTACATCAATTGACGGTGTGGCTCTTATTATACTAGGAGTAATTGTTCTTATTGCAGGACCATTTGCAAAACTAGCGGCATATGCGGCTATTGCATACGGTGCATGGACTATCTGGAAAAGAGAAGATTAATGCAGGAAGAATCAAATGCCTTTGAAAAAACTTTAGACAACGTACAAGAAGATCCTGTACTACGTCACGAAGTAAGTCCATCAGTAATTGATGCTTTAAAAGGAATATTTGATCCTGAAATTTCTATAAACATATACGATCTAGGTTTAATATACGATCATAAAATCACAGCAGACGGTACATTACATGTATTAATGACATTCACTAGTGCATGGTGTCCGTTTGCTGATGAACTCCTTAAACAAGTGAAAGAACTTACACTTGAATCACATGATAAAATTAATAAAGTTGAAGTAGTTACTACAATGCTTCCGCAATGGAGCAAGGATAACGTTGCAGAAGAATGGCAACTTGCTTTAGACTTTTAAATTTTACTAATATCTAAACTACTACCAGCAGGCATATTCCACACAAGACGTTTTTGAACGCCTTTCTTTTGTGCAAATCTCTTAGGATCACAGTTTTCACATACGTGGAAATAATTATCGCTTAATCTTTTAGGATCAACTTTTCCTTTTTCACGTTTAAACTGTTCTTCACACTCATCGCAAACGAATACTGCTATTTGTTTCATACGTTTATAAGGGTGAAACTTACCCTTTTTACTCTTACGATAGTAATGCGTAATGCTGTTTTCGACTCTAATAAACATTTCAATTGTATTTACTCGTTTACATTCGGATTATAAAATTTTAACATAAATATTGTCATGAGCATTGTAAATGTAACTGATTCAGCAAAAGAACACATGGAAAGCGTAATTGCCGCAGAAGGCAAAAAGTACGTTAAATTAAGCGTTAAGGGCGGCGGATGTGCTGGTTTTACGTATGAGTGGAATACTGTTGACGAAGTAAACAAAGACGATGAAGTTATAGAATTAAGTAATGGCAGTTTTGCCATTGATGGAGTAGGTCTAATGTTTGTAGCAGGTACAACAATAGACTTTAAAAAAGAAGTTTTTGGTTCTTATATGAATATTAGCAATCCTAACGCAACTAGCAGTTGTGGATGTGGGGAAAGTTTCGGAGTTTAAAATATGGCACGTAAAGAAGTAAACATTGGTACTACGGGTAATGACGCTACCGGTGATAGTATTAGAGTAGGTTTTGATAAAGTTAATAACAACTTTGTTGAAATTTATGCGGCACTAGGACTAGGTGGTGGTTTAAACTTTCAAAACTTAGATAATACTCCGTCAGCAATTACAGCAAACAAAATTTTAGCAACTAATACAACTGGTGATGCAATAGTAGAAAAACTATTAGAAGGTGAAGGCCTTACTATTGATAACGCTACTGATCCTACAAAAATTATTATTAGAAATACAGGTACAGAAGTTGTACGTGATACAAGTCCAGAACTTGGTGGTAACTTAGATGCTAACAACTTTTTAATTGAAAACTTAGGTACTCCAACAAAAACAGGAGATGCCGCAACTAAAGATTATATTGATAATAACTTTTTAGCAGGTGGTGGTGATACTGCTACTGGACAAATTCTTTTAAGAAATGGTAGTAACCCAAGAGTTCCTACACTAGCAGATGAAGCAGTAAACAAAAAGTATACAGATTCAAAAGTTGCCCTAGCAGGTGATACAATGACTGGTCCACTATTATTAAGTGAGACACCATCATTTGCAGATCCATCATTACAAGCGGCGACAAAAGGTTATGTAGATAAAAATAGTTTTACAAGTACAAACAATATTTTTGTAAGTAAGTCAGGTAGAACAGAAGCACAAATGAAAGCGGCTGGTGCTGATGAAAATCAAATTGGTCGTGCTCAATCATATTCATTTAACTCTGTACGTGAAGCATGTTTTTATGCAGAACGTATTGTAAAAGGTGATATAGTTCTTAAAGATCAAGGACTGTTTACAGGAGATGTTTATTGGAAAGTTCCTTCTAAGAAACCTGGACCATACACAGTTAACCTAGCGGCAGATGGTACTGAAGATTTAACAAACGTACTTGCTAATAAATTACTTGTTGATAACAGAAGATTTATTCAAGAAGAAACTCTTGCATTTATTGAAAACGAAATCAACGATGGTGACAACGCAGATGACTTTGCAGATACATTTACATTTAATAGAGACAAGTGTTTTAGAGACCTTGGATTAATTATTGATGCTGTAAGTTTTGATTTAACTTATGTAGGTAATTCAAAAACTGTTGATGCGGCATTAAGTTATTGGGATGGTGCTACATCTAGAGTTGCAGGACAACAAAGCGAAACAGTAGCGGCAATTAACTTTGCTAAAAGTTTAATTACAACAAATGTTTTAACAAACACTGCATATGTTGCTCCAAGCAATACTAGAAATCCTTATGCAAATGATTTAATTACACAAAACTTAGATTATGTTGCTGAAGAAACTATTGCATATATTAATGATCAAATTACAAACAACGTAGGTATTTGGACAGGCTTTACATACAACGAAGCAAAGTGTAGACGTGATACAAAATTAATTTTACAAGGTGTTGCATTTGATTTAAAATTTGGTGGTAACACTAAATCAAGAGATAACGCACAAAACTATTGGGACGGTGCAACAAGTCAAGTTGCTGGACAACAAGCACAAACTGTTGATGCATTAGACTTTGCTAAAGACCTAGTAAGAAACTTTGTTTTACAAAACTTAACATACACAAGTAGTAAACAATCAACATATGTACAATACACAAGTTCAAACAACGGTGAAGGTGCGGCAAGTACAAAAGTAAACAACTTAATGAACAGTATTGCAACTGTTATTAATTCAGGACTTGGATCATTACCAGCATTCGAAGGTACATTTAGTAACCAAAGCGGATATGCACAATTTGTTGATGCGGCAATTATTGCAGAAGCAGGGGCGTCTACTACTATTGGTACATTGATGGACATTATTACTAATGTGGTTACAAATGGTACAGGTGTTGCTCCAACAAAAACAGGTGGAGAAGGTAGAGAAACAAATATTCCATTACCTGAAATTACAATTTTTGTCGAGTCAGGACTTTACGAAGAATACTTTCCGATTGTATTACCAGAAAACGTTTCACTTAAAGGTGATGAGTTTAGACGTACAATTATACAACCATTAGTTGGAGTTAGACCTCCTTCACGTGCAATAAACTTAACATATGAAAAAGGTGACCTGTTAAGATATAACGGAACAGCACTTCCAAAAGAATCAAGATTTAGAAAGCACTACGATTCACAGTATTCACGTGCAGATACATTTAGTGGTTCAGTTAACCAAATTGGTAGTAATCAAATTACAATCAAGGATGTTTCTTATGCTCCGGTTAACGGTTTGTACTTTGTTAATGGTGGTGTAACATATTATGTTAAAGACTGGGCAAGTGATCCAGATGCTGTTGGAGATACAAGTAGATGGAGAGGTAATATTTACTCCGACATCAATACAACAACGGCTACAACACTTGGCGCAACAATTAATAACAATACAGTAATTGAACTTAAGAAACTAAACCAACATATGGATTTGTTCTTAATGAACAATGCTACAATCCTACGTAATTTAAGTTTACGTAGACATCAAGGTTTTATTAACGTACTTGATCCAGAAGGACAAATTTTAACTAAATCACCTTACGTACAAACAGTTTCAAGTTTCTCAGGACAAGGTGGTGGTGGTCAATATGTTGACGGTAATGCTGGTGTACAATACGGTACAGTAGTTGATAATCCTGCAAGTGGATCTACTATTACACTGCAAGGTTTAACAAGAGCAATGGAATTACCAACAACGTTCTTATACCAAGATTCAAGAAACTTTGTGAGTGGTGTAAGTGACTTTGAAAAATTTACACACAGAGTTGTTGGAGCAACAGCACCAGTTGATGATGGTCTAAGTGCAGGAACATTTAAACAAACTCTAACTCTTGCAAGTACTACAACAATTATTTCGAGAACATCATCTAACTCAACAGGTAATATTCCACAAAATACTGAAATTAGATTAGAAACTGCTGGTAACAAGTCAATGACTTGTAATGACTATACACAAATCAACTCAGACGGATTTGGATTAGTTGCAACTAACGCAGGACTAATTGAAGCGGTATCTGTGTTCACTTATTATTGTGATACATCTTATTGGGCAAGAAACGGTGGACAAATTAGATCATTAAACGGATCAAGTTGTTATGGTCGTGTTGGTCTTAAAGCAGAAGGTAGTGATCCAAACGAAAACTTACAAAGCGGTTTAACTTTCTTTAGACATGTAAACGCACAAGCAACTGGTTCACCAGATCCAGATTATACACAGATTGTTAAAGCAGACACAGTAGGTGGTACTGTTAACAAATCAGGTAATACAGAAATAAAAATTAAAGACTTTGACTATTTGCCTTTTGAAGATTCAAGAATTGAATTAACAGCATACTCAACAAACAGCGACACAACAGAATATGTAGTAAATGAAATTACAGGTGCTAGATTTGAAATTGCTAGTATTAACGTAGGTAGTGCAACTAAAATTACAACAAGTTCCGCACACGGATTTAGACATGGTTCAGTTGTAGTAATTGAAGGACTTGACGGAAACGGTTTTAGTACTATAGACGGAGCATACTATATTGATGTTACTAGTGGTAACGGAACTACAGAATTCTTTATGTACACAAACTCAAGTTTAAGTACAGGATTTAATGCAACGTCAGTGGTAGACGGAGCATACAATGGATCAGGTGCAGATGCAATATTTGGTGGTAAAGCAACACTATCATTAGGATCAGCACTAAACATTGGAACAGGAACACAAGTTCCAAACGATGCTAATATTACACTTACAATTGGTAAAAAAGTTCTACTAACAGGCATTACAGATGCTCCAAGAGTTTTACCAAGTAGTGCATTGAAATTTGCTGGTGCTGGTATTGACGCACAAGTATTTAGAATTCTAAACGTAGAAAGATTTGACGTACAAGAACCAACTGGTACAGTTTCTAATGTACAAGAACATTTATTAGATTTACGTGTTCCGCCAAACTTATCAAGTGGTACAACATCAATTGTTACAACACGTATTTCTACAATGAGAGCAACAGGACACGACTTCCTAAACATTGGTTGGGGTAACTATATTGACAGTAACTATCCAAACAACGTTTACGGATCACCTGCAGGTAAACCAGACTTTAGTGCAGACCAAGCAAACGAAGCAGTTGAAGTTGGATCAGGTAGAACGTTCTATGCAAGTACAGACCAAGATGGTAACTTTAGAGTTGGACAGTTCTTCCGTGTTAACCAAGGTGATGGTTCAGTTGAACTTAATGCAAACATTGGTTTAACAAACGTTGACAGTTTAAAATTTACAAAAGGTACATCAATTGACGAGTTTTCAACTGATAGAAAAATGCAAGGACAGTCAGATGATGCTGTGCCGACAGAATCAACTTTAGTCAAATATCTTAACAGCAGTATTATTGGCCAGCACGAAGACGGAAGTGATTTTCCAGAGCCAAGTACAACAGGTTCACAAGCGGCTGGTGGTACATTTGGATTATTAAACAGAGCAGGTTATAATGGTACTAACCTTGCTTGGAATAGAATGAATGGCGTACTTAATTTGAACGCTAACAAAATTACAAACATTTTCCAAGGAACAAATAACACTGATGCAATTAACAAATTATATGCAGATAGTGTATTCAAAGGTGACTTTACAGATAGTGTTAGAACTGATGTAACAGCATTTATTATGTTAAATGATAGTACTGTTGACAGTGGATCAATTGACATGAACGGTAACAGAATTAAATCGTTACGTGATCCAGTTGACGGAAGTGATGCAGTTACTAAACAATATGTAGATACACAAAACAGTATTGGTGGATTAGAAGGAACAACTATTACAGGAAATCCTGCTAACACAGATTTATTAATGTTCACAGGAACAAATACTGTAGACGGTTTAGGTAATCCAATTGTTGGAATGGTTAATACTGCACTTAATACTACAACTGATGCAGTTAGTGGTTCAAGAACATTTGGTGAACCAACAGGCACAGGCAGTGACATTAGATTTATAAGAGCAGGTAATTCAATACAAGTTGGATTAGCGACAGGTTCTATTAAAGATCCTGATGTTAGTGAAATTGCAGGAATACAACAATCTAAATTGAGCATGGAACTTGCATCTACAAGAGCAAGTGCTAACGCAGGTGGTAAAGCAATTAGTGGCATTACTTTAAGTAACCCAATTAGAATTACTACTTCATCTACACACGATCTTGTTAATGGAGATTTAATTGGTATTAACGATATTGCTGGTACAATTGAACTTAACACAAACTTTTATTATATTAGTAAAGTTGATAATACAAACTTTACAATTTACACTGACCAAGCACTAACAGGTACAGTAAACGGAACAGTTGGATTTACACCTTATATCAGCGGTGGCTTTGTTACAAACTCACGTATGCTACAACAATCAAGTGGACTTGCGGCGTTTGATAATGCACAATTTACAATTGACACAGGTTGGGTTACTTTAAAAACTTCAACAGGATTAACAGACGGTGTTCCATTAAGCAAAATTGTACACCAAGCGGCATCAAGTATTTTAGGTGTACCTGCAGGCGGAGGAGCGGCGGCGGCAGTTAATCCACTTACCCCTGCACAGGTAAGAACTATTGCTAATGTTGAAGATGGTGCAGATGTAACAGATTATGCAAACGTAAAAACTGCTGGTGCTATAATGAAAGACGGCACAGTAAGTATGAACGATGCTACTACTTTACGTGTTGTTAATTTAGAACCTAAAGTAGATAACACAACTGATTTAGGATCTAGTACAAAATACTGGAATGACATTTACGGTACAACATTACACGCAGACATTGTTAAGAAAAAAACGTTAGGTACTAACTTTCAAATTCAAAACAGTACAGGAGCAACAGCACTTTCAGTAGCAGAAGTTGTTGCTAACTCAACGTTTGCAGGTAGTGCGGCTAAACTTACAACAGCAAGAGCAATATCAGTATCAGGCGCAGTAACAGGTACAGTTAACTTTGATGGTAGCGGCGCCGCAGATATTAGTACAGCAGTTAATCACAATCACGATTCAGACTATGTGGATATAGACGGCGATACAATGACAGGTACATTGATAGGCCGTGCTATTAGACCAAGTGCAAATAATACATATGATCTTGGAACAACAGGTAACAAATATGCTAATGTATATGCAACTTTATTCCAAGGTACAGCAACAAGTGCTAGATTTGCTGACTTGGCAGAGAACTATTTAGGTGATAATACTTACGAGCCTGGCACAGTTATTATGTTTGGTGGTGTAAATGAAGTTACTCTAGCAAACGAAATGATGACTACTAAGGTAGCAGGAGTAGTTTCAACTAATCCAGCACACTTAATGAACGCAGACTTAGAAGGAGACTTTGTTGTTACTGTAGCATTAACAGGTCGTGTACCATGTAAAGTAGTAGGTAATATTACAAAAGGTGATATGATTGTAACAAGTGATGTTCCGGGAGTTGGTGTTGCAATAGACAATCCAAAATTAGGAAGTGTTATTGGTAAAGCACTGCAAGATTATAATTCAACAGACATTGGAACCATCGAAGTTGTGGTTGGTAAACTGTAAATAAAGGTGTAGGAAACTATTATGGCAATACAAACAATTAATATAGGTACTAATCCAAATGATGGTACAGGTGACGATCTAAGAACAGCATTTGATAAAGTTAATGATAACTTTACAGAATTACTTGCTGTTGGAGGAGAAACTAATACTGCTTCAAACCTAGGTATAGGTGAAGGAGTATTTAAAGTAAAAACTGCACAGAATTTAGAATTTAAATCATTACGAAACAGTGATGGTACTATTGCACTTACATCTGATGGTAACAGCGTATACATAAACACAACAAATTTAGCAGACAACGACTTTGGAGCAATTCAAGTAGATAATGGTGATACATTAACTGCTAGTTCATCAGGACAACTGGTTGGAATAAAAAGCGGTAATGCAAATATTGTTGTTACTAAAAGTGGAAATGATATTGTAATCACAGGAGCATTTGAAGTTGGTGATGATGCTACTCCGCAACTTGGCGGTGACCTTAGTATTTTAGGTAATAGTATTATTGGTGGAGCCGGTAGTACAATTACATCTATTGGTTCAATTGATTCAGACTCAATGAATACTGATAACTTAACAGTAAACACTAATGCTATAATTACAGGAACATCACAGTTTGGTGGATTGATTACTGCTAACGGTGGACTTACACTAGGTGCAGGACAAACAATTTCAGGAAATATTAACGGTGGAATTCAAGGACAACTTACAGGAACACTTGATACAAATGCACAAACAATAAGTGGTGATGGTAAAGTTATTATTGACACTGCTGATATTAGTGTACAAGGACAATTAGGTAGTGAGTTTGGTTTAGCATATAGAACTAAACCTAGTCCATTAACAGTACAAACAAGTGTTGATTTACCTGTAGATTTAATTACAGTAACAAGTTTCCGTAACATTGCACTAAATGCTCTTAACATAGAAACAGTAGTTAACAAAGCATTATCCGGTGGACAAACATATACAACTGGTGCTGGTTCAACAATATCATTTACAATTAACGACAGTGATAATAATTCATTAGGATTAGGTGCTGTCGGTGCAAGTGTTGTAGATGCTACAGTTAACCAAGTTGCATTACTTCCGTTCCAAACAGGAAGACCACCTGCTAGTCAACCAGTTTACTTTACATTTAATTCAAGCGGTGTTGCTACACTTAATGATATTGAAATTAGTGAAACAGGAATTAAAACAAATGTTTCAAATAAAGATTTAACATTAGATGCTAACGGTACAGGTACTGTTGATTTCTATAACGCATACCAGTTTCCAAGAACAATTGGTAACGCAGGCGAAGTTTTAGTTGTACCAGTTTCAGGTACAGAATTAGCATGGGGTGCTGGCGGAGGTGGCGGAGGTGGTTCATCTACATTCGTTGGCTTAACAGACACACCGGCTTCATATGCAGGATCAGCCGCAGACGCAGGCAAATTTGTTAGAGTTGCATCAAGTGGAACAGCATTAGAATTTGTAACACTTGATGGTGATTTTACAGGTAGTGTGTTTGGAGATGATAGTACATTACTAGTTGATGGTAACAATAATAAAATTGTTGGCACAGTAGATACAGCAAGTTTAACAGTAAGTTCAACTAACGTTGCAATTGGTAATAGTGCAGGTCTAGTTGGACAAAATGGATTTGCAGTAGCAATTGGTACATCAGCGGGTCTTACAAATCAAAGTACAAAAGCAGTAGCAGTTGGTGATAGTGCAGGAGCAACAACACAAGGCGAATACGCAGTAGCAGTTGGTAATAATGCAGGTAATACTACTCAAGGCGCTAACGCAGTAGCAGTTGGTGAACTTGCAGGTGAAGCAACCCAAGGCCTAAGTGCAATAGCAATTGGTAATGAAGCAGGTAGAAACTCACAAGGCATGGAGGCAGTAGCCATTGGTGAATTTGCAGGCTGGAACTCACAAGGAACAAAGGCAGTAGCCATTGGTGATGCGGCTGGTTATGCAACTCAAGGCGAAAGTGCAGTAGCAATTGGTGAGCGAGCAGGTGAAACAAATCAAGGCGAATCGGCAATAGCAATTGGAGAATTGGCAGGTAGAACAAATCAAGCCGCAAACTCAATTGTACTTAACGCAACAGGTCTTGCAGTAGACAATACACAAGCAAGTAGTTTAAGAATTAAACCAATTAGAAGTGCTGTTGGTACAACTATACTGATGTATGATGCTTCGTCAGGAGAAGTTACACATACAGCAAGTCCTGTAATTACAGGTGACATTACAGGTTCAGTATTTGGAGATGATTCAACTGTACTTGTAGATGGAGTTGCTAACAAAGTATTATTAACTAACAATACTACTGATAATTTAACAGAAGGTAGTTCAAACTTATACTTTACAAACGCAAAAGTAGATGCAAGAGTAACACAAAGTTTTGTAAACGCATTGGGTATTACAGCAACAAGCACAGTAGGAACAGTTGACGGCGACTTAACAGGTAGTGTATTTGCTGATGATTCTAGTTTAATTGTTGACGGTGTAAACAATGTTATTACTACAACAAAAGCAGATATTGGCAGTTTACATATTGAAGGAACACAGATTGCAGGTCCTTCAAATAGCAATTTAGCAATTACATCACAAGGTACAGGACATATACATTTAGATGGTGATGTAAGAATTGATGGAACATTATCACATGTAAGCAATCAAGTTTTAACTATTGCAGGAACTGCTAGTCCACAAACAATTGAGACAAGTTCAAACAACACTTTTGTTACAACAAATGATTGGACAGCAGTAGGTGCTGATCAAGCATATAGTAACCTAGGTGCAGGTACAGTTGATGGGCAAATGAAAACAATTAAAGTTGTTAGCAGAGGACAATTTAGTGTAAACGGTGGTGCTACATTTGTTGACAGATATTTGATTGTGAACTTAACAATTAACGGATCAGTAGGCACTTTAAATGTTTCACAAAACTCAGAGTATGGTGCTGTAACACTAGTATGGTATAACGCAAGTTGGTGGATTGTAAGTCAGTTTGATAGTTAAGGTAAATACTGGTAAGAGGATATAAAATGGCTAAACCAGTATGGACAACTTCAGCAGGTAGTTTAGGAACAGTTCAAGAAAGAACAACACAATCTTTCACCCTAGACGCTACTAATGCTACTACATTTTCTTTACAAAGTGGAACATTCCCAGGTGGATTGCGTCTTGAGAGTAATAGAATTATAGGTACACCTTTTGAAGTCTCAGATACACAAACAAGTAAATTTGTAATACGTGCATCAAACACCGAAGGAAGTATAGATAGAACTTTCACTATAACAGTTGAAGGTGAAGATGCGCCGTTTTGGTTAACTCCTGAAGGAACATTGCCAATTGGTCCACAAGGCGAACAATTTATTTTAAATAGAAGTGTTGTAGATTTTCAGTTAAGTGCAGGTGACTCTGACTTAACAGCAGGAGAAACTTTAGAATACTACTTAGATGATTTATTTGGAGAACTTCCTCCAGGTTTAATATTATCTAAAGATGGTAAATTAACTGGAATAATCGAAGCAGAACTTACTGTTGATTACAAAGCATCAAGCACTAATTACGATAGACAACAATACGATCAGTTTCCTTTTGATTACGGAGGAGGAGATGACGGTAGTGGTGCTCCAAAATACCTAAATAGGTTTTACGAATTTTTTGTTACTGTTAGTGATGGCGTTACAAGAGCAAGAAGAAGATTTAGAATTTTTGTAGTTAACGAACAAAACTTTAGATCAGATACACTAGCAATCCAAACAGACACAGAAACATTTATTTCAAGTGCTACATATTTGAGAACTCCTATATGGTTAACAACAGGTAACCTAGGAATAAAAAGAGCAAATAATTTTATTACTATACCACTTGAAGTATATGATCCTAATCAGTTTAGTGGTGCTGTTACATACGAATTAATTAATAACGTAGATTCGAGTGCTAGTATTTTACCTCCGGGTATGACACTAGATGCAACTAATGGCGTGTTGTTTGGTAAAGTTCCATATCAACCTGCAGTAACGGAAACATACACATTTACAATACAAATTAAAAGACAAGACATTTACTCTACTGAATCAGTAATTCATTCACGTCAGTTCGTATTAAAGATTCAAGGTGAAGTTGATAGTACAATTATATTTACAACCCCAGAGTTAATTGGTACATTAAGTCCAAACCAAACAAGTACATTAAGAATAAATGCAACTACAATTTTATCTAATGCAGATGTAAGATATAGATTTGTAAGCGGAGTACTACCACCAGGAATTATTTTAAGTGGTGGCGGTGAACTAATTGGAAAAATTAGTCAGTTTGAATCTACAGCAGGTGCTGGAGATGGATTAACTACTATTGATTTAACAAACTTTGGTTTAAACAGTTTTACATTAGACGGTGGAACTACTTCGATTGACAGAGAGTTTAGATTTACTGTACAGGCTAGAGATTATTATCAACAAAGTGCTGTAGAAAAACAATTTAAAATTGCTGTAACAGCAGATACACTTACACAGTACAGTAATATATTTTTACAACCATTATTACCAAAACCTAAACGTCAGTATTATTATGATTTTATAACTAACAATACTATCTTCCCAGATAATATTTTATATAGACCTAATGATCCTGCTTTTGGTACACAAAATCAAATTAAAATGTTATTACAGTATGGTATTGAAACGTTAAAAGTTGAAGAATATGTTCCAGCACTAGTAAGAAACTTCCACAGAAAAACTTTTAAATTTGGTGATGTTAAAATTGCAACAGCAAAAGATGATAATAATAAAGTAATATATGAAATTCTTTATGTAGATATGTTTGACGATGCTGAAAAGATGAACACTAGTGTAGCAAGTAAAATAGACATTACTAAAACTAGTAAAAACTTAACAGTAGATACTAGTCAGTATAAAGTAAGTACAAACATTATTACAATAGATCAACTAGTAAAACGGTTCTTATATCCAAATAGTATTAGTAATATGCAAAAGCGTCTAAAGGAACTTTATCCTGATGGTGATAGTACTATTATAAATATCAACGAGAAATTCATTCCATTGTGGATGAACAGTACGCAAACAACAACCGGAACTGCCCTAGGATACACTAAGGCTGTACCAATTGCCTACGCTAAACCCGGATACGGTGCAACTATACTTGAAAATATACAAGATAGTGGCTTTGATTTTAAGACTATTAACTTTGAAGTTGATAGACTCACAATCGACAGTGTAGAAGGTGAAGCAGGCGATAAATACATTGTATTCCCAAAAAGGAAGGTAATTTAATATGGCAACAAGTAATAATATAAACACAGGTGGTATTGACTCTCTTTATCCCGTAGCAGGACAAGATAACGATTCGCAAGGGTTTAGAGATAATTTTAGCAATATCAAAACTGCAATAGACAGTGCGAAAACTGCAATTAGTACTATTGAAGGTACTGCACCAAGTAAACAAGCAGATAACGATTTTAACGATAACACTATTTCAAAAGTAATTTTACAAGATAGTGGATTCGCGGCACCAAGTGCTGAAACACTTGCAGGCGAAACTAATGTAGATTTTACAGCAGGACACTATCGTAGATTAATTTGTACTACTGAAAAGCCAAGTACAAACACTGTAGTTGTACAAAATTGGGGACCTGCTAATGCACTGAGCCATATGACATTAGAAGTAAGATCTAACAATACAAGTCAAAAGTTTTTAAACTTTAGTACACCTTCAGGAAACATTTTAACTGACTTGACTAACTTAAACTTGACAAGCGACTTTGATATGACAGATGGAAATAATACTACAAAACATATGTTTGAATTGTGGTCACCTGATCAAGGTGCTAATATCTTTATCTACTACAAAGGCAAGTTTGAATAATAATGTTTAATCCGTTAGCAAAAGATCCTAACTCTTTATCGGATGATGAACTTCAAGAAACCATTTCAGGTTTACAAAAAAAATATTTAATTGCATCTAGAACACCGAACCAGTCTGTGTTATTTCAGTTACAGAACTCACTAACTATGTATAGTGAAGAACAACGTAAAAGAAGTAGCGACAAGTTACGCGAACAACAAAGCAAAGACGACGGTAACAATCTAGGTGAATTAATTAATGTACAGTAAAGACGAAGACGAAACACTAAACTTTTTTAGTTGGAAAGGACATTTTGATGCTACAGTAGTAGTTGACGATGTTGTATATCCTAATAGATATAACTTAGAAATAAGTTTTATACCTAAGTCTAAAGAAATATCACAGCAAAATATTGGGTTTGACAAAATCAAATATCTTATTGAACGTCTTTGTGAAAACTCAGTAGTATTTTCTCCAACAAATAAAACAGAAAAGATATGGTTTAAAATGCCAGTTAATAAAATATTATTACCCGGAGCACCATATGATCAACTACTTGCTGTAACATTATACCAAAAAATTGAATCAATTGCAGGAAAATATTTCTATTTTGGCAATATAACGGTTGACAGCAAACTGGGAGATAGTGTAAAATATACTATAGACAACAACAGTTATGAAAACAAACACTTACAAGTTACAGATTGGATTGATGATAAAATTGTTCCGTGGTGGTTTAGAGATGACACTGCAACATTTGATCAACGCATTGATGCAAAAACAATTTGGACAGGTGCCACAAGTTGGAAAGATTTAGGATATGAACTCGCAGAAAAGAAAAACAGTTTCAAACCAACAGTCATCGACGGTGGCCGAGACAACTAGTATTGGTCAATCATCTGTTAGCGAAAGTAACATTGTTGAATTAATTTATCAAAACAAATTTGATAACATTAAACATTGTATTATTCCAGAAGAACTAGCAAACAAGTACAACGCAATTATAGATAATAATAGAGATGATATTACACGATTATCATCAACAGTTGATACGACTGTAGATCAAGATGGATATGATCAAGATAATAGATTAAATTGGTTTATGCCAGAAGAGTATAAACAGTTTGATATAGAAGATTATGTATTAGGACGTTGCGAAACACCAGAAGAGAAACAACGTGTAGAGCATGAGTTAGACTTATACAAGTCACATGCTATGATGGACGTTTTACAATTCCTTAAATACATGGTGGATACACTACGTAAAAACAATATCGTATGGGGTGTTGGACGTGGGTCTAGTGTAGCCAGTTATGTCTTGTATTTGTTAGAAGTACACAAAGTAAACTCTATAAAATATAATTTAGATCCCACAGAATTTTTAAGATAACTACCTATACAAAGGAGAATATTATGGGAAGAACATACAGAACAATGAACGGGCGTTCAGTTGACATGGACAAACTACGTTCTCAAAACGAACTTACTCCAGCAGTAGGTAATATGAAAGTAAATGCTAGAGGCGACGAACTTGGCGTTGGTGGCAAAATTACTCGTACACGTGAACAAATTGTAAGTTCATATTACGATTCAAATCCAAAAGCAACACCAGACGCAGATGTTCCAGCAGGAGAACCTGCAAAACCATCTACAGCACCAAACAATCCACCTTCGCAAACAATGACTATTGAAGATACTCAACCAAGTTCTATTGTTGAAGAAGTTGAAACTGCGGAAGAAGAAGTTCCTGCAAAACAAGAAACATCTGATCAAGTTGATCATGTTGAAGAAAAAGTGTTAGAAGTAGGTGTTGAAGCAGTTAAAAGAGCAAGAACAAGACGCAAAGGCATATCGGACGCTACAGGAGAAAAGTAATGGCGAAAATTAAAACTAACGGAATTAGACCAATCCACGATCACGTTTTAGTTACTGACTTATACTTTGGTGAACAGAAAACTAAAGGTGGAATTATTATTAGAGATGATAACGGTACTGCTAGAGGAGTTTATCCTCGTTGGGCAAGAGTTCATGCAAAAGGTCCTACAAATAAAGAAGAATATAATGTAGGTGATTATATCTTAGTTGAACATGGTCGTTGGACAAGAAAAATGGAATTAGATATAAATGGTGAACACATTACTTTACATAGAGTAGATGTCGATGCTATAATTGCTTTAAGTGAGTCAAAGCCAGAAGACCATGTTATTGGCGATGAGTTCAACACAGCACCTGACAAAGTCAGACCAGAAGACTTTGGCGCTAACTAAGAAGTGGAAAATAAATTGAAGAACGTAGACTTAAACAAGTATAAAGATTTCGTACAAGAAGTAACTAGTGAGCAATCTAACAACACAGATTCTCTTACTAACACTTTAAAAGAATTAGAAACCAACAGTGGTGTTAACATGGCACTACTATTAACAGGCTCGATCGGAATGGCGAGTGAAGGAGGCGAATTTGCAGAAATTGTTAAAAAATGTATATTCCAAGGTAAGCCTTTGGATGCAGACACAATCTTTCATGCTAAACGAGAACTCGGCGATATTGCTTGGTATTGGGTCAATAGTTGTCGGGCATTGGGTCTTGACCCTAATGACGTACTAGAAGAAAATGTAAACAAACTAAAGTCACGCTACCCAGGTGGAGAGTTTGACGTACACTATAGTGAGAATCGAAAAGACGGTGATCTTTAATGAAAATACTTATCGACGTTGATGGAGTAGTTTTAGATTGGGAACCTGCATTTGATGCATGGATGGCTAAACAAGGGTTTCGTGTAAAGAAGCCTGATGTATATAGTCAATATGTACGTTACGGGTTTCAACGTAAAAAACAATGCGATATTCTAGTAAAACAGTTTAACGAAAGTGCGTGGATTGGTTACTTAAAACCTTTGCGTGATAGCGTTGAATGGATAAGAAAATTAAAATCACTTAACTATACTTTTGATGCTATTACTAGTTTATCAGAAGATGAATGTTCTGGTAAATTACGTGCATATAATTTAGAACAAGTATTTGGCGCAGGTACATTTGATCGTGTATTATGCATTGGAACAGGTGCTGATAAAGACGAAGCACTATCTGAATATGATAAAGGACACTGGTGGATTGAAGATAAGCCAGAAAACTGTGACGCAGGACTACGTGCAGGACACAAACCTATTATTATATCACACAAATGGAATTTAGACTACGACAATCCAGATGTACAAAGAGCAGAAAACTGGAAAGACGTATATAAAATTATCACTTCTAATTAAGTACCACTAAATACTTGTGATGCAAAAGAACGAGTATTACACACAACGAGACTGGGATCGTATTATAGGTTGGGGTACTGTACCTACAAAATATCAATACCCGCATCTACGTAATACAGAAGAATATAGAGATTCTATTTCGGCAAATAAAAATATAAAAAAACTTGACAAGACTATAAAATAACTGTATAGTTGTAGTATGATTGTTAAAGGAATTACATTCTCATCTTTTGATCTTTTCCATAGCGGACATGTTGCTATGCTTAAAGAAGCAAGAGCAAACTGTGACTATCTAATGGTAGGATTGCAAACTGATCCTACAATTGATAGACCAGAAAAAAATAAACCTATTCAAAGTGTATTCGAAAGATATGTACAACTTGAAGGTTGCAAGTACATTGACGAAATTATTCCATATGCTACAGAACAAGATTTGCTTGATATACTATTAACGTATGATATCAACAAACGGTTTATTGGCGAAGAATATCGGACAAAAGACTTTACAGGAAAGCAATTATGTGTTGACAAAGGCATAGAAATTCATTATAATAAAAGACAACATTCATTTAGTACAAGTGGATTACGCAAAAGGATAGAAGAAAATGGCTAAAGAACTATGGGTAGAAAAGTATCGTCCAAGCACAGTAGGTGACTATGTGTTTAGAGATCAAATACAAAGAGATCAAGTAAACGGTTGGGTGAAAGAAAAAAGTATTCCTCATTTGTTATTCAGTGGTCATGCAGGTATTGGTAAGACAACACTTGCTAAAGTATTGTGTAATGAACTAGAAATAAATGAATATGACCTACTAGAAATTAACGCAAGTAGAACAAACAGTGTAGAAGATGTACGTGACAAGATTGTAAACTTTGTACAAATGATTCCATTTGGTGACTTTAAAGTTGTACTACTTGATGAGGCTGATTACTTGTCGCCAAACGCACAAGCGGCATTGCGTGGTGTAATGGAAGAACATCATACTACTAGTAGGTTTATTTTAACTTGTAACTATCCTAATAGAATTATTCCTGCACTACATTCAAGGTGTCAGGGCTTTCATATTACAAACGTTGATAAAACAGAATTTACTGCACGTATTGCAACAATACTATTAGAAGAAGGTGTAGAACCTGATTTAGATGTGTTAGACACATTTGTTAAAGCAACATATCCTGATATGAGAAAATGTATTAACATGTGTCAGATGAATAGTACAACCGGAAAACTTACTCCGCCACAAAAAGGCGATACAGGAGAAAGTGATTACAAAGTAGAAATGGTTGAACTATTTAAAGCAGGCAACATTACACAAGCACGTAAACTAATTTGTACACAGGCAAGGCCTGAAGAAATGGAAGATATTTTCCGTTGGATGTATGATAACTTGGAAGTGTTTACAAAAGAAGATGATAAACAAGACCAAGCAATATTAATAATTAAACAAGGATTAGTTGATCATTCATTTGTCGCTGATCCAGAAATAAACATGAGTGCTACACTAGTAAAACTCGCAAGACTAACAAAGGAGTAACATTGCCATCAGACAATACAAAGAAGGATACAGTAGACCCGGAAGGCGCTAGAATACGCCAAGAAGAACTAGACGTAATGATAAAAGATTTTTTAGCCAAAGGTGGCAAAATCGAACGCATACCGACAGGCATGACTAGTGAACAGTATAAAGAAATGAAGGCTGAGAAGGCTTCTAAAAAAAAGAAAAAGGTATCTAAATAAATGAAAATACGATACTATCATAATATTAATGGATGGCGTTGGTTAGGCTTTATTCTAGCAATGATCAGTGCTTTCCTTTTAAGCGGTGGTAATCCTGAAGTGCAATGGATAGGCTGGGCAGTTGCTACAGTTAGTTGTACAATGTGGGTTTACTTTGGTATTAAGGACGGGGATACTCCTAGAGCATTGATGGAAGGTATGTACTTGTTACTTGCGATAAGAGGAATATATAATTGGGTAATTTAGAGGAGAAGATATTATGGCTCATGTAGTTGATGATAAATGTATAATGTGTAAGCACACAACTTGTGTAGATGTGTGTCCAGTTGACTGTTTTTACGAAGGTGAAAACATGTTAGTAATTAACCCAGATGAATGTATTGATTGCGGAGTATGCATACCTGAATGTCCAGAAGATGCAATATACGCAACCGACGATGAAGAAGATCCGTGGTACAAACACAACTTATATTTCTCCGAAGAAGCAAATTGGCCAAACATAACTGACGCTAAAGATCCAATGCTTGAATATGAAAAGTATAGTGGACAGTCGGACAAAACTAAACTTTTCAAAAAATTACCTTACAAGGAAATTTAACCTTCGCCGTATATATCTAGTATTTCTTTTACTGCTTCGTGCCTTTCAACATCTCCTGTTCCAAAAGTACATACGCCAATATGATTAAGATTATCTCTAGACTCTACTTTATTTGTAAAGTCTAACAAACCGTTAGATTTCATTCTATCTGCTTGTTGTAAATCTCCTGTTACTACCATTCGACTACCTTCGCCGATTCTAGTTAATAACATTTTCATTTGACTTGGTGTAGCATTTTGCATTTCGTCTGCTATAATGTACGCTTTCTTAAAAGTTCTACCTCGCATAAAAGCCAACGGCGATATTTCAATCACCCCCTCTTGTAGCATTCCGCTGATTTCTTTTTGATAGTAGTATTCATTAAAAACGTCAAATATAGGCTTTACCCATGGTTCCATCTTCTGCTCTAAAGTTCCAGGTAGAAAGCCGTGTTGCTCGTCCACGCTTACAGCGGGTCTTGTCACTACGATCTTATCTACGTTTCCTTCTTGGAATGCTTTAATAGCCATCTGTACGCCAATAAGGGTCTTACCCGTACCTGCTGGTCCAATAGCAAATACTATGTGCTTCTTGTAGTCTTTAAGTGTTTCTAGGTAAGTCTCTTGGCTTAGGTTCCGTGGTAGAACCTCTACTTGCCGTCTTTTGTTAGGGACTGGATTAATATATGTTATATTATCCTTTTGCGAACGTTCCCTATTGCGTTCTTTGCGTTTTGCTCTTGACAAACTGTCCTCCTTTTTATAATTAGAACTTTGTCCGACTGCAAAAGTATTTAACACGTATTACAGATCATAAACACATCGGTTTATTTTTTGATTGGCTTCTCGATTCGATAAATAATAATGGAGACTAAAGTAATGTATGATATTATAAAAATTATAGACAACGTAAAGACCATATATGAGTCTAATACGCATATGCGTGTATTAAAGGACTTTGAGCGTGTTCTTGACGAACTAGACATGTATGTGTTTGAGAACTGGAAAAGCGGTGAACTTATTTCAGGACCTAATGTAAATAGGCACACAGTAGAGTGTTCGTTTATGTGGCCTAGAGAAGAAATGCCTAATCCTACAGCAGGAAAAAGACTACTTGATTATGGTTGTAAAGTATCATACAAAAAAGACTTTTTGCAACAACCTCGCAAAATTGAATCACCAGGTGATTACAGACCCGGAACTAAAAAGGGTAAAATTGATCAGCATCCTATTTGGATTGTAAGCATTGACATGCCAAAACAATTAATGTTTGATATGTACAAAGGTTACATGAGAGAAACTGATGAGTATGTAATGGCTGGATTAGAACAAACAACTACACAACCAGATATAATTCCAGACGCTGAACAAGATGCAGATATAGGAGAAGTGAATAATGAGCCTACAGCCTAATGATTTAAAGACTTTCGTTAACGAGATCTTTACAATTGATTCGTATAAATCTAAAATGGGTCAAGATAAAGAAATTTCTGTATTAGCATTTGAAGTTTTAACACAAGATCCTGCAAAAGATTTAATGAACTTTATTGAAAAAGGATATGATTTTGTACTAGATGCTGATGTTAGCACAGGTGAAAATCGTAAAGGCAAATATGATGTGTTTGTTGAGATTGAAAGAGATAGACATCTACCTAAAAATATAGGTGCATTGTTAGATGACGTTTCAAAGTTAGCAGGCATTGATGACTGGAAATATAGATATTACAAGAATGTAGAAAGTAAAGCGTTTACAATTGAAGACGCTGAAAACGATATTCCCTTAGATGGTAGCACATACGAAAGTATGATTAACGAGTATAACCAAACAGAGTTAGATAGATTTTTTAACAAAGGTGTTACAGAACAAAGATTTGTTAAAGAAAATATTATTGAGTTTGGAAGACATGCGTCAGGCAAATTTAGAATGGAAGTAATTGAAGAAGGTTCAACTGAAGAATTACTTACCAAATATGCCGGGGCTGTTAGTTTAGACGAAACTTCAATGTCAGAAGTATTGTTCTTTACAAAGTTTATGGGTAACTATAATATACAAAAATTAGGTGAAAACCTGTTCTTTACTAATGGTAACAGAACGAAAATATTAAAAAGGATATAACAATGGCAAGTGTAAACTACGACAAATGTTTAGAAACAATTCTACACCACGAAGGTGGTTATGTAAACCACCCAAAAGACCCAGGCGGCGAAACTAACTTGGGTGTTACTAAAAGAGTTTATATAGAATGGGGCGGAAGCAAAGACATGAAAGACTTATTAGTCGAAGATGTTGCTCCAATTTACAAAAAGAACTACTGGGATCGTGTTAAAGGCGATGACTTACCAGCAGGTTTAGATCTATGTGTATTTGACTTTGGTGTTAATGCAGGTACAGGTCGAAGTGCAAAATACTTACAAACATTAATTGGTACTACTGCTGATGGCGGTATTGGTCCTAACACACTCAAAAAAGTTGATGAGTATGTAGATGAACATGGACTATCGAATACAATTAAAAACTTTCAAGAAGCAAGACAAGGCTACTACGAACGCCTAAGTACATTTGATACTTTTGGTAGAGGATGGACTCGCAGAGTTACAGAAACTACAGAACTTGCTTTAACAATGGTATGAGTCAGTACTGCCAAAACTGCGGTAGAACGCACGAAGGTAGATTAATTGAAACATTTACTGACGGGGATAATAAACCACTTGAAATAGTAGTGTGTGATTATCCTCGTTACATTAAAGAAAAAACCGACGAGCAGAGTAATTAAAAATGTTTAGTTCAATTAAAATAGCAATAGTACTAATGATGTTGGCAGGTGCCGGCGGTGGTGTTATGTATGTAAAAACATTAAAGTCAGACTTAGCAATGTCAGAAGCAAACAATTTAAAGTTAGAAGAAAGTGTTGCTGATCAAAAGGCAGTAATTGCACAACAGGCTAATGATTTTAAATCAATACTAGCGGCTAACACAGCACTTGATAAACAAAACAAAGTACTAGCCGCAGAGTTTTCAGCACTTGACCAACGTTTTAATAAAATTAATGGTCAAGGCGAAGTACGTGACATTGGCAAACTTGCAGAAGAACGCAGTAGTTCAGTTGAACGTGTTATAAACAGTGCTACCAAAAAAGCAATGAGATGTGTAGAAATTGCTATGGGTGCGCCACTAACGGAGAAAGAAGAAAATGCTACTAAGAAATCACAAATCAATAGTGAATGTCCTAGTCTCGCTAATCCTAATTACGTTCCTTACTAGTTGTAGTTCAGTAAGGCAGTTAGACGTATTTAAGACAGAGGTTAAAAGAGTACCCTTAGATCTCCCTAATCCAGAAACTCCGAAACTAGAAGATCTTAAATGGACTATCATTACTAGCAACAATGCAGAAGAAGTATTTGCTAAAATGAAAGAGCAGGGCAAAGACCCTGTGCTATTTGGGTTAAGTGATGACGACTACGAGTTGTTATCTAAGAACTTTGCACAAATCCGTGCATATATGATCCAACAAGGCATGACTTTAGAGCAGTATAGAGAATACTACGAGCCTAAAGAGTCAGAAACATCAGACAAGCAATAGTAAAACACTCTAGATAGAATAAATACTCATATAATACAAAGGAGCGAATTATGTGGGAAATGATTGAAAGAATGGCGGATGACCGCTTGTGGATTTACACAGCATTAGTTGGGTCTTTGTTTGGTCTTGCGTTTTCTACGTATTTCAAAAGCACACGAATTGGTCTTTGGTTGTATGGTCATTTTGATCGTATTGTGGATTTCTTAGTAGAACGTTATGGCTGGACTTGGTTAGAACAACCAAAAGATGCATGGCGTAAAAAATATCCATATGTAACCAAAAAAATAGACGAATTAGAAAAGCGAATTGGAAAATTAGAGGGTAAAAAATAATGGCTGATGAAATAAAGGTTGTAGAACCTAAACAAAAAATTCATGTAGATTTAGAAGTAGACACAAGTGTAAAAGACTTAGGTGTTAATCCATACGCAAAATTAATACATATGGCAAGAGCAGTTGATGCTTGGAGAATCTTTCCAAGAACATTCTTAACTGTTTACATTGTATTATTATACAAATGTGTAATTTGGTATATGAACTTACCTAGTCCTACTATGGAACAATCAGGATTGATTAGTATTGTTGTAGGTGCAGGTGCGGCATGGTTTGGTCTTTATACTGGTACATCCAAAAAATCAGACAAATAACACTTGACAAACGTTTAATTCTGTCATATAATTAATACTATGAACTACTATGACACATTGGGTATCTCCCGAGGCGCTTCAGCCACAGACATTAAAAAAGCATACAAGAAACAAAGTATGCAACACCATCCGGATCGGACAGGTGGCGATGATACTAAATTCAAAGACATTAACGAAGCATATCAAGTATTAAAAGATCCACAAAAGAAATCAATGTATGATCAGTACGGAACTGCTGATCCGCAACAAGCAGGACAACATAATATGGGAGATATTAATGAAGTATTTTCTCAAATGTTTGGCGGAGACATGAGTGGTCAATTTGGAGACATGTTTGGACAACGCAGACAACAACGTCAACAAAGAAATAAAACTTTAAATATCAATTATAATCTAACACTTGAAGATGCATACAAAGGAAAAAGTGTAGTATTCGAAATACCATTACCAAGTGGACGTAAACAAACAATTGATACACGTATGCCAGCAGGCATTGATAACGGACAGTCAATAAAGTTACGTGGACTAGGTGATGATAGTATTCCAAATGTTCCACCAGGCGACTTAACAATTACGGCTCGTATTGCTAAAGATCCAAGATTTGTACGTACAGGCTGTGATTTACACAAAACAATAGTGTTAACTGTATATGAACTAATACTAGGCTGTAAGGTCGAAATAGAACACTTTAATCAAGGATTTTTATTAAACGTTCCTGAAGGAACACAACCAGGTACTGTTTTTAGTATGAAAGAATTAGGTATGCCAATACTGAATGCCCCTGGCCTCGGAACGTTATACATAAAAGTAAAGGGAACTGTTCCTAAGAATATAAACGATGCACATAAAGACCTAATTGAGCGAGCGAGGCTCTTGACAAAAACTAGAAAGGAAGTATAGTATATACTATGTTAGAAATAATTAAATACCCAGCAGAAATATTAAACAACCCAATGCCAGCATTTGATTTTGATAATCCCATTATGGATCCTGTCGAACTTAAAGAAAAAATGTTAGAAGCACAATTTGCTAATAACGGTGTAGGATTAAGTGCATGTCAAGTTGGTATTGAAACTGCGGCATTTACTATGGGCAGTGAACAATACAAAGACAAAGCACAAATTTTTATTAATCCAGTTGTATTAGATTCTAGTGCTGATATAGTTTTAGATACTGAAGGCTGTTTAAGTTTTCCTGGAGTGTTTGTAAAAATTAAAAGACCAACTTGGATTGTTGCAGAGTTTTGGGATCAAAACGGAGAAAAACAAGTAGGAAGAATCGAAGGATATGATGCTCGTTGTTATCTACACGAGTGTGATCATTTAAATGGCATTGTGTTTAAAGACCGTGTTTCAAATTTAAAATGGGATATGGCTAGTAAACGTGCTAGAAAAAATATTAAAAAAGGATTAATTAATGCTTGAACCTAATGAACAGTTAGAAGGAATTTTTGAAGAAGCAATTAAACTTGCTCAAGCAGGTGAACATGAATATGTAACCATTGAACACTTTGCTATGGCATTAGTTTGTGATGAAGAATTTTCAAAAACACTAGTAGAATTTGGAGCAGATACAACTGCTATTAAAAAAGACCTGTCGGCGTTTGTTCAAGATAAACTTCGAGATATTGTTGTACCTAATTTTAAAGGACGTCCTAAAAAGACACAAGCAATGGAACGTATGCTTAATAGAGCATTTACGCAAACACTATTCAGTGGTAGAACTACAATAGATCCAATTGATGTGTTCCTATCATTATTAAAAGAAAAGAAATCATATTCTGCATTCTGTATGCGGAAGCACGGCATTGACTCTGAAAAGTTTAGTAACTTTATCGAAGCAGAGCAAATAGTTGGTGAAGCGGCAAGCGAACAGTACAGCATGTCACAATTAGAAAAGATTATTTCATCATTCTGTGAAAACCTTTCTGCTAAAGCAAAACGTGGTAAGATTGATCCAGTTATTGGTCGTGCTATCGAAATTGAAGAAACTGTGCTTATCCTTGCACGTAGACAAAAAGCAAATGTAATGTTGGTTGGTGATCCTGGCGTAGGTAAAACTGCTATTGCTGAAGGACTTGCTGTTGAAATAGCAAATGATAATGTACCAGAGTTTATTAAAGGTAGTACAGTTTATTCATTAGACATTAGTGCTCTAGTAGCAGGTAGCAAATATAGAGGCGACTTTGAAGAACGTCTAAAAATGGTTATCCATGCATTAGAGAAAAAAGAAAAAGCAATCTTGTTTATTGACGAAGCACATATGATGAGTGGTGCTGGATCAGGCGGTAGTGGACAATCGAATGACATGGCTAATATGCTAAAGCCTGCATTAGGTAAAGGAACTATTAAAGTTGTAGCATCAACTACATGGGAAGAATATCGTAAGCACTTTGAAAAAGATCGTGCATTAATGCGTAGATTCCAACGTGTAACAATTGACGAACCAACTGCAGAAGTTACTATAGATATTTTACACGGACTTAAAAAGTATTATGAAGCACACCACGGTGTAACAATCACTGACAAAGCAATTAACGATGCTGTAACATATTCAGAAAAGTATATGGCAGATAAGAAACTGCCTGACAAAGCGATTGATATCATTGATCGTGCTGGTGCTAGATTTACAGTTAAAGATCAAAAAGACGGTATAGTAGATCATGATCAGGTTGTTTTTGAAGTAAGCAAAATGACAAACTTACCACTAGAGCAAATTGCATCAAAAGAAACTGAAACACTTAAAGATTTAGAAGGTGGAATGAAAACCAGAGTATATGGGCAAGATGAAGCCATTGACGGACTACTTGATAAAATCTTTATTGCACAAGCAGGACTAAAATCACTTAATAAACCTGTTGGTTCATTCTTATTTGTTGGTCCTACTGGTTGTGGTAAAACAGAAACAGCAAAAGTACTTGCAAATGAAATGGGTACTGAACTTGTACGTTTTGATATGAGTGAATTCCAAGAAAGACATTCAGTTGCTAAATTTATAGGTGCACCTCCAGGATATGTAGGATTTGAAGAAGACGCAGGTCAACTTATTACTAAACTACAAGAACATCCTAATTGCGTACTATTGTTAGACGAAATTGAAAAAGCACACAAAGATGTTTCAAATATATTGTTAGGATTAATGGACAATGGATTTGTTACAGGGTCAAATGGTAAAAAAGCAGATGCTCGTAATGCTATTGTTATTATGACATCTAACTTAGGTGCTAGAGAGATGGAGAAAAATGGTATTGGATTTGGTGACACGGACCGTTCAAGTGAACAAGACAATGCAGTAACAGATTTCTTTGCACCAGAATTTAGAAACAGACTTGATGGTATTATTAAGTTTGATAAACTAGAAAGATCAACTATGATGCTAATTGTAGATAAGTTTATTAAAGAAGTTAACGATATGTTGGCAGACAAAGGTATACTTATTGAACTTACTGATACAGTTAAAGAGTTTTTAGTTAAAAAAGGATTCAACAAAAAGATGGGTGCAAGACCATTGCAACGTGTTATTGATGACCAAATTAAAAAGCCAATGAGTAAAGAAGTACTGTTTGGTAAGTTGGTTAACGGTGGGCATGTTACTGTCGATTTAGAGGGTGAAAACATTACGTTAGACATAAAAGAATTTATGCCAGCGTTAGGAAAGGATACCAAAGTTGAAGACCTCGCACACGACTAAACTTTTTTATAGAAAGTACAAGTACAAAGCAGTTGTTCAGACACCAAGAACTAGTTTTATTCGATATGCTAAACGTAGTGACATTGAATCATTGTTTAATGCAGAACGGATGGAACAATGGAAAGGCATAGGTGACTTAAACTATGCATACAGTTCTTTATCATTAGGTGTAAACGATGGTAGACATAGATCGCATAAAGAGATATGGGAAAATAGATTTACTTTGTATAAGTTATATCATTGGATTCAAGAACATTACGTTCATGAAGTACATAAGATTCGTAATGAAGGTTGTACCCTTTCCTTCTTTACAAACGATAAAGTAGTATGGGAAAACTTCTGCGGTACATTTAAAGATCATTTACACGAAATGGTTTGGCCTAAAAACAAAAAGCAAGAAGATTACTTTACTAATAACCCAACCAATATAATATGTCAACGTTTACCATATGACAAATACAGGTTTAAAATACATCTAAAAGGAAAACTAGTACGCCAAGCAGGGTTTGAAGAATGGGTAGAAAACTATGCAGGCGAATTAAAGGCATCAAAAAAATTGATTGAAAATTGCTACTATTCCGATGGAAGATTTTTGTACTCAACAGATTCACAGATGTTGCTGTTGTTACAAATGTACTTAGGCGACTCAATTAGAAACACACAACAATATATAACAGAGGCAGAAATAAATGAACAATAAAATAATCAAAGAACTAATCAAACGTAAAGTTATCAAAAACGGTACAACAATTAATGCTACTGTAAGGGCAAACGGTATTGGAGGTCAAGTAGTTATAGTACCTAAAGATATCGATGTTACTGTTGTTGATGAGAACGGTATAGTAGCATGGGAACGTGACTATGCTGGTAGAGACCACAAATACAACGTTAAATTAACGGATATTAATGATGTTGAAGGCATGGAAATTACTAGACTTGCAAAAGCCTATAAGATTAAAATTACATAAATAACTGTATGCCAGCGAACAGTACAACATTACAATTTATCGATCAGGACGGAACAACAATTTCGGCCGTAGCACAAACACCTGAAGCAGATAGTACACAAACAGTTTTAACTTCAGATAAAGTTAAAGGTGACGGATACTATAAAGGTGGGGATGGTCTACATACTGTACATTACAGTATTACAGATTTTTCAGGAGAAGTTAAAATGCAGGCTTCGTTAGCCACTTCGCCTGCGGGATCTGACTGGTTTGATATTGCAGGAACAACATATACAACGAGTGCAGATACCGATACCGACTTTATTGGTAACTTTACAGGTAACTTTGTTTGGTTAAGAGCAGTAGCAACATACACAAACGGACGTATCAATTCAATTAAGGTAAACTACTAAATGAACGAACACTTTATAAGATTTATTTTTAATGAAGATCAAGGCGATGCTTTTCTAAAAGTATTTGCAGGAGCAATGGCTTCAACTGTAAACGAAAGTTTAAATGAAGGCATTCAAGGCGACATTATGTTTGAGTCATACACTACAGAAGGTATGCATGTATACGAAGTTGCACTAATGAATGATATTGACGATGCTACAGCAGATGAAATGGCTAACGTTGTTGCTAAAGCCATTCCAAAAGATTTTGATATCGAAGTAAGCGGTGGTGACGACTCTAGTCGCTAATTTTTAGATAATTTACAACTGTATCTTTACAATCATAAAAAGAACTATTTCCCTGACGTTTTACTTTGAATGATATATTATATTCATTCCCCTCAACTAACTTATCCACTTTCCAATCCGTAGGATGTTTACTACTAAAATGTGTGATCAAATTACCGTCACTTATAAAAGTATAAACATGAAAGTCACGTGTTCTAATGTAACGTGCTTCGTGTAGTGTTGCACGAATAGTTTGTTTTGCACCAATAGTACCTACCCATTGTGAATTAGCAATACCTTCAACAAATTGAATACGCTGAAGTTCTGCCTCGTAAAGTGAAGGTAACGGCGCAAGATATCCTAGATCTTTATAGCCTACTGTTTCTTTACTAATAACGTTGTAAACATTATTTGAAAAGTCAGTGACATTGTTTGCCATAATTTTGAAAATTAATCCTTGATAATGAGTGTAGATGTCTTGAACCATATCATCGCATTTTGGATCAATATATACTTGGTCCTCACTAAACATTTCACGCATAAGGTGTTTATTACCTTTTACAGTTATAAGGTCTGTTGGACCGTCGTCTGTTTCAACATACTCATATTGATTTTCGCGATGATACTTGCCGTTTTTGATATAAGTCTGTACAGCCAGATTGATAGCATCTTTGATTGGAATTTCTTTTTTTATCTTAGATTTCATTTTGGATTTCCTTTTGCCTAACTATACTTATATTATAGTTGGTTTTACCACTCTTGTCAACCACTTTTGGTAAAATAAGTACTTGCTCTTTACAACGTTCTGTTGTATTATGTATATAATGTTTAATTTAATTAAGCACTTTTTTAATAATCTAAACAAGGAGATAGAAATGGCTAGAACAAAACAATTCGTTGTATATACTAGAGAATTTCAAAAAGGAAACGTAAACTCAAAAGTTGGCGTGTTCGTTGAAGAAGCAAACAAATACATGGTTAACGGTTCAGTTAACGGTGGAGCAATTAAATTTGCAAATTTGAAAATGACTAGACCAACTGCTACTAGAAAATTAGTAGATGCTGGTTATGACTTTAGTGTAAGAGTACTAGGTACTACATCATTACAAGGCGCAATGGCAATGAAATCAGAATTAGTTAACTTGTTATCAAGCACTAACAAAACTGTAATCAACCAAGCGGCATAAATTGGACAAACAGAGTGGCGTTTCGACGCCACTTTGGCTAAACAGAGTCTTTACAAACTCATTATTAGACTGTATTATATACAAGTGAATGTGAAAATAATTTTCGCATAGACAACTAGGAGAAAATAATGTCAAACACAATTCAATCAAAAGTACTAACAGCCCTTTCAAACGGAACCGAACTTACAGCAAAACAAATTAAATCACGTTTTGGTGCAGGTAACCCGGCCGCAGTAATTCAGGCACTAAGGTTTTCAGGTTATTCAATCTACTTGAACACTCACACTGATACAAAGGGTAGAGTAACTAACAAGTATCGTTTAGGTACTGCAAGTCGTAAAGTGATTGCGGCTGGTTACAAAGCACTTGCTACAAAAGTAGCATAAGTGTAACACATTGAAGAAAGACCCCTTCGGGGGTCTTTTTTTATACCTACATTTTCAACAACGGAGATATTAATGGCTCAATACAGGGAAGAACTACCAAAAACAATTTCAGTAACATGTACAGATAACGACCAAGTAGTTGAAGCAGATTTGTTTTCATATCAAGAAGATAAGCACATAGACGTAATCCTTAATACAGTGCGTGTACGCTTGGTTTGGAAGGGCAGATATTTTGTAGGTAATCAATTCGGCTATGAATTCACAGCATTGCCACCACGTAAAGTAGTATTCAAACAACACCGCTAATTGGTCCATTCTATAATAAATACTCACATAAGGAGAGTATAACTATGGATTTCAGAACACTAATAAACAAACTTGATTCTTTCAATACGGAAGCCAAAAAGGAACCGGAGAGGATGCAGTTTAGCGATGCTATTAATCACGTAAAAGATATTACTTTTACACCCCCAACACCAAAACAAAACGAATTCAGTATTGCTAACAATGTAGCATTTAGAGGCAAAGACCTAACTGATCCAAACGTAAGACTTGCATTATTCCAAGACGAACTAAAACGCTCTCCAGGCAGATTACTTGGTGAAATTGCACAACGTATTAAACCAACGTCAGATTCACAAATTGAATTAAGTATGTTTGTTGGTGAAATCAGCGAAAAAGAAAAAGGTAATATGTCTAAAGAAGAACAGACACTTGCTATCGCAGTTATCAAACAAGCAATACGCAGTATGGATGTTGAAAGAGATGCTGATCAAAGTACGTACAAAGATAGTGACGAACCTGATGCATCTGAAATGGAATCAACTAACAGTAACACAGAAGCATTAAAAATGAACAAGTATGGTGACATGGAAGGTATGCCAGAGCCAGATGAAAGCATGTTCGATCTTGGTCAAAGTATGATGCAACCTAAACTTGCTGATGCACTTGCTAAAGCGGCAGGCGTAAACAGAAAAGATGTATATTTTGATGATGCAGATTTAGTTTGGGGAAGTAAAACAGTTGTACACGGATGTTTGGCTGATAAGGAATGTACATTCCAACATGCAGTAGATGAACTTAAAAAATTTGCTAATAGCAATCCAAAAGCAGAATCAACGAACGAAGCAGAAAAGCGTTGGAAACAAACTAGTATGTCTCCAGAAGAAGCAATTAAAAAATACGGCAAAGAACACGTGAAAGTTAAAAAAGGCGCATTGCGTAATGGTGATGACATGGTAGAAGTACATGTTGAATCAATGAGTGAAGCAGAAGAAAAAGATTTTGATTTTTCAAAAGACAACTTAGAATTATGTGATACGTGTGATAAGCCAATTGACAAATGCGAGTGTAAAGGACACGACCATAGTGATAAAACTACAAAAGAAGCAGTTGGTGACTTTGCAAAACCAATTTACGATTTACTTGATCAACTAGGTGATAATGCAGAAGCCAAGTTATTGGATGACTTAATTAGATATTTAGATGCTGACGTTATTAAAGACTTTGTAGACGAGTTCCGTAGTAATCATGACTATGGAAAGGGAATTGAATATGAATCATCAAACAACGCTGAAGTTGACGAATGGTTTAAAGGACAAACTGATGTATCATTTAATGGTAATGATTTTTATGAAGCATTTGGTTGGGTTGAAGAAAATGACGAAAATGTTGTAGAAGCAGAATACCAAGGACGTACTGTTAAACTAAACAAACCAATGCGTGGTGATGTTAAAAAGTTTAAAGTATACGTTACAAATCCAAAAGGCAATGTAGTTAAAGTTAACTTTGGTGATCCGGATATGAGAATTAAAAAATCTAATCCAGCAAGACGTAGAAGTTTCCGTGCTAGACACAACTGTGACAATCCTGGTCCTAAGACTAAGGCACGTTACTGGAGTTGTAGAAAATGGTAAAAACAGTAGCACAAGAAATTAGAGAAATGGGCGATCGCCTAGCGGCACTTAATAACGAACCAGTAGCAGTTGATGAAGCAGGTGGTCATTACACAAAGCCAGTATACGACATGATTGAACAACACGGTATTGAAAAAGTAATGCATGAACTGTTAACCTCTTTAGATTCTGATGCAATTCAAAGTTTTTTACAACGTGCAAATTTTGAGGATTAATCAATGTTATTAAAAGAACTTTTTACATCAGACAGCGATAAGAATACTCCGCAATATGATTTAATTGATGATATCAGTTTTTTCATCGATAACGATGATGTAATGCACAAAGAATTCTTCTTACCTGCTATAGCAGATCTAAAAAGAAAAAATATTGTTGAAAAAGATTCAATTGAAGAAGTTGCACCATACTTTGAAAAGATGGTTACAGCAGGTTGTATGAAGTACAACGAAACTTATAATTTAACTGGCAAGACTGAAGAAATTTATACACAAGAGTTAATGTCTAGTATATGTCACCAACTAGCGAAAAAACACCTACCACACATTATAGACGGCGCATACGATACCAAGGAGGCTTAAATGCTACTCAACGAACTGCTTGAAGCACAACCAAAGAAGACAGCAGTAGTTGCTTGGGGAAGAATGAATCCGCCAACTATTGGTCACCAAAAAGTTTTAGATGTTGTTAATCAACATGCACAAAAGTTTATGGGTGATCCTATTTTGTTTTTAACTAAAACACAAAAACCAAAAACAGATCCATTATCATTTGCAGAAAAATTACATTTTGCTCAAGAAATGTTTAATGTACCTGTAGATAGAAATACTAGTATAAAAACTATTATTCAAATGTTTCAACATCTACAAAGTAAAGGTTATGATAATGTTATACTTGTTGCAGGAAGTGATAGAGTGCAACAATATCAAGATTTAATTGACAAGTACAATAATAAGCCAGATACTAAAGGTGAAGTTCCTTTTACGTTTGCAAATGCAAAAGTTGTTAGCAGTGGAGAACGTGATCCTGATGCTGAAGGTGTTGCTGGTATGAGTTCCAGTAAAGTAAAGAAACTTGCCGCTGAAGGAAAATTTGAAGATTGGAAAGACGAAACAGATGAAACACAGCCTGGTTTTAAAAGCAGTGTTCCTGGTAACGAAGCACTTGCTAAACAAATGTACAATAGAGTACGTCAAGGCATGGGCATTGCTGACACAGTTGAAGAAGGCGGAATGCCAGCATCAGTTATCAAAAGCAAACAAAGATATGCTGACATGACTAACCAAGAACTTGCAGATAGATTTAAAGATTCAGACGAAAAGACCTTAAGACAAATGGCTTGGAGACACGGCTACGGTAACATGAGTTCGCACTATTTTGATAGAGTTCAAAAAGGCAAATCTCAAACACAAGAAGCCGCTGGCGTTGGCATTGTTACAAAACAAAATACAACTAAAGATGTTAATAAAGGTACCCTTAAAAAGATGATGAAGGCTTACAAATTAGCATGACACTAGACGAGTTAAAAAGATTAGCAGGTGTAGATATTGTTAGAAATGATAATCATCAAACATTAGAAAACATGTCACATACTGCACAAGAACTAAAAGATAAAGAACGTAAGTTAGGGGTCAAACCTGGTGACAAAGAATGGTTTGAATTATGGTTTTCAAGACCTTATATGACTGGCGCAGGATTTAAAGGATTTAGAGGACGTAAATGAGATTATTTGAAATTAATAATAATTCAAAACCTGAAATTTATGTAGACATGGATGGTGTCCTTGTTGACTTCTTTGGTGCTTGGGCAAAACTTATGGGTGTAAAAGACTTCCGTGGTATTAAAGATGTTGCCGCGGGTCTTCAAGCAATTAGAGATGCAGATAATTTTTGGCTGGATCTCGATCCTACTCCTAACGCAGGAAAACTTTTGGCTTTGATTCAAAAACATAAAGGCAGTTATACTATTTTAAGTTCGCCTTTGGCTGACGATCCTAGATCAGAACCACATAAACGTATGTGGGTGAAAAACAATCTTAAACAGTTTCCACCTAAAGCAGTAATCATCACAGGAAACAAAGCCAAGTACGCACAGCAAAGTGATGGTACTCCCAACATACTAATAGATGACTTTGGACAAAATATTGACAAATGGAATGCCGCGGGTGGCATTGGAGTCAAACACAAAGATCATAAGTTTGAAAGAAGTTTTAAAACAATATTATTACACTTAGATAATAATAGAGTAAAAGAAAACTTTGCAGACGGTAAAAAGCCAGGACGTAAAGGGTTAGCCAAACGTAGTGGCGTGAATACAAAAGCAAGTGTAAGTGATTTAAGAAAAACTGCAAAGAGTAGTAGTGGCGAAAAGCAACGTATGGCACATTGGATGGCTAATATGAAGGCTGGAAAAGCGAAGAAGAAATGAAGATACGTGATTTAACAGAAGTTGTTACACCGACTAATGATACAGAACATGCTATAGAGCGTTTAAAAGTTGCCGCTGAACTTTGTAGTAAAATGGGAAACCAACCTATTCTTTATAGGGCAATGAAAATAGGCACATACCGCGGCGGTGGTAAAAACAATCTAATACAAAAAGTAGATAACCCTGCAAGAAAAGGTGTAATGGGAAATCACAATCCTATACAGGTAGCAGTGCTTAACGATTTGAAAATTGTTAGTCCTGCACAAGTAACCACAGTAGCACCTAGTAGTACTAGTAGTTACTTTGGCACAAATCATATAATAATTCCTGGTGGTGACTTTACTGCTCATTGGAACCCAGATATAGATGACTTGGGTGGCTTCAAAGGATATGATTCAAAATATCAACGAGGTGCCGGCGACAGTGGCGGAACAGTTAGTCGCACAGGTGAGCCCAAAGAAGATGAAATGCAAAAAATATTAAATGGTTATCAAAAAGGTATTCCAAGTTATAGTCAACACAAAGGCGAAGTTATATTAGATACACCTTTCTATTATATGCTAAACTTACAATCTTTTTTAAGTACGTTTGGCGGTAAGAAAGTTAAAGAATTAATAACTGTACAAAATAGAAGTACCTTTTCACCTATATCAGCAGACCTGTTAGCAAGTAAATTTAAAACATATAGTGATATCGGATGGTACTTGGCAAACCCTGCTACAAATATGATGAAGTGGATTGCTAGTAAAGAAAATGAAAGAAAGGTAGCGTAATGTTAAGTAAACAATGTAAACTACACTTAGAAGAACAAGGTGAAACAGGATTACAGCATATGAGGACGGCAATTAAAACAGCAGTAAAATTACAACTGTTAGTTCCTGCACTACTAGTACATAGTATTGCTCCAAGATGCTTTTCTAATACAGCAACTAATGTTATGACAAACATTCTTAAAAATAGGTAAATACCAATATGCGTTTAAAAGACTTAGTAGAAGCAGTAAAAAAATTAGAACCAAGTAAATCACGTGATCCCAATTGGCGTGATATGGAAGCACTACGTAAAAGTGGTGCGGCAGGTTCTCATACAGATAAAACTAAGACTATTCCACGTAAAGAAAAATACAAAAAAACACCTATGGAACAACAGTTTGAAAGTTTTGTATCAGAGAAGATTACTAAAGATACTGAAATGGGCGATGTTGTTAAAGACTTCTACAAAAGCGATGCTCCGCAATTTAAAGGTAAAAGTAAAGCAAAGCGTAGACAAATGGCTATTGCGGCTAAACTTAGTCAAGAATCTAGCGATATATTCAAAGGGCTAGAGCAAGTTGACGAAACAGCAACAGCAGGAGCAACAGTTTCCGCTAGTATTGCAACCGTTGCAAGTCCGCATGTAGCAATAGGTGACGAAAAAACACGTAAAAAATACGGATTAACAGGCGGTTTGCCTAATCCTCCTAAAGCAAAAAAGCAAAAGCCAACAGATAATGCTCTTAATATGAAAGACACATCTATCTTCGGCGGACCCCTCAAACGATAAATACTCGTATAATACAGTAAACACATTATAGGAGCAGTCAATGATCAATGAAGACCAGTACGATGAGCCAGCATCAAAGTACGAAGATGAAATGCTTGCCAATCAGGTTGCATATATCAAATATGCAGTAGAAGAAATTCACAATCACGTACACAAGGGCGGAACATTCCCAGAATGGTTTCAAAACAAATTTAGTGGTGTACACGAAAAAGTTAAAACACTTCATGCTTATATGGAAGGCGAGCGTATGCAAGCCAAAGAACGTGACCGTATGATGAGTATGAAGGATGCCAAAGATGATTACTTTGAGTCATTAGAACGTAAACTTAATGAATCTAAAAGTAGTTGTAAAGATTGTGGCAAGCCTAGTTATACTACACTTGATGAGGAAAAGCAAAAAGGCGTTGACGGCAAAGTATGCTGGAAAGGCTACAAGCGTATGGGCACTAAGAAAAAAGGTGGCAAAACAGTAGACAACTGTGTGAAGATGTAAGGAAATATTATGTCAGATTTACAAAGAATTTTAAATAAATTTACTGAGTTAGGAATTGAAAATAAAGGACTTACTGTAGATGCTCCACAACAAGGGCAGGCTTTACAAGAACAGAAAAGTAATAGTCAAAGCACAGACACTACATCTCATGCACGTATGGTTGCAGAAAGTATTAAAGGAAAACATATTCCTGGTATAAGTGATACTAGTGCAAGTGATATGGCCGCACTAGCAGGTGTAGGTAATGCAACTCCACAAGCACCACAATACCAAACAGAAACACATGCTCCTGTACAACAAACATATAATGATAAGTGGCATGAAGTAGACAGTAGACTTTCAAAAATCGAAAATACACTAGCAAAAGTGTTTGAAAGCCTTGAAGGCTTAAAACAAATGAGTAACGAAGAATACCAAGAAAAAAGAAAAGCATTACAAGGTATACAGTTAGATCCTAACACAAACAAAGATCCTAAACTTAAAAAAGAGTTAATACGTAGGAAGTTTGAATTAGAAAAAGATTATAAAGCAGGTAAAATAACTACAGAAGATACTTTGAAAAAAGGATTTGTAAGTTTTTTAAAAGAACTGGAGAGTAATTAATGATAACATGTAAATGCGAGAATTGTAAATGCGATAGTCACTGTCACAAAGAATGCTCGTCTTGTGCAAATGATGTTTGTGTAACTTGCAACTGTGAAAATTGCCGAGATGAAAATTAAAGAAGTAACAGATTATTTTTATGGACTAGATCCAGCACACATGTCATATAAACACAAAATAGGTGACATATATGGAAAGAAGAATTTAAAAGTACCACATGCAAAATTGCATGTAAAAAACAAAAAGAAAAACAAAAGAGATAGTGGGCAGAACATTGGCAAATGATAAAATCAAAATTAAAAGAACAATCGAATACACTGGGCCTAACAAAAGAGATTACTTTTTAGCAGACTTATTTAAAAGCATACAACCAACAGTAGGTTGCGAAGTCGGCGTAAGAAACGGTAGAACAACATTTCATTTACTAGAAGCATTTCCAAGATTAAAAATGTATGCTATCGACTACGACATAAAGTTGTTCTACAAAGATAACATGATAATAAAGTATGGTCCTAGGCTAAAAGCAATACAAGGACATAGTCATACAGTACACGAACAGATAGAAAACGGCAGTTTAGACTTCGTATTCATTGATGCTAGTCACGATTATGATAGCGTAAAAGGTGATATTGAATACTACACACCTAAATTAAAACCAAACGGTTGGTTATGTGGGCATGACATGGACTTCCCAGGTGTAAACAAAGCAGTTAACGAACTACTACCAAACGACCATCATATAGGTCCAAATAACGTTTGGTTTAAATGTTTAGACAAAACGGTGCCAATTCCGTTTAATTTACTTGACAACTAGCATAAATCTATATATAATATAAGAAATTACTAAAAGGAGTCTCACATGAGTGACAAAGTATTCGGTGCTGAAGAAAAAGCAAAACTAATTCAGATCGTTAACGAAGGTGTAAATGTTTTGCAAGAAGTTACAGACCTACAAGAAGGTTTAAGAGATACTGTGAAAGCAGTAGCAGAAGAAATGGACGTTAAGCCAAGTCTAATTAACAAAGCAATTAAGATTGCACAAAAAGGTGAATGGCATAAAGCCGTTGATGAGTTTGAAGACCTAGAAACTATTATGGTTACTACTGGTCGCGACAAACTCTAATGCAAAAGATAAAAGGATTTTGGATCAATAGTTACAAAAGTGATAAGGTTGCTTTTGGATTTGAATTAATAAGTTTTATCTTTACAGTTATGGCAAGTTTGACTCTAGCATTTAATGCTATAGATCCAAACATGCTAGTTATATATCCGTTCTTCTTTGTAGGAAGTGTAACACAATGTTATGCTTCGATGCGTAGGGGTGCGGCATGGGTAATGTTACTAACAGGATATTTTGCTGTTATTAACGTATTTGGATACGGAGTTGCCGCCCTGTGGTGGTAATCAAAAGGTGATTAAAATTGTGGGATACTTGGTGCAAGGCAATAGGAACAAAGGCATATGAAGATAACAATAAGGCAGACAAAGTGGCAATTATACGCACTGGGTGGGTGTTGCTACACATTTTTACTTGCATTGCTATTATCTTAAATGCAATAGCAAATCACGGTACAAAGTTATTTGGGTTTTGATAAAAAAAGTCTTGACTTTGTAACAATAAGATACTATAATAGTACATATTGTTGAAGAAGGTTAGTTGGCCATAAACAACATTACTGGTTTTTGCCAACCGAAAGTGGCATATAAAGGAGAATGAATGAGTTACGTAGATGCACTCTGGGATCGTGATAAAGATATTATCAAGGTTGTAGAGAGAAATAAAAAAGGCGAAAGAGAGTTTCGCGAATTCCCCGCAAGATATGTATTTTATTATGGCGACGGCAAAGGTAAACAAAAAAGTACTTTTGGTGATCCTGTAAGTCGTGTTGTTTGTAAGAGTTGGAAAGACTTTCTTAGAGAACAAAAGATTAATAAACATCGCGGACTATATGAAGCAGACATCAATCCTGTATATAGACTACTTGAAGAAAACTATTTAGGTCAAGATGCACCTAATCTAAACGTTGCATTTTTTGATATTGAGGTTGACTTTGATCCTGAACGTGGTTATAGTTCACCTGAAGATCCTTTTACTGCTATTACTGCTATTTCTGTACACTTACAGTGGATGGACACACTTATTACACTAGCACTTCCTCCTAAAACACTTACTATGGAACAAGCAAAGGAAGAATGCAAAGACTTTCCTAATACATATTTGTTTGATTCAGAAGCAGAAATGCTTGATACATTTTTAGATTTAATTAAAGATGCTGATGTTTTGTCAGGTTGGAACAGTGAAGGTTATGATATTCCGTATACTGTTAACAGAATTACAAGAGTTTTAAGTAAAGAAGATACAAGGCGTTTTTGTTTATGGAACGCTTATCCTAAGAAAAGAATATATGAAAAGTTTGGTAGAGAACAAGAAACATATGATCTTATAGGACGTCAACACTTAGATAGTCTTGAACTGTATCGCAAGTACACATATGAAGAACGACACACTTATCGACTAGACGCTATTGGTGAACTTGAAGTAGGTGAAAAGAAAACTGAATATGAAGGTACATTAGATCAACTATATAACAATGACTTTAAAACATTTATTGAATATAACAGACAAGACGTTCTGTTATTAGATAAACTTGATAAGAAACTACGCTTTCTTGATCTAGCAAATGAACTTGCACATGCAAACACAGTGTTGCTACCAACAACAATGGGTGCTGTCGCAGTTACAGAACAAGCAATTATTAACGAAGCACATAGACGTGGTTATGTTGTACCTAATAGAGTACACAGAGAGCCGGGTTCATCACAGGCGGCTGGTGCATATGTTGCATATCCTAAGAAAGGATTGCATGATTGGATTGCATCAATGGATTTGAATTCACTATATCCGTCTGTTATTAGAAGTTTAAATATGGATCCAGCAACAGTTGTAGGACAACTTAAACAAAACCATACAGAAGAATTCATAAGCGAACAAATGAACTTTAAAAAGAAGTCATTTGCAGGTGCTTGGGAAGGAAAGTTTGGTAGTCTTGAATATGACTACGTAATGGAACAACGTAAAGATATTGAAATTACTATTGATTGGGAAGGTGGCGAAAGCGATACATTAAGTGCCGCAGAAGTTTACAAACTAATTTTTGATAGTAATCAACCATGGATGGTTAGTGCTAATGGTACATTGTTTTCAACAGAGTTTGAAGGTATTATTCCTGGACTACTAAAACGTTGGTATGCTGAAAGACAAGAAATGCAGGCTAAAAAGGGTGCTTCACAAGATGCAGGTAATAAAATTGAAACTGCTTTTTGGGATAAAAGACAACTTGTTAAAAAGATTAACCTAAATAGTTTATACGGAGCAATCCTAAACCCAGGGTGTAGATTCTTTGATCATAGGATTGGGCAAAGTACTACACTTACAGGTCGTGCTATTGCAAAACATATGAGTGCAAAAGTAAATGAAATTATTACAGGCGAATATGATCATATAGGTAAAAGTATTATATATGGTGATACAGACTCTGTGTACTTTAGTGCTTATACTAGTTTACGTGCAGAAATTGATAAAGGAGATATTCCTTGGACAAAGGATAGTGTAACACAACTTTATGATCAAATATGTGAAGAAGCAAATGTAACTTTTCCAAAATTTATGGGGAATGCATTTCACTGTCCTAAAAGTAGAGGCGAAGTTATTGCCGCTGGTCGAGAAGTTGTTGGTGAAAAAGGATTGTTTATTACTAAAAAACGTTATGCAATTCTAATATATGACAACGAAGGACAAAGAACAGATATAGATGGTAAGCCTGGCAAAGTAAAAGCAATGGGATTAGATCTTAAACGTTCTGATACTCCTGTGTTTATGCAAGACTTTTTAAGTGAAGTATTGTTAGCAGTACTAACAAATGGTAAAGAAGTTGATGTACTTGATATGATCACAGAGTTTAGAACTAAATTTAAAGCAAGACCTGGTTGGGAGAAAGGTTCTCCTAAACGTGCAAACAACGTAACAGACTATCTTGCTAAACTTAAAAAATTAGGCAAAGTAAACATGCCTGGACACGTTCGTGCTTCTATTAATTGGAACACATTAAAAGAGATGAACGGTGACAAATTTAGTATGCAGATTGTAGACGGTATGAAAGTTATTGTTTGCAAACTAAAAAACAATCCAATGGGATATACTTCGGTTGCATACCCAACGGACGAACTAAGAATACCAAAATGGTTCCAAGAACTACCTTTTGAAGATGAGGAAATGGAAGTTGCAATCATCGATAAAAAGTTAGATAATCTAATTGGAGTGCTAGATTGGGATATTAAATCAACCGAACAGAAGAATACATTCAATAATTTATTTGACATTGAGTGATTTTTTAAGTATAATAGTATATAAGGAACGGAGAAAACTATGAAAGACATTTTACAAGACATTGTTGCACATACACATGCACTTGGCTTTCTTAACATTGTTAAGGTCAATGGTGATGATGCACAAACAGGTATCGATAGCATGGCAGAGGATCGCTCTGTAATCATGCAGGCAAATACTAAAAACGCCCAAGTAGAAATGAAGGGTACGTTTGGTATGCCAAACTTAAACAAACTAGACATTCATTTGAAGTGTCCAGAATATAAAGACGAAGCAACTATTGATGTTGTACGTCAAGACAGAAACGGTGTACAGATTCCAACTGGTATACACTTTGAAAACAAAACAGGTGACTTTAAAAATGATTATCGTTTTATGAACGCAGAAATCATTAATGAAAAACTTAAAACTGTTAAGTTTAAAGGTGCGGCATGGGACGTAGAGGTTTCGCCTAGTATGGCCAGTGTACAGAGATTTAAAATGCAGGCAACTGCAAACGCAGAAGAAACTGTGTTTACTGTACTTAAAGATGGTACAGACGTCAAGTTCAAGTTTGGTGATGCTAGTACACACGCAGGTGAATTTATTTTTGCTACAGATATACCAGGTTCACTTAAAAATGAATGGGCATGGCCAGTACAACAAACACTTGCTATTTTAAGTTTAGATGGTGATAAAGCAATGAAGTTCTCAGATCAAGGTGCTATGCAAATTCAAGTAGACAGCGGTTTGGCAACTTATGAATATATTTTGCCAGCACAATCTAAATAGGAGACATAATGAATACGGACTTAACAACAGAACAAAAAGACTACGCAACATTTTTACCGGCGTTGAGTGGTTTTTATGCTACCTTTATAGGTAAGCAACGCAGAGAAGAATACGTTGATAAGAATCGTATTCCGTATCCTAGCATGGAAAGTATGAATTGGTTAAACAAGAAAGAAGGACTGTTTAACTATCACTGGTCATTATATTCCGCAGGACATGCCGAGTTAGACATTAACAAAGACTCTGCAAAAGAAGATATGGTCCGTGATAGAGATCGTAGCAACAGTTGGATGTTAGGTGACTCGGGTGGTTTCCAAATAGGTAAAGGTGTGTGGGAAGGTGATTGGAAGAATCCTAATTGTCCTAAAGCACAAAAGAAACGTGAGCAAGTACTTGCGTGGATGGACGCTTATATGGATTATGGAATGATACTTGATATTCCGGCCTGGGTAGCACGGTCTCCTGAAGGTGCTAAAGCAACTGGAATTGACAACTATCAAGATGCAGTTAATGCTACACGTATTAACAACGACTACTTTATGAAACATAGAACAGGTGCTTGTAAGTTCCTTAATGTATTACAAGGTGAGAATCATGCTGATGCAGAAGATTGGTATCAACAAATGAAAGATTACTGTGATCCTGTTAAGTATCCTGACACACATTTTAATGGGTGGTCGATGGGTGGACAGAACATGTGTGACATTCATCTTGTTCTTAAAAGACTTATAGCACTTAGATTTGACGGATTGCTAGAAGAAGGCGTACATGATGTAATGCACTTCCTAGGAACAAGTAAACTAGAATGGGCTACATTATTAACAGACATTCAAAGAGCAGTTCGCAAGTATCATAATAAAAACTTTATGATTACTTTTGATTGTGCTAGTCCGTTCTTAGCCACAGCAAATGGTCAGATTTATTGTGAACTTGAAACAGTAGATCGTAAGAAATGGGTTTATAGAATGGTACCAAGCATTGACAACAAGGCTATGGCAACTGATACTACTCCATTTAGTCAAGCATTTGTTAGAGAAGGTAAACATAGTAGTTTTAAAGATTCACCACTTACACAAAACTTAAAAGCCAAAGATGTCTGCATTTATGCTCCTGGTGATTTAAATAAAATAGGTAAAGAAGGAAAAACATCATGGGATAGTTTTTCTTATGCGATCCAAATGGGTCATAATGTATGGAGCCATATCAATGCAGTACAAGAAGCAAATAGACAATACGACAATGGAGTTGTACCAAAGATGCTTGTCGAAGAGCGTTTTGACAGGGTATTTTTTAGAGATGTTGTGGAGGCAATATTCGCAACTGACAACAGAGACGAAGCAAATCAAATAGTAGAAGAGTTTGATAGATTTTGGATGTCTATTATTGGAACTAGAGGTGCAATTGGTAAAAAGACTGTAAATGCTAGTACACAATACACAAACTTATTCGAAGAGTTATAAGAGGTATAATATGACTAACGTAGAAAAAATAGATAAGTTAAAGAATCGGTTACAAAGTCTTATCGAAAAACATAAACTATTACATGAAAAAGTTGAAGTTGCTGAAGCAGAAAAAGTACAAGAAAAGTATTTGGTAGAAATGAAAAAACAAAAACTTTCTCTTAAAGACGATATGTGGAAGGTTGAACTTGAAATTTATTCTTTGGAGGCACAAGATGAAGCGTGATTATTCCGACGGAGTAAAAAATGATGTAGTTTACTTTACAGGTTACGAAGTAGAAAAAACTCCAGCATTTGAAGAACACACATTATTTGTAGTAGGGCCTAGGCCATTACAAGAAGTATTAGAACAAGCAAAGAAAAATACAGTAGATCATATTTACTTAGGCGCTAATCAAAGTTTTAACATTGATGGCGGTACAAGTTATGCTTGGGATGAACTTGTAAAAGGGTTACTTAAAGAAAATTATATGGTTACACTAGACTATGATGTAAGGTATCATGAATATATATTAGAATCAGGATACAATGAAGATGATAATTTTATTAGTCAAATTAGTGTTAAACTTCCGTACATCAGTCAATTAAATTACAATGCATGTATTAAGATTGACGATAAAGATTTTAAAGCATCAAATGCAGGTGTTTGGATTCATCAAGTACATGACTTACAACCAAGAGATAAGTTTACTGATTGGTCTAAATACGAAAACGATAATTCAGTAGAGTAACACAATGAAATTAATACACCCCTTTTCTCAGCCCAAGGACGAACATCCTAAAGTTAAAGAAATGAATGGACACTTCTTAGTAGGTGAAAATCAGCAATGGTATGACCTAAGTGGCGGAACAGGATGTAATATTTTTGGATTTACACAGCCTGAGATACAAGCCAAAGTAGCAGAAACAAGTTTTCAGTTTCCAAATGATGACTGGACAACTAAAAGTACTGTATGGTATGAACTAGAAGATACTCTTAAAAAAGTGTTACCTAGCACATACACAGGATTTATACCTGCACTTACAGGCAGTGATAGTGTAGACAATTCATTAAAAATTGCATGGAGATACTGGACTAAAAAAGAACAATCTCGCAGACGTACAGTGCTTGTAAGAAAAGGAAGTTTTCATTCAGGTAGTATTACTGGTTGGCAAATGACAGATGACCAAGATTGGATTTTAGGAAATTGGCCACATATTGATTTTGTAGACTTTTTTGATGATAACTTTGATGCTATGTTTGCAAAACACAAAGATACCCTTGCAGGTATTATGTTAGATACTGTAAATTGGTATAATGGTATTAGTGAAGTAAGTGATGAAGTATTAGAAAAAATACAAACTGCAAGAAAACAAACAGGTTGCTTGTTAATAGTAGATGAAATACTTACAGGCATGTGGCGTATGGGACATTTTTCACATAGTATACATAAAAACTTAAATCCTGATATGCTTTGTTTTGGAAAAGCACTTACAGGTGGGTTTGCAACATTGGCTATTACAGTATTACATAAAAATATTCACGATACAATAAGTGCATTTGATCCTAGCCTATGGGATAACTTTCCTATTGCAGTAGGTAATACAAGGGCACAATCAAATACAGGTGCTAGAGCAACAATAGAAACAATTAACAAATGTATTGAAGAAGATATTGGTACAAAAGTAATAAATGATGTTGTACCGTTTGTTGAACGTATTGCAAATATACTAAAACAAGTAGATACATTTGAAGTGACACACAATAACAGTATTCTTTACTGTAACTTTGTGAACAATTATGACAATGATCAATGTAAAATATTATCAACATTTTTAAACAGTCATAAATTATGGAACTCAGAACATACAAGAATTTGGTTTTTGAGTTTCTACGACCTAAATAAACATGAAGCAGACTATATTGAACACACATTTCAAAAATTTGTAACCCTTGTTAATAATGGTAAAATATGGGATCAAAATAACTGGAAAAACAATTGACAACTGTATAGAAAGAATGTATTATAAATGAATACTCAGAGAGAACCTTATTATGATTACATACTAAGAAGAACAAGAGAAGAAAACGAAAAGGTAATTATGGAAAACGCAAAAAGAATGATATGGGTAACCTTTACAAAAGAAGGTATCCACAAGTATCCTGCGGCATTGGACGATCCGGCACTTGCTACAGGTGATGAATATGATGTTAGTTTTTTGGGATATCCCCACAGACACATCTTTCATTTTAAAGTAGGTATTACTGTAACACACAACGATAGAGATATTGAATTTATTCAATTTAAACGTTGGTTAGAAAAACTGTATCAGGAGAAGACACTTGAACTAGATTATAAAAGTTGTGAAATGATGAGTGATGATTTATATGAACAAATTATCGCAAAACACCCAGGCCGTGAAGTCCATATTGACGTAAGTGAAGATGGAGAAAACGGTGCCCACATTGAGTACTATGCAAAGTAAAAAAGGAGATTACATTGTCTTACCTTGCACAACGTCCAGAGATTGTAAAAATCTTTGATGATCTCGATTCCTTCCGCGACTTTTGTCGATTTGAAGGGTTTAATTTTAACGAAAAGTTTCTTTATAACAAAGCAACAAGAGAGTGGAGGGCATACGAAGGTCGTAACAATCCACGGAAAGCAAAACAACGTGTTCACAAGAACAGTAAATTTAAGAACCGAGGACCAAAGCGATAGAGGTCCATACTTGACTGATAAATTTGGAAATTCAGTAGAAGGTGGTGCCTTAAATGCAAATTATACGACCGTAGACGCAGTCGCCAAAGTGAGTAATACATTAGGCAATCATGGTTATGTTTACGGTCGTGATTTTATTTGGCAAGATCAAGGCTATACAGATAGTATGGATGATGCTATAATATTTGAATATAACGATTTAAGAATACTAACAATATTAGGATTAACAAATGGCTAGAATATGGTTAATAGATATAGAAAGTGTAGAAACACGCTACACTAAACAATGGAAAACTTTCTTTCCTGCATTACTACGTAAGAATAATCACGAAGTATTTGTTGTAGAAGGTCCAACTGATATTCCTAATGCTACAACACCGGGTGCTTTTTTAAACTTTGGTGGTACTAATATTTACAAAGCAAATCAAGTAGAACAAATTAGTAGAGCATTTACAACAGGCAAAGTACACGAAGGTGATCATATTATCTTTACAGATGCTTGGCATCCTGGTATTATTAATATTAAGTATATGAGTGAACTACTAGGCATTAAGGTTATAACCCATGCACTTTGGCATGCTGGTTCATATGACTCACAAGACTTTTTAGGTAGACTTATTAATAATGCTCCATGGGTAAGACATGCAGAGAAAAGTTTCTTTCACAGTTATGATCATAATTACTTTGCAACAGACTTTCATGTAAAGTTGTTCTTTGATGAATTACTTTTAGATGGCAACAACGAACCTACAAACATGTACAACGAAGCATACAACAATAGATTCAATAACGGAAAGATTGTACGTTGCGGTTGGCCTATGGAGTATGTACGTAAAGAATTAGAAGCATTTAAAGGTATGACGAAACGTAATTTAATTTTGTTTCCTCACAGAGTTGCTCCAGAAAAACAACCTGAGATATTTTTAGATTTAAAAGATACACTTACACAATATGAATTTGAAATTTGTATGGATAAGAACTATACAAAACAAGAATACTACAACGCACTAGGAGAAGCAAAACTTGTCTTTAGTGCTAACCTACAAGAAACACTAGGTATTAGTTGGTACGAAGGTGCTTTGGTCGGCACCTTGCCTATGGTTCCAGATCGGTTAAGTTACACTGAGATGGACAATACAGGCACGTTCTTATACCCAAGCGAATGGACAGAATCATTTGTTACGTATAAAGAACACAAAGATGAGATAGTTGCACGTATAGTTGACTATATGGAAAATTATAACAACTACCTTGTTGACCTAAATAAACTTACTACTCAATTAAATGACAACTATTTTAGTTGCAAAAACTTACTTGAGAGGTTACAATAAAGAGGCAATCCCCTGCCTAAACATCGGAGAAATAAATGAGTAAAAGTGAAGAAATAAAAGCAAAGTTAGAACAAGATGGCGTAAGATATTGGGCTAACGATAACATTGCTGAATACATCGAAGAAGGTGATAAGCAACAACTAATTGACGAAGCAATACCTGCTTTTGAAAATGTATTACAAAAATTATTAATTGATACTAAAACAGATCCTAACAGTATGGATACTGCAAGACGTATGGCTAAGATGTATATCAATGAGATTATGGCAGGACGTTATGAACCAATGCCTAATCCAAGTGCATTTCCTAACTATATTGAAGGCGGTTATGAAGGTATGTTAGTAGTGCGAAGTGAACTTACAAGTTTGTGTTCGCATCATCACCAAACAGTAAAAGGTGTAGCATACATTGGTATCATTGCAGGACCTAAACTATTAGGCTTGAGCAAGTATACACGTATCGCACAATGGTGTGCTACAAGAGGTACACTACAAGAAGAACTGAATGTTATGATTGCAAATGCAATACAAGAACAAACAGGTAGTGAACACGTAGGTGTATATGTACAAGCAACACATGGTTGTTGTGAGAACAGAGGTATTAGAGCCCACAATAGTTTAACACAAACTACAGTGTTACGTGGTGCATTTAGTAAAGATCCAGCAACTAAAAAAGAATTTATTGACAACGTTAAACTGCAACAACAATTTGCGGCAGGTTCGTAATCTATAAAAAGTTTAATACAGATAACTGTATTAAAAGGTGCATGGCACCAAAATAAAGGAGGAACTGATGTTCACAAAACTTTTACACGGTGTCGATAAGGCACTTGTAACTAAACTAGTTATTTTGCATACGCTTGTTATTGCTGTGTCAAACTATCTAGTTACAATTAGATTTGATTTATTTCCAGGTGCAGAGTTGCCCTTGTTTGGATCATTTCCACTAGCGGCGGCGGCATTTACATTTCCGATCGTTGTTGTAGCAACTGACTTAACAGTACGTATGTTAGGTAAAGAAGCAGGAAGAGCCGTTGTAGCAATGGCAATTATTCCTGCTATTGTTGCATCTGTGCTTGTACTATTAGCACTAGGTGACGAACACGCATACAGAGTAGGTTTAGCAAGTGGTGTTGCATACGCAATTGGTACTATGCTTGACGTATATGTTTTCCAAGCAATTAGAGAACGTTCAGATATGTGGTGGGCGGCACCGGCACTTTCAACAGTTGTCGCAAATGTAATTGACACATACTCATTCTTTTATGTGGCGTTTGCAGGATCGTTGGATGCAGAAGGTAACCTATCTTGGATCGGTGCTAACTGGCATATTGTTGCACAGAATAACACACTGACTAAGATTGTCGTAGGTTTGGTAGTATTCCTGCCAGCATACGGTATTCTTTTAAAATACCTTAACGGTAAACTTACTGATAAGTCAGCAAGTTAATTGGTTAGTATAGTGGGGGAGCAATCCCCCACTTTTCTATATTGGAGATTCTTAAATGAACGACTATGACAATGAAGATTATATTACTGATACAGGAACCGATTATACGTTTAATATATCATCTGATACTATAAGTCTAAATTCGAATTCATCATACATACACAATGTATCAATGGCACCATCTACTATTACATTAGATACTATTACAGATACAAGTAGTTGGGAAGATAGGCTTGAAAATTTTGATGTGATTGATTTGGACTTATTAGAAAAGTATCCGACTGCAAAATCTCTTTACAAACAGTTCATAAACGTGTATAATATATGTAAAGTTAATGAAGAATTGGAAGAATAAATGTTTAGTAAGATAATGGACAAACTAGGTAGACGAAGAGTGATCACTGATCGCTCAGGAAAAGTACCTTATTTGATTAGATATTATCTATTCTTAAAAGAAAGAAAAAACTTTCCATTTAATATTACACTCCATAAAGTTCTTGTAAGTGATGAACCTGTGTTACATGATCATCCGTGGAGTTGGGGTGCTATTATTTTAAAAGGCGGCTACTGGGAACATGTTCCAGTATTTGCAAAAGAAGGACATGTATGCGGTTCAACTGCACGTTGGCGTGGGCCGGGACATATTAGATTTAGAAAGGCAAGTGACTTACATTGGTTAGAACTTGCTAAAGACAAAGACGGAAACGAACTACCTTGCACAAGTATATTCTTTATGGGCAAAAAACAAAAAGAATGGGGCTTTATGCGTTGGGTAAAACATACTGGTTACAGATGGGTTCATAATGAGGAGTATTTAAATGAACGAGGTTAATGTGGAAACATACGAAGAATTAAAAGAGTCAACAATAACAAAACTTAAACAAGGTGAAGTTATTGTAACATTTACAAAAATAAACGGTGACAAAAGAGTAATGACGTGTACACTTGCAGAAGGTGTTATTCCTCCGGCAACTAAAGATGATACGGCTAGTCAAAAGAAAGTCCGTTCTATTAGTGAAGAAACACAAATAGTATGGGACACTAATGCTAAAGGCTGGCGTAGTTTTAGATGGGCAAACGTAAGTGATGTGGAAACTAATGCATAAAGTATTTGCCATTGTTGCTATATTACTATGTACAGGTTGTTCTACAACTGTAGCAGTAGTTGATATAACAGCATCTACGGCACTCTATGCAGGAAAAACAATAGTAAACACAGTAGACGCTATTACTCCTGATATTATAAACAAGGATTAAACATGATTAAGAAACATTATTACAGTTGGCAAGACGTAGAAAAAATGTGCGTAAGCATCGTAAATCAGATGTACAAAGATAATTGGCGTCCTGATTACATTGTAGGCATTACAAGGGGAGGTAACGTACCTGCTACTATCATTAGTAACATAACAGGCATACGTTGCGAGTCATTTAAAGTAAGTTTACGTGATGGTGAATCAGGTAAGACTGGCGATAGTATGATGTGGATGGCTAGTGATGCATATGGTTATGACGATGATAGTTCATACAATATTGAAATGGGTCAATTTAAAAATAATCCCGAACAAGAAAGAAAAATTCTTATTGTAGACGATATTAATGATACAGGTGCAACATTTAATTGGATTAAAAATGATTGGAAAAGTTGTTGTTTACCTGACAGTCCTTTGTGGGATCAAATTTGGGGAGACAACGTTAAGTTTGCTACACTAACAGAAAATTTAGCAAGTGAGTTTGATCAAGTATCTTATTACTGTCATGAAGTTAACAAAGCAGAAGAGGATGTTTGGTTAGTATATCCTTGGGAAAACGTAGGAGAATACTAATGGCAAAAGAAAAACAACCAGTACAACCACAAAACATTGAATCAAATGGTATCTATGTTTTAATGGACCAAATCAATCACGCAACTTGTCGTGATGCTATTAAATGGATTATGAATCAAAATTTAAGCAACAATCCATTACCACAACTAACACTTATTATTAACTCACCAGGCGGAGATGTTCATGCCGCTTTTGCATTAATTGATACTATGAAAGCAAGTAGTATTCCTATTAAAACAGTAGGACTAGGACTTATTGCAAGTTGTGGGTTTTTAATCTTTATTGCAGGACAAAAAGGTAAACGTATTCTTACACCTAATACTGCAATCCTTTCACATCAATATACTTGGGGTAGTAAAGGAAAAGAACACGAGTTATATGCCCGTGTAAAAGAATTTGAATTAAGCACAGACCGTATGATAGACCATTACAAAAAATGTCTTGGTATGACAGAGGCTAAGATTAAAGAAGTTTTACTTCCACCACAAGACGTTTGGTTAAGTGCTAGTGAAGCCAAGAAATTAAAAATATGTGATAAAATAGAGGAGTTATACTAATGAATAATAAATTTGATGGACCACTTGTAAGTGCTTTTGAAAGCGATCCTGTAGGTGTAATTAAACAAGAACTTATTACATATCGTGTTAAGCACGGAATGTTGCGTAAAGAAACTACAACACGTAGATTTAATTCAGATCAAACAGACTGGCACGATAGTAATAGTGTTGATCCTATGATTGCAGTTAAAGAGGATTAAACCGTTGGCAACACTACAAGAAAAAGAACACACACTAGAAACTATTAAAGGACCACGTTACTATCAAATCCGGTTATGGGGATATGGTGGCGAAGCAGAGTACATGGATCTTACAAAAGAACAGTACGAGTTTTGGCATGCACACACTGAAGAACACGGCGACAGCGATGCTGTTAACTATTGTGTAAATGCTGAAAGTGGAGACTTTGATTTTGACAAACTTAAAGAAGTACCTGAGTTTGCACAGTTTTTAAAAGTAGAAGGTGAAGAATACAGCACAAGTTGGTATGAGTCGGCTACTGGCTTTACACACCAATGGGGCATAGATTACAATAATGCCAATCTAAATATTGAAGAAGTTAACAGTGCTGACTATAATTCAAAGGTTATTAACGAAGTTGTAGATGGTCAAAACCTAAATGACTATATTGATCTTTGGGATAAAGCCACCGACTACGAACTTGAACTAGTTGAAATGGGTGTAGACGAAGGTGAAGACGCACAAGGCGATTATGTTGCACAAATGTATTCAGCAGAAAAGGGAACATTCTTTGAAGGACGCTTTGAAACCATCGGAGAGTTTGATCCTAAGAAACTAAAGATCCACACACTTGAATATATAAATGGTGATGACACTGTACAGCGTATTGAATACGATGGAAAAGAAATAGATAATGACGGTGGTGATACTAACGGAAAAGGTTATAGTTTTCATGTTTGGAAGAACGTATGATTGACACATTAGAAAAAGCACAACAAGATGGTAGAGCACCTTGGACTGAAGTTGAAGTTGATACACGTGAGTTTGTTGTTTACAATGATATCTATCCTGTTACTGAAGGACATACACTAGTAGTACCTAAAGTAAACACAGAAGAAGCAATGTTAAAGTGTCTCAAGTTTGCTAATTCAATGGGCAATGATAACATTAAATCAAATAACAATAACATTACAGGTTATAATGTAGGCATTAATATGGGTAAGAGTGCAGGACAAACTTGCATGTATCCACATGTACATTTAATTTTCCGTAGAGATGGAGATATGATCGATCCAGCAGGCGGTGTTCGTGGTGTTATTCCGGAAAAACAAAAGTATTTCAAAAAAGATAATAGGCAAATGGACATAGAAGATGTTATTAATGGTTGACAAAAACCTAAATAAACACTATAATATAGTTAATAGGAGTAATAAATGAAACTTAGATATTCAGAAGCATTTTATAGTGTGCAAGGAGAAGGCAAGTTTGTAGGTGTACCTAGTGTGTTCTTACGTACATTTGGTTGTAACTTTCGTTGCATGAACTTTGGCCTTGACAAAGATGAACCTAGTCGTGACGAAAAACAAAAAGCAGGCATAATTCATAATCAAGAAGTACAAGACTTACTTGATGCTGGTGTACATAAGACTACAAAAGAGTTCAATGATTTACCTATTATACACACAGGTTGCGATACATATGCAAGTATCTATCCTGAATTTAAACACTTTAATAAACAAGCAGAAGTTGACGAAGTAGTTGAACATCTGCTATCACTTACTCCAGAAGGTAAGTGGACAATGGACAATGGACAAGATATCCATTTAATTATGACAGGCGGTGAGCCGTTGTTAGCGTGGCAACGTTTATACGTAGAACTATTTGAACATCCACGCATGAGAGATTTAAAAAATGTCACATTTGAAACAAACACTACACAACA
>TARA_R110001632_G_scaffold194514_1_pt1 | contig 99228 bp, 88 predicted proteins | sample TARA_R110001632 | Tara Oceans TARA_R110001632 (sample SAMEA4398266) | marine metagenome | biome: Polar Biome; feature: [SRF] surface water layer (ENVO:00010504); material: water (ENVO:00002006), including particulate matter (ENVO:01000060) such as... | depth 5 m
AGTAAATTATTAAGATAGGCAGTTACACAATATTTGTTACAGGCTCTCGCTTTACACATTCAGCCTTAAGTTGCCGACTTTCTACTTTCTCAGCGGATTGCCTGACGAATATCTTAATCAAATTTATCTCTTTAAGCGATTTATTTGATATGCCTAAACGTTTAGCAGCGCTAGGTAGCGAAGAACTACTCTAATTAGTTGGCGTACTCATCAATAAATCTATCCTAGTGCTATGATAATGAACTATTATTTAATATAAATCCTAATCTCTGGTTTAGATAATGGGTCAGATCATACGCTTTAAGATGTCTCAATTTTATAAAAAAGGATTTATTTATGAAAATTTATAAAAGACTGATTTTATTTACGTTACTTAGTTTTTCTATCAACTGTTATACCGTGCATGCTAACGCCGCTTTCATTAACTTCTCGTCTACTTATTCGGATGATTGGCAATTTAGCTTCCCTCTTAATGAAAAAGTCCAAAAAATAAATGGATTGCTCCAAATTGAGTCACTGCTTAGTGATATGGATCCAAGCATAAAGAGAGGTGAGTTTTCTGGATATTTAGGCTTAGCTTCGGAATTTTTTATAGATGGGAACCAAATACCACTTTCTGGTAAAGATTTTACTTTGAGAATTTTTGATAATTCAGGATGCGACTGTTTTTTCCTTGATATAGCACTTGACATGAAAATAGAAGGGGTCGACGTTTACTCTATGCTGTTTAACATTCAGCAGGAAGATGGGCAATTATTTACTGGCACATCGTTAGACGATTTATATGGATTTAATTTGGCTAATGAAGAACCTCGATTTATTTCTGCATCGTTGGACTTTGAAGACGTTACGTCCCAATATCAAAACTTTCTTGGCCGAGGGATACTTGAGACTTTTATCATCTCAGATACTCGGCTTAATATTGTTAACTCCCCTTATTCTAGTTTTATTCTCTTATCCGCTATGACGTATTTGCTGATAAGACGCTTTGCTATTGCCATTTACAATAAGCCTAGGCGTTTTTAATTTGAAAAAACTAGGAATTATTTACCCATGATTAACTATTGACCAAATACAAAGGAAACAAGTATCGGCTATTTAGTGAATATGATGCGCTGATTAGCCGATTTTAGTGCCAGATTATTTACCATAAGCTCGTCAAATAAAGCTTCAGTATTTATTGTACGATGCCTACCATAACCTCTGTATCCTCATACGCTCCAGCGACGTCTGGCTCAGTGATTGGCTCGTATATTTTAATATTGCCGAATGTAGCTTGAGGCACGACTGAGCCTTGGTTATCATCGTTATCCAAGGTAAAGACTAACCGATTGATGGGGCCGGTAACAAATTGGCCTAAGTTAAAGGTAAGTGTTTCTGTAGTATTGGTCTGTGTGCTTTTGGGCCCATTTTCTTGCCATGCCTGGCTACCGAAAAACTTGAACAAGCGCCAATTGGTTAACGCATTATCGGTTTCGAACCCCATACCAATAATTTCCCCTAGTCCGTTATGGGTGACATCAACATCTACCATGGTGTCGGGGCTGATGATGTTGCTGTGGGTAAGGCTCTTCCACGTATTCCCGTAAAGGGTGATGTGCGAACCCTCTGGGGTAATCTCATAATTACCTTGGCTGTCTTGATTGTCAAAAGACGAGACGTCGGCTGCATCAAGATAGATGGGCGCAGGTGAATTATCAGCCGAAGTTTCTTGTGCCAGCGCGTCGGCGGAGGCACTGGAGCTTTGCACAAGTGAAAAATTGGGAATTAAAAAACGCTGATCAATATTGAGTCGATAGGCAGCACCTGCTTGAGTAACAGCAGCGATTTCTTCTGGTTGTTCTGACATCGGATGATAGAAATCATCCCCTATTGTGGCTTTTACCACAGGAATGTCGACGTCTGTGTTATATATAACATTATTCTTAAAAGTGGATTGGGCATAAAGTTGCTTGTCGTAAATACCGTAACCGACTTGACTACCATAGTCTCGGGTAATAAAGATGTTATTCACCGCATTGACCCAAAACGTATCGTCGTTATCCACTTTTGAGGCTGAAATACCATTGCGATTGGTAATAATGAGGTTTTCAAATACATTGGTGATGCCAGCGGGGCGGGTCATGATGCCGCCCATTTTAATCGCCGTCCACTCCTTACCCCGTTCGTCACCTAAGTCGTGTATATAATTGTGAAATATATAACTGGGGCCAATCATGTTTGGTGCCGCGCTGATACCGCAATAACCTTGGGTCATTTCGTTGTTGTAAACCAGTACATTCGACTGGCCGCCATCAATTTCGATTAAGTCATCGTTGGCATAGGCAAGATAATTGTTATAAATAGCCGAGTCTCGTACAAATGCCCCTGCACGATCGAAATTACCACGACCTTCTATCACGTCATTAAAGCGATGCTCAGGCGCGCCGTAAAAGCGATTATTTCGGACGATATATTGCCCGCGATAGGCTTCTGTATCGTGTTTACCCCAAATCTGAAACGCGTTGGGGCCATTCGGGTGGCCATATTCCCAACTGTTGGCGTTACCGTTGGGTGAGTGTATTTCACACTCTTCGATAACCACTACGCCACTGCGCTCTAAATAGATACCCGAGTCGTAATTGATTAAACCCGTGTTATTTGCGGTCTCGTACCCTTTACCATTGCGGTATTCGTCAGCAATACGACCGTAAGCAGAAACATTACAGCCTTTTATCCAAATGTGATGCCCTTTATACCCTTGAATACCATAACGCTCACCGCCCTTGGTGGTGACATTTTCTAGCATCACGTAATTCTGCCTACCAAGATAGATAGCAGCGTCGTCGTTTTCATCGGCCTGCACTGTCACGCCGTCACCAATAATTTTAGCCCAGCCGTTGGCAGTGCCTTCTATCCCTAAGGCCTCTAAATTAAATTGCCCGCCTTGGTATATATCACTTAAGTAATAGATTTTGTCGGGGTCAATAGGCGGGGATTCGGCGCGGGTTGTAAAGGTATATTCTTGCTCTGATAACGGCTCGTTGTTTTCAATGCGTGTCACTTTTACTTGGTATTCCGTGTCTGGTTGCAAATAAACAATGGAGCCAGACAATGCGCCTTGTATTGGCTCCCACTGCAGGGCTAAGCCCGGTTGCCATTCATTATCGGCGACCGCTTTGAATTGGATATCAGCGGTGGTGGTTTGCGTTTGGTTATACAAGGTGATGCTGGCCGATTGCATCAAAGGGACAATCCGATAATCGTCATCATTGGCGGCTGTTGCGGGGAAGATTAGCGCAGGATCAAAGCCTGCACGCAAGCTGGCAGTCGTGATGGCCTCATTGCTTATATGATCGCTAAGAGACAGTTTTTCAGCAAAACGATACCCTTCTATGGGGAATAGGGTCAACGCCACATAAACGTAATTGCTTTGCTGTTTTTTCTGGCGCGTGATTAATTGCATCGCACCTTGCTGTGGGTTTTCGCTTTTGCTCATGGCTAACAGCAAGTCTGCTGCAATGTCAGGGTATTTTTTTAAGGCTTTTTTGGTGTTATTTGGCAGAGGTCTTACGCTGGTTTTGTCTTTGATAAAAGAGCGTATTTGTGCATTTGATGTCAGTTTCTGGCGGTCTATTTTTTGCAGCAGGTATTGCGCCGCTTGTTGTGCAGGCTCTTTAACGGGGGCATGAAAAACCGAGCAACTGGTGATGGTTATAAGCAACAACGCTAACGAAATGATGCTAACAATATGGCGAGAGGTCTGAACAAGATAAGCCTGCATAAGTACTCCTGTGGGTTACTTAAAAACTGCGACAGAATGATTGTGACAAGGGGCGTTTAACAATGCAATGCACATTTGGTGACTTGCATGTGCCTATTATAAGACATTATCATCACTGGGGTGTAAAATTTACCTTTATGCTTTTTTTGATGACCACGTGTTAATCATTTGTGAAGGGTGTTTTGGATGTTTTCTATTCAGTCAGTTCGATAAATGTGATTTGCAAAGTGATAGCATTCTTCACTCAACCAATAACAGGCATTTATTTTTCAATAATTTAGCGATAAATCAGGTCAAAGAATGCGTCTTGCTGATATCATATTGTTGTTTTCATTATTTTTACATAGCGGCGTTAACTGGTTTCCCGATTTTTACTGACTAATCACACGTAGCTGAACAATTATTGTTAAACAACCATAAACCTTTCGCAGTAATGGAGTACCAATAGAAATGGCAACAGTGTGCGTGATTGGGGCAAGGAATGTTCCCAACTTCATTGGCGGAATTGAAACCGTATGTGCCCAGCTTTATCCTCAGTTGTTGCAAATCGCCCCTGAATATTCTGTTATTTTGTTTACTCGGGTCAAGCCCATCGATAAAGCACATCAGCACTATGCTGGGTTAACCTTAAAATATATTCCTACGTTCGATATTTCCGGTATGGAAACCTTGCTACATACGTTTTTTTCAATTATTTACGCTCGATTATTTGTGCACCCCAAAATTATGCATTTACACGGTATCGGGCCAGGTTTTTTTGCACCGTTAGCGCGATTATTTGGTTTTAAAACCTTAGTAACGCACCACGCTGTTGACTACGAACGGCCTAAGTGGGGTCGACTAGGGCGGGCTTTTTTAATTCAAGGCGAACGCAACGCCTGTCGTTATGCCCATCGGGTGATATGTGTTAGCCAAGCCATTAAAGACGATTTGGATACACGCTTTCCTAAAAATGCTCAGCGGTATGTCACCATTCGAAATGGCGGCTCATTAGACTTTACCGAGCGCCTTGACGAGTCTGATATTTTACGGGAATTCTCACTCACACCTGGGGGCTATTTTCTCGCGGTAGGCCGGCTTGAAGAAACCAAGGGGTTTCATGAGTTAATCACTGCGTATCAGCACATTAAGCAGCCTTCAAAAAAGTTAGTGATTTGCGGGGTAGGGGTACATGCCGAACAATACGCAAAAAACTTAACGTCAAACGCGTCAGAAAATATCATTTTTGTCGGTTATCAAATAGGTGAGCGGCTTAAAACCTTATACGCCAATACGGCATTATTTATTCACCCGTCACACATGGAAGGATTTTGTTTAGTGGTAACAGAGGCGCTGTCTGCTGGTGTACCAATTGCGCTGTCAGATATTCCCCCTCACCGAGAGTTCAAATTACCTGAACAGTGTTTTTTCAATATGGGTGATATAGCCGCGATAACAGATATTTTACAGCAGGATGATTATGGCGCTTATCAATCGGCGGAGGCGTTTGCCTATCAAGGCTTAAATACGTGGCTGGTGAATGCAGAAAAACACAAAGCCTTGTATCAGGCATTATAAACCCTTAGTTATCAGCTAAGGGTTGTGAAGTCATGGGTAGTCGGTGTTAAGTTTTTAGCATTTTCAGGTACATGATCGAGGTGCGAGCGTTACATAAATGAACGAAAATTCTGCCAATACTCTTGAGCAATTTTGTGTATTTCAAAGTCTTTACTGCGCAAAAGCGACATCTGCCTATAATGTAGTTGCGTTTCAACCTTGCTCATTTCGTTGATCGCGGCCGTTAAACTAGCGACCGATTTTGTTGGTACGAGTAAGCCGTACTTAGCAGGATACATACTGCTAATTTGCAGTTCGTCATCATTGGCTAATATCTCTGCTGGCCCTGATTCACAATTTGACGCCACCACAGGCAGGCCTAATACCATGGCTTCTAACATCGCATTGGGGAAACCTTCATTGAGAGATGCTGATATATAAAATTCGGCGCTTTTCATCACTGAAAATGGATTTTTAGCATAACCCGCCAAATGCACTTTATCACTTAGGCCACTTTGGTCAATTCGTACCTGTAAGTGCTCACGTTCATGTTTGTCACCGTCCCCTAAAATAACTAAGTCGTAAGGGCATTGCGACCCACAATACCCTTTAATCAGATCACTAAAGTTTTTACTTTTGGTTAATCGTCCCACGGCGACTATGTATTGGCGTGGCAGTGACAGTTCATTATTTTTATCACCGTCTTGGCATATTTGCCCGTGATTATAGGGATTGAAAATGGTGAGAGTGCGCGCTTTTGGCACATTAAAATTGCTTACTAAATCGTTTGTGACCCCCGTTGATACGCCAAGGGCTTGGCTAGCAAAGCGATAAATTAGTTTGGGGATGAGTTTGCTGATTGTGAGTTTTAGCCCGTTAAATTGCAGGGCTAAGTGAGAGCTTAAATGCATGCGTTCGCAGATAATCGCCGGCCGGCGGTTGAATAACCGATTAACGATAACATTGGCCACGTTAGAACGAACCAGCAGGCTGACGCATAAATTGGGTTTAAGGGCCGCTAAGGTGCGGGATAACAAATAAATACTGCGCAATAACGAGCGGCGGCTGTCTAATCTGTGTACGGTTACAAAGTCAGGCATCACTCTGTTTTCTTTTTCGGTGTCTAGTAGCACAACATGAATATCAAATTCTTCCCGCTTTGGGGTGGCCTGCAATATATTGCTAAGAGCACGTTCAGCTCCACCTAACCCAAGTGAATTGATAATAAAGACTATTACCGGTTTCTTATGGCGCATTCATCCCTCTGCTTAGTCATTTTGCTCTGTATGAGTGCCCATACAATGTAAGCCTATGGTAACAAGTTAATTAGTTTCGGGGGTAGTAGCGAACCTCACTATTTTTTAGTCGGTCAATATATTAAGCAGAGTCATGTGGAGGCTGGCCATATTCGCCTAACGATTGTTAACCTTGAGTGTGCATAAGGTAAGGTTTTAGTCTTTGTGGTCTGGTGAGCTGATAGCTCAAGACCGTCGTAAAGCCACGGATATTTAAAATGCGCTGACGTAATAAATCGCATCGAGATTGCTTTACGTAATGTGATAAATGGTCTTACCCATCAATGATTTGTATCAGTGATTTTGGAATAATGGCTAAGTACAAAGAAAAAATCCAGCAAGATTATGCATCAAGCTGGATTTTCAAAGTACATCTGTCAATTTATGCACCAATGCTTAGCTATTTTTTTACTTGCGGCGTAATCTAAAGATACCAGCCGCTGCAGCTAGTAATACTAACAAGGTACTTGGCGCCGGTACATCGGTAGGTGCAGAAATAGAATCTGCTGCCGTCACTAATGTAAAACGTACTGCGTCAGCAATGACAAACTTGTTAGTATTAGAGTTGCTGTCGTCTAATGAAACCGACGCACCGCTTAGGTCAAAACTGAAGTCACCCAAGTCGTTCCAAATACTACCGTTTATCGACTGATCCACGATTAAGCTAGAACTTGCTGAGCCAGAGTCTATTGTTACTACCGCGTTACTTGCTCTATTCGCACCGTCAGTCCAAATCATTTCAACATTCCAAATTCCAGCAAGCCAATCAACGCTGCTAGTAGGATCCCAAATAGCAAAATCACCTGATACGTTTGAGGTATCTACCATGTAGTTAATACCATTAAATCCAGGTGCGTAGTGACTGTTTGTAAAACCACTAGAGGTAAAACCTGCATCAGTGTTGTCCACTGTGATAATTGTAGCGTTAGCTGCAACTGAAGCGGTTAATAATGCACATGCCGCTAACGTACTAAAAATACCTTTTAATTTCATATTCAGTGTTCCTACTGAGTTCAAGTTAATGTATTGCTTATACCTATACTTGTTATTGAATAACTTCATATTTAAGGTACAAAACTACTAAATGTTGTCGTTAGAATTATGCATTAATTATGCCTTAAATTAAATCTCTTTTTATTCAATAACTTGAGTTGATTAATTTGTTCTATCATTCTTGAGTGTAAATTTATTTGACAGTCAGCGGTAAATAAAGTTCTCTTTTGGGGCATTGGTTCTAGGGCACGTCGATATTGGCCTGGGTAATTAATGACTCTCTGGCTGGGGTGCTAAAAATGACATAGTATTTTTAAGGGAATAAGCTTCTTTTTAATGAATGACTGAGGATCCAATAAACAACTTCTACGTTGAACCTCAAACATCGATTTAAAGACTATTGCACTCAGATAACCGATAACCGACTTTAAGATTTATATGTTTAACAGGTCGCTGTTTAAATCGTCGTTTTAATGAAATTGCCAGTTTGGGCGCAATATTTTGTTTCGCGTTCAGGCTTAAGGTAGGGGATGAGCAAGTTGAAAATAAATGTGTAAATAGAGGGTGCCAATGTTATTACAACATCGGCACGTTTTCATCCGCCAGACACTTCAAGGGTTGAGGAGCCCCCTTCGATTGCATTGACTATCTCGCCTTCCAGGTAATAACTTAGGGTTTTCCCGGCTGAAACGGATATATGATGGGCGTCTTTATATAAAATTTCGCCATTTCTGGTACCACCACATTTGTCGTCCTCACAGAAAAAACTATCTAGGGCTATCAAGTTTTTACTCGGATAAAGCATGGCTTCAAAGCGTTTTAACTTGATGTCATATTCACTTCTAAGCACAAACTCATCGGACTCATTTAAGCCTAATTGATGGCGGAAAAATGCCCGTGGAACATTATTTTTTTGCTTGGGGATTTGCGGTACAAAAGCATATTTTAGGTCGTTGGCGTCAAAAAATTCGATGGTTCTTTGTAATGCGGCATGCATTTCATCAATCTGTGAAACGTCTGATTCAAGTAGTTCGTACTCGATGTAGTTGTCCCACGCACTTACATCTAAAATTAAGTCATAACGATTTGTTTGGTCCAGTAAATATGCCTGCATAAATTGATTATGGTAATAGCAGTCATCGTTTCCTTTACGCTTTGTATCAACTAAGCTTGGGCACCCAGACGTGTTCATGGCATGTATAGTGAAACGGTCTGAAAAATTATCTAAGGCTGACATTAACGCTGAGGCGTGGGAGTCGCCCCAAAGCAGTATCGAATAATCTGCATTGACCCCTTCTTTTACAATACATACTGAGTATTGGCCTTTAAGCCGTTTAGTGTCTGTGCATTTATCTCTATAGGGTTCACTGACCAGCGCGGCGCTGTACTCGTTAATATCAGTTTCATTCAGGGGCAGTAGTCGCAAATTGGATTGCGAGGAAAAGAACGAAACGCCGGCGACCAATATGGCTGCGGCCCCCAATAAGCTGGCAGTTTTAAAGGTGCCTTGATAAAACGATGCATGTCGAAAGGGTTGTTCGATAAACTGATATGAAAAATAAGCGACAACAAAAGTCAGCGCAAAATAAGCGATCATATTTGCGGCTGACATAACCCCAACTATCCACTCAAAAGCAACCCAAATGGGCCAGTGCCATAAGTACAGTGAGTAGGATAACAAACCGATGAATACGACCGGACGAGAACACAGAATTTTGTAGAAAACACCGCTGGTGCTGCGATCAATTAATATCAGTAATGTGCCTATTACGGGTAAAACGGCATAGAAGCTAGGAAATGCCAAATGACGATCATATTGAAAAGCCGCAATAGTGACCATTACAAGGCCTATTTCGCGCAAGTATTTTATTGCTTTAAATGCATCAGGCTTGTGCACTAGGTGTATAGCAAACAATGCCCCTAATCCCATTTCGTAAAAACGTGTAGGCAGCACATAAAAACTAACAAAGCTCATGTCATTAGGGGCGTAAATATAAGCCAGTGACACAGATATTACGCATGCCGCACCTACTGTTAATAGAATGGCATTTTTCTTAAATTTAAGTAATGACAAGATCACTAGAGCAAGAGGGAATAGAAAATAAAACTGCTCTTCAACACTCAGGCTCCATGTATGTAATAAAGGCTGAAGCGCCAAGCTCGGGTTGAAGTAGCTGGATGTTTGCCAAAAATAGAAATTTGAGGAAAACAGCAACGAGGCGACCGCTGAATCAGCTAACACCTGGAATAAGTTCGGGGGGTAAATAAACGCGAAAACGATCAAAGTCACAACGGTCATGACAATACTAGCAGGAAGAAGACGTCTGGCCCGCCTTTTATAAAAATCGACGAACGAAAATTGACCGGCTAGCATTTTTGGGTAAATGATAGAGGTGATTAAAAAGCCACTGATGGCAAAAAATATGTCTACCCCAATGTACCCACCAGGGAAAAAATTGATCTTTGCATGAAACAGAATAACTAAAATAACGGCAACGGCTCTCAACCCGTCTATATCGGCTCTATATTTCATAATGAGTGGACCGCAGTGAATGACGCGTAAACGGCTTTGACACAACGCAATTTAAGTTGGTTGATGACGGGTTTGATTGCTAACAATTTGAGACGCGTATTTATCGCGTATTTTTTTGCTACGTCCATATAAAACACTGCTACAACTTCCTTTATCAGAACTATTATCGACATCTATTAAATAACGTTACTGTTATCTAGTGCCGCAAAATAAACTGAGATGGCTATTTTTGCAACAGTACTGTTGCAATACCGAGACTAATTTGACGCTGTTTGCTGTATGAAAAGAGCGTAATTCACTACGGGTTAAGGGTGTTTAATTTACCTTTTTGAATGGTGTGCGCTGAAGATATTATTGTTGAATAACATCTGCTTGGATGAAACAGATTACATTGTTGAAGATAGAAATTAGAGTGTTGGTTTAGGGCATTTTAAATACCCGATAATTTATTTTCATTATGAAAATAAATTAAATAAATTGTGAGGCTGACATACGATAAATTTGCTCTGTTGATTCTTTAAAATCTATTTTAATGTCTGAGTGTAGTGATTTACCCTCGCCAAATCATGGCATGTAAATGTATCCTTAAATTAATCGCCTTAATCGTGTCCAATGTAGGATGAACAAAATTGTTGCAGCGTGATAAAACGTTTCTTAAAAAATTAACCCTGTTCTACGGCATATTTGTCATATTCGGCAGCTTAGTGCCATTTAATGTTAACCAACTACCGTTGGCCGATGCCGTACAAGCATTCTACGATTTAAAAAAATTCGATTTTGGTATCGTTCATCGATCAGATTGGTTTACTAACTTTCTTTTATTCATGCCCCTGTCATATCTACTATTGTTGGTCATTAAGCGGCCAAAGACACGATTGTTACGCGTTTTTCAGCTCATATTATTATGCGCAGGCTTAATGTTGGTTTCTATAGGGATTGAATTTGCCCAACTGTTTTTAAATGAACGGGTTTCATCATTCAAAGATGTGTTTGCTCAACTACTAGGCATGCTGCTGAGCTATGTCGTGTATTTATTTACACGGATTAAGGTTATTCAGATGGTGAATAAACTTAATCGACATGGCGGTAAAAACAAATGGATAACCTATGCCAATGGTACGTTAGCTATCTTGGTGATTTACAGCTTAATGCCGTTAGACTTATCCATTAGCCCAGTAGAAATTTATAACAAATGGCAACAAGACAGAATATCTATTATTCCATTTGCGTCTTTTACATTTTCAATTAACGAAGGTGTGTTTGGTATCGCCTCAGATATATTTTTATGGGGCTTTATCGCTTGGCTTTATATTAAAAGTGGCAGATACAATGCTGGGTACATTCTAAAGCTGTGTTTGGTTTATGCGCTAGGCATTGAGTTAGCACAATTATTGGTGTTAAGCCGATATACAGATACGACCGATATTGTCAGTGCACTTATAGGCGCCGCTATTGCTTTAAAATTATTTTCTAAGCAAAGCAATAGTGAGGCAAAAAGTGCGCAACTAAATAGTCAATCCCACTTGTCTTTTTCACTGTTTGGTCAAGAATCCGCGTTAGTACTGTGGTGCCTAATGTTGTTTTTCTTTGCCGTATATCCGCTCGAACTTGTACAAAGCAAAACGGTGCTATTTAGCAATTTTCAGGGGTTCTTCTCTGTACCACTAACAACGTATTGGCGAGAAGGGCCTTTACAAGCCGTTACTCAGTTACTTAGAAAAGTGTTGTTGGTTGTTCCTTTAGGTTTATTACTGGCGTCAATTTCCGACAAATATACGCTGACAAAGCACCATCGAATGATGGTTTATTTGCTCGCAGTTGCCTTTTTATTCGGCCTTGAACTGCTGCAAGTGTTCATTGTTAATAAAGTTGCTGTAGCGAGTGATGTGGCGTTAAATTTACTGGGTTTGTATTTAGGTGTAAAAGTTTACGTGTTGCACTCCAGCAAAAAAACGACCGAGACGCGTGAAGTGAGTGCGCCGCAAATCTACAAAAAATATTATGTGTTGCTAGTAATGTTTTTCATTGCGGCTTCGCTATATCTGATACAAGGTGATGAGCGGACGCCCTACAATATCAAAGAACTTTTCAATCAGGATTTCGTATGGTTGAGTTCTGCTCTGATGGCTTTGTCATTAATGGTGGCATTTGCGCTTCCGCCAATATTGCTTGATAAACTCATAGAGTTTAAAAGAGCCTCAGCCCCAATATTGCTGTTATCGTCTATTGCTCATTGTTTGTTGGTGTTTAACCTGTTTTATGTGACTTTTCCTAATGAAAGTCTTTACGATATTTTGGGGTATCCTACCTGGCGTGATCAATCGCATTATCTTGAACTCGGGTATCGTTTTTTAGGTTTTTATCTCCCTATCTCGTCAGCATTCTTGCTGGTTTATAGTTGGTTGACATCGAGCCAATCTATCGCATTTAAGTCGAGTCGTCTGGCGTTCACGCTGATATACGCGTTTTTAGTTTTACCTTTGTCGTACCTCATTGTGGTTGTTCAAGCTGGTACTGATAATATTATTGAATTGCTGCCCAACGAGGGGCACTCATTTAAGCTGCTTTATATTGTGATGTACTGCTTAATGCTGGTTTACATTGCTGCCTGGTGGATTAAAAATACCCATTCTGCCACTCATCTGCGTATTACTGGGCACACTGTTTTGACCTTATTATCTGCGCCTATAGGGTATTACTTAATACAGCATGGCTTGCAAGACGTGATCATTAAATACGGCAGGGTTTTTTCTGGCCTACAATTTCTTTTAAGCCCGGCCCGAGATAGTTTATTGTCTGAAACACAGATGTTGTTCCGCTTCTGTATTTTGCATTTTATGCTGTTAGTGCTGTTCTTTATTTCAGGGCTCGCTTCCCGAACTCTTTCATTTTGGCGTGTTCGCGTGCCAACGCTAAGGGACGCCCCATCTGATACGGCTCGGCCAGTTAGCGATTAATCTTAATGTGCTTATTCAAAGTGCTTACGGATTATCGCGTATTTCTGAGGGGGGGTGTTGTGCCCCTTTTGCTGCGGCTAAAAACTCGGTAAGGTACTGTACTTGTTCACAATAATATTAAGCAGAGGAATGCAAATGTTGAAGTCGAAAATGAAATTAGTCATTGTGCTAGTGGGCACCTTTTTGTGCTTAATAGTTGGGGCTGTTAATGCTAAAACCATTGGCGAATTCACACAAAAAATGGAACACAAAAGTGGTTTTTTCGACTTTTATTACGATGGGGAAAACGACAAAGTTTATTTACGGGTTGATAAGCTAGATCAGCCGTTTTTATTTCAAAGTAGTTTGCCTCAGGGCATTGGCTCGAACGATATAGGCCTTGATCGTGGGCAACTCGGTGAAACCCGTTTGGTAGAGTTCCAGCGCTTTGGCAACAAGGTGATGCTGAATCAACTCAACACTGCCTACCGTGCTAGTTCTGGCAACCCTGCCGAGCAAGCGAGTATCGATGAAGCCTTCGCCGATTCGGTGATTGCAGGTTTACCCGTGGTCGCCGCAGACAAAAATACTGTGCTGGTGGATTACACCGCGTTTTTGTTTTCAGACATACATCAAATAAGTGACCGCTTGGCTGCGACTAAGCAAGGCACTTATAGCCCTGATGCCGGTCGCAGTGGGGTATACCTAAAACGCAGCAAAGCGTTTGTGGATAACACCGAGCTCGAGTCATTGGTCACATTCGCAGGCACAGGCCCCGGTGAATTTGTTGAACAAGTGACCCCTGCACCCAAAAGCATTACCGTGCATTTGCATCATTCACTTATTCGTTTACCCGATGATCAATACCAGCCGCGTAAATTCGTGCCCTATTCAGGTTATTGGGCGGCGGGTTATCAAGATTATTCAGCGCCGCTTGATCAAAGTATGACTAAGCAGTTTATTCCTCGCCATCGCCTAACGAAGAAAACCCCTAACGCTAAGGTTAGCGAAGCGGTTGAGCCGATCGTGTATTACCTTGACCCAGGTATTCCTGAGCCCGTGTTAGGTGCGTTACTTGATGGTGCAAGCTGGTGGAACAAGGCGTTTAGTGACATTGGCTACAAAAATGCTTTTCAAGTGAAAATACTCCCTAAAGGCGCTGATCCAATGGATGTGCGTTATAACGTGATCCAGTGGGTGCATCGCGCCACAAGAGGCTGGTCTTACGGCAGTTCCGTGGTTGACCCACGCACGGGTGAGATATTAAAAGGTCATGTGACCTTAGGCTCGTTGCGCGTAAGGCAGGATTACTTAATCGCTCTTGGACTAACGAGTCCATTTAAAAACGATTCAAATGGTCAAAGTACCAACACCGACACGCAAATAAATATGGCACTGGCGCGTATTCGTCAGTTGTCTGCCCATGAAGTGGGTCACACCCTAGGCATTGCCCATAACTTTGCAACCAGTGAGTATGGTCGCGAATCGGTTATGGATTATCCGCATCCCAAAATCACCTTAAAGGATGGTCAAATTAGTTTGCAAGGTGCATATGCCACAGGCATGGGCGCGTGGGATGATTATGTGGTTGCTTATGGTTATCAGAATTACCCCAATCAACAAGAAGAAGCCAAAGGTTTGGATGCGTTGGTCAGAAAAGCCCGAGCCAGCGGTATGGGCTATCAGTCGGATCCTGATGCGCGACCTTTACATGCAGCAAATCCGTCGGGTAGCTTATGGGATGAGGGCAGCGATGCCGTTGCTGAACTTAAACGTATTGGCGAAATACGCAAAATAGCCCTAAGCCAATTCGGTATTAATAGTATTCCTAGCGGCAGTACGTTGTCTTCTTTAGAAGAACGCCTTGTGCCCATTTACTTATTGCATCGATACCAGCTTGATGCCGCAGCAAAGCTACTAGGTGGCGTTGAATACGAGTATGAAAGCAAAGGGGATTATGCCCAACCCAAAGGGGCGCAGGTTGTTAGCGCTGATGCGCAAAAAGGGGCATTGAGTGCGTTGCTTGATACTATGCAAGCGGAATATTTACGTGTTCCTGAGCATATCATTGACCTTATTCCCCCTAAAGCGTATGGCGAGTCACGTAATCGCGAAAGTTTTAACGGGCGCACAGGGTTAACGTTTGATCCGGTATCGGCGGGGGAGTCTGCGGCGAATTACACGTTGAGCTTGCTACTACAACCCCAGCGTTTAAACCGACTAGCACAGCAATACAGCATGAATAAAGACTTGCCTAGTGTGAACAGTGTTATTGCCACGTTATTAACGCGCAGCCTTAAGCAAGACAGTGAAACCCAGCTTTCACAGCGTATTAATTACGTGGTGTTAGATGGCTTAGTGAATGTGTTGTCTAACCCAGAACTTGCACCTGAAGTTGAAGGCGCAATTGAGTTGCAACTGCGAGACTTAACTAAGTGGCTAGATAGCCTGAAAAAACGCGGGCAAAACCGTGTATTAGCCGAGCAGTTAAAGCAGTTTTGGCAAACGGGACAATGGCCGACGCATTTTGTTGCTAAGCCTTTACCACCCGGTTCTCCCATTTAGTGCTAACTTGCAGGGCGCGCAGTTATTGGCGTTGAGTGTTGTCGTTGACACTTAATGCTGGACAGCGGAATTGAATAAGATGAAGTTGACGATTACTGTGAGCAAAAAGCGTTATGTCGACAAGGTGATATATTTATTCACCTTGTCGCTTTTCGACCTGTGAACGAAGCCATTGTCGGGCTTCTGTTTCATCCTCAAAAAATGCATGCTTGAGGGTGGTTTGTTGATAAATATTTTCCCAGAACTGTTCAGACATACCTTTGTATTGCACATCATCGAATACCACCGCAGTGGCGACTAGATTCATGTTCTCGGCTTGTTTAATCGCTTCAACCATCATACTTGATGCTTCAGGAGGTAACAAAGGCTCGCCGCTTAAAATGGTTAAACTGGCCCAAGGATTAACGCATAATTGCTCCCTGTAATGATGTATTTCACGTTGATAGCGAATAACCATCTCTGTATTGGCTGGTCCCCGACCACGAATAACGAGTAAGCCACCTTCAATTGCAATACTCAGTGCTCCATGTGCCGGGAAATTTCTATTTACCATTGTGCATTCCTTTGATATTTATCAATTTACTTAATAGGTATAACACAATTTTTTAGACGGTACATATAGTTGTTTGCCACTAAATAGTGGCGGAAAATTTTTGCCTAGTTGCTAAACCGAGATACACATCAAATACCATGCATACGTGGCGCAGAAGTAATTGTGCTTTGTAAGCGATGCAAATAGCATGGGATAAATTCACTACCATTTGGTCTTCTATAAATGGACGCAGTTTACCTAATTCATCGGCAAAATATTTATCGAAATCGATACCGAATTTTAATGATATTGCGGCTTTATCAACTGTGAGATTACACATAATGTCGCTGATTACTTGTTGACGTATATGGTCATCTTTGCTCAGTACGAGTCCTTTTTCAGGGGCTGCTTTATCGTGTTCGATTGAATAATAGTAACCATTGAGATCTTTATGATTTTGGCTGTAACTGTCGCCAATAGCACTTATGGCTGACACGCCCAAGCCTAATAAGTCAGAGTCAGCCTCAGTGGTGTAGCCTTGAAAATTGCGGGTTAACGTTTTGTTGTGTTGGGCCTTAGCCAGTTCGTCGGTGGGCAAGGCAAAATGGTCGATACCAATAAATTGATAACCGTAACTGCACAGTGTTTCGATGGCTAGTCGCATTAGGACCAATTTTTGCTCTGCATTTGGCAGTGCATCAGCGGGCAGTTTGCGCTGCGCCGCGAACCGTTCAGGTAAATGGGCATAACTGAAAAGAGAGACCCGTTCGACTTGCATCTTGTGCACTGCTTCAAGAGTGTTAGCGAAGCTTTCTGGCGTCTGAAAGGGCAGGCCGTATATTAAATCAAGATTCACTGAACGAAAGTTACGTGCTTTGGCGCGGGTGACTAATGCTTCTATCAGTTCGGTAGACTGAACGCGATTAATGGCCTCTTGCACCTTAGGGTCGATGTCTTGTAAACCAATACTGAGTCGATTAAATCCCATGTCAGCCATGGTATCAATGCGTTCACACGTCATGTCTCTTGGGTCGACTTCTATGGCTAACTCCGCGTCGGTGGTGAAGTTGAAGTGTTTTTTAAGGCCATCTATTAATCGTTTCAGTTGTGTGTCGTTTAAAAAGTTAGGCGTACCACCGCCTAAATGCACCCGTGTTACAGGTTTGTGGGCTATGTATTGTGCTTGTATTTCGATTTCTTTAATGAGGTAATCCAGATAAACGTCGGCTTTTGATTGCAGACGCGTGACAACTTTAGTGCATCCGCAGTAGTAACACAGCTTATGGCAAAAGGGGATATGCACATACAAAGATAAGGTTTTGTTGTTACTTTGCTCAATTGCTTTTAATAAGTCTGGTTTGCCAAACTTGGGGGTAAAATTCAACGCAGTTGGATACGAGGTGTATCGAGGGCCTCGTGCTGGGTATTTTTGTAGTAAAGCAGAATCAAATATAACAGATGAGTGCATAAAGTGTGCTCGCAAGTAAATCGGGGTGAATGGAAAGTAACCCTGCGAGTTTAGTAGACGTGCAAATTAGAAAATTGATCTAGAACAATAAATACCAAGGCTGACGTGGTATTCAGCCTTGGTGACATATTATTTTTTGCGGGCTTAAAAGTTACCCTTTGAAACCAAAGAACTTATTTTTTATTATTTCTTCAGATGCGCCTTCTGGCAGAGAACTTTCCCAATCTCCGCGACCATTACTTAATTGCTTCAATACATCACGAGAGAAAATTTTAAACAGTTGATGGTCACTGCAATCTATGCCCTGAATGAAGTTGTTTTCTAGCAAGTGGCGGTATAAAAAGCGCAAGTGTTCAGGAACTTTAACCGATACAAAGTCATGCAGTTCACCGTGTTCGTCCAGTTCAGGGTAAACGAACAAGCGAGTGTTATCAGGGAATAGCTTACCAAAACCTTCTAAAATTCCACCTTCAACACCACGATAAGATTCTTCGTCGAAAATTTGGCTGATGTTGATCATGCCAACCACGATACCGATCTGTAACTTGGTGTATTGTCTAAAATAGGCTCTGAGTGAAAAATAACGAGTGTAATCTGACACCATCACGTTATAACCCAAAGAGTTAAGTAACTGTACTCGTGCGATAATATCTTTGGATGGCACTTTAGCGTCATTACCGCGGCTATCGTTGAGGGTAATCTCAGCAATGGCCATAGTATTACCAGGTTCAACGCCAGGTAACGTATTAAACGCCAACTGACCTTGCTCAATCATATCTACATTAAGTTTGGTCACTGGGCGAAATGAGCCGCGTATGGTCAGTACGTTCTTTTTATAAAGCATTTCAGATGGCACGGCGACTGTACCGTCAGGCTTGAACATGATCGCACGGGTCTTCCAGCTTCTGATTAGGTGAATATTTTTTTCACGGTTATCCACATCTTCAAAATAGGGCCCTTTGAATTCAATGGAGTCAATTTCAATGCGACCTGATTTAATGTTATCGGTTAGTGAATCGATGATTTTCTTTGGGTTTTCGAAGTAATAATAAGCTGCGTAAATCAGGTTAACCCCAATAACACCGAGGGCTTGCTGTTGTGCCTCGGCATTGTCGTCAAGCATGCGCACATGTACTGTGATGTCTGATGGTTCAGCGCCAGGATACATCTGTACACGTATACCGCACCAAGCATGGCACTCGCTGACGCGATTAAAGCTTTTGGCTGCCACTGTGGCGGCGTAAGCAAAATAGCGAGATGACTTTGAACGGGTTTCGCCTACGCGATCAAGCACCAGAGCAAATTCCTGCTGCACCATGGCGTTTACTCGGGCTTCACTGACGTAACGTCGATCTTGTTGTACGCCGTAAATCGCGTCGGAGAATTTCATATCGTAGGCAGACATCGTTTTAGCGATGGTACCTGCTGCTGCACCCGCCAAGAAAAACTGCCGCGCGACTTCTTGGCCTGCGCCAATTTCGACTATCGTTCCGTATTTCTTTTCATCAAGATTCAGGCGTAATGCTTTGGCGCTGGTATTTCGCGAACTGGTCTGGTTGTCCATGGTTTCTCCAAAAGAATGTATGGGATTGACCCATGTAATGACTGGTTAGTTTGTTACCTGTGCGCATTATACGCATTAAAATAACTTGCTGCGTATAGAACGTGGCTGCTCTCGTGATTTTAAACCCTAAACTCGGGTACTTCACGCCAAGCCTAATCCGCTAAGCACGTTTGTTTGTCAGCGCTGAGAACGTTGCGCACGTGATGCAAATCCCCGTCATTTATAGCGGGTTTAATGCCTAATGCACAAGCCAACAGATTATACACTTCGACATTGTCAAATGTGGGAACATGGCTGTGCTTAGCAAAAGCTGGACCATTCGCGATAAACGTGGCGGCCATTTCAGGTGCTTGATTGTCATAACCGTGCGTGGCCGTATGTTGTAATTTAAATGGCTCTGGCAAAGCGCCATTTTCACTGGCATAAACGCTCCAACCTGTATCCGCTAATAACATCAGGTCGGGTCCGCGCTCTGGGTGGTCAAAATGATAATTGGCCGGAAACTCGCCGCGTTTAAGTACTCGCAGGTGTGCAATTGGCTGTTGGGTTAGCGCTTGAAATGCACTGTCGACGTGCGCTTTATCGCCATAGAGGTTCAAATAAGGTGCAAATACCGGGTGATCCTTTTTGTGCCAGTCAGGAATATTAAAATGCGACCAATCAATCTTAGCGTCTAGATTAATCACTCGTTCATCCGCTAAATCAGCCATACCGTGATCAGACACTACGACAATATTCGTATCGTCGCTTAAACCAAGCTGGTGTATACCGGTAATTAAATCACCTATGTGTTTATCAACGTTGTTAATGGCATGTATTTCTTGGGATGAATTAACACCATTATCATGTGCGGCGCTGTCTACAGCAGAAAAATACAAGGTCACTAAGTGTGGTCGCTGAGCCTCGGGCTTAGTTAACCATTGCAATACTTCTGTTACGCGTTCGCCGTAATCTTTATTTTGCTTAAAGGGCTTCCAGTAAGTAGGACGCACATCATCAATAGCCACTTCAGAACCGACCCAGAAATAGGTCGCTGCTTTGACATTTTGCTTTTCCGCAGTGATCCAAATGGGCTCGCCGCCCCACCATTGTGGGTCTTGAATATCCGTTTTACGTGAAAAACCACGGTTAAGGGTTCGATCAAAAGGGTAGTTTGACACGATCCCGTGGTGCTCTGGGTGTAACCCTGTTGCCAAAGAATAAAAATTGACAAAGGTTTTGCTCGGCATCGCCGGGGTCAGACTGGTTGCTGTAACGCCTTGTTGACTCAGACGATATAAGTTCGGTGTGTTTTGCTGGTCAATGCTAGCGGGGCGTAAGCCGTCGATACCAATCATAATCACGAAAGGCTGTGTGCTTTGTGCAAATACGAGCCCATGAAGACCACACGTTAATAAAGCAACAATACAGCGTAAAAGTGTCATAGCACTACCCAAATTTTAAAGTTAAATCGACCAAAATGAACGCTTTATTGGTTATAACCCAGATGAGTAAGCCCAGCGATAGCACACTATAACGAATAATTATGGCTTGCAGTAGACGGTCGTAGGAATCTTTTATTATAGCGCCTCTTATTTGCACTATTTAACACCCCATTTAACACCTAGTTTTCGTCAAAGGGTGACCTTTTAAATTGTGCTGTGAGTTCTTTCATCGGAAATATAGATTGTTTGAATCTGTTTTAATCATTTTATTGCATTTACCTTTCTCAGCATACTCCATTCCAGCCACAGGACAGGCCGATGAGAGCAGCATAAATAGCCGCTCACGACCCATAAGTTTGATGTGTAAGTAATAAGCGAAAGCGCGGTTAACTGCCACACATAACTAATAGAACCAAATTGGATCCCACATACATAAATTGCTTGGGATACCTAAGACTCTTTCGGAGAATTAAAATGAAAATAAAAACCACACTTCTCGTTGCTGCAACGCTGTTTAGCGTAGCAAGTATGACAAGCGCTGATACGCTTACTCGTCAAAACGGCGCCCCCGTTGGCGATAATCAGAATTCTCAAACCGCTGGCCCTTGGGGACCCGTGTTATTGCAAGACAGTCACTTAATTGAAAAACTAGCTGCGTTTGATCGTGAACGTGTGCCTGAGCGTGTAGTGCATGCCCGTGGTACTGGTGTACATGGTTACTACGAAAATTACGTAGATTTATCAGACATCACCGTTGCTGCGCCTTTCCAAGGTGAAGACAAAAAAACAGACGTGTTTGTACGTTTCTCGGCGGTTATTCATGGTCACCAATCACCAGAAACATTGCGCGACCCACGGGGATTCGCCGTTAAATTTTACACTGAACAAGGTAACTGGGATTTAGTTGGTAATAACTTCCCGATTTTCTTTATCCGTGATGCGATTAAATTCCCTGACATGGTGCACAGCTTGAAGCCGTCACCCGTGACGAACGCACAAAGCGCTGCGCGGTTGTTTGACTTTTTCTCACATCAGCCTGAATCGACTCACATGTTGACGCACCTATTTTCAGATATGGGAACACCTAAAAGCTACTTAAATATGGATGGCTCGAGCGTTCATGCTTATAAGTTTGTGAATAACAAAGGCCAAGTTAAGTACTTTAAATTGACTTGGAAAACCAACCAAGGCCAAAAGAACTTCACTGCTAAAGAAGCACAAGAAATGCAGGGTCGTGACTTTCAACCTTTAACCACCGACATTTATACGCGTATCGGTCAAAACGGTGAAACTGCGTCTTGGGACTTGTACTTGCAAACTATGGACCCTCAGCAGTTAGATGATTTCGAATTTAACCCGTTAGACACGACTAAAATTTGGCCTGAGTCCCTTGTACCAGCAAAGAAAATCGGCAAGTTAACGCTTAATCGTGTACCGGATAATTTCTTTGAAGAAACAGAACAAGCTGCATTCGCACCAAGCAACTTAATACCAGGTATTGAGCCGTCAGAAGACAGAATGTTGCAAGGCCGTTTGTTCTCTTATGCTGATACTCAGCGCTACAGAATTGGCGTGAACGCTTACCGTATTCCGATTAATGCACCGCGTAATGCCGTGATTAATAACCACGAGCAACACGGTAAATTACGTACCACGAGCAGCGCACGTGACGTTAATTATCAGCCAAGCCGACGTTTAGACTTGAATGACGATAATCAGTACAAATATGCGCAAACACCATTAGCGGGTACAACACAACAAGCGCCGTTTTATAAGCAGCGTAACTTTGCCCAGGCTGGCGAGAAATTCCGTTCATTTAGTAAGGTTGAGCAACAGCACTTAATTGAAAACTTAGGTACTACGCTAGCGGGCGTGCCAGAAGAAGAGATCCGAGTGATTATTAGTGCATATATGTACAACGCTGATAAAAACTACGGCACCGGTGTGGCTAAGTTAGCAAGTGCTCCGCTTAAGAAAGTGAAAGCGACGGCAAAACAATTACTTGAAGTACAAGCTGAGCGTGAAAAACATGCGAAGAAAGTGGCAGATGATTTCAGCCGCATTTATTACAACGCAGATTTATAAGCTTGGTTTATCGCCCCCCTCGAAGCGTTGTTTCAATCGTAGGGGAGGGCGATAGCTCATCACGGCGTGTCATGTGCAAGACGTAACAAGACACGCCGTATTTCTTTAGTCACTTTCACATCATTTAACTATTTAACACAGGATTTAGTCATGAACGCCATTTTATCCACCTCTATAAAAAGCCTAGTGGGCGTTATGTTTTTTGTTACCGCGTTAATAACTAATGCGCAGCCTGTCGATAGTGAACGCTTACAGACGTTATACTTCGATGCCGCTCGCCAAGGTGACGTGTCAACCCTAAGTGCTTATTACGCTGCTGGACTAAGCATGAACGTAGCGGATAAAAAAGGCTACACGGCTTTGATACTTGCTGCTTATCACGGGCAAACCGACGCTGTTACTTATTTGCTCAGTCAAGATAATATCAATGCGTGTCAGGAAGATAACTCAGGTAACACCGCGTTAATGGGCGCTATATTTAAAGGCAATTTTGGAGCAATCAAAGCATTGATTAGTGCTGATTGTGATGTAAATCAAACAAACGCTAATGGCCAAACTGCCGCCATGTTTGCCACGTTGTTCAATCGCACAGAGACGATTACTGCGTTAACCGAAGCAGGCGCAGATCTCGGTGCTAAAGATGGCTCAGGTAATAGCCTAGTCGATATCGCCTTAAGCCAAGGTAATTATGAATTAGCTGAAGATTTGGCTAAAAAACGTCCAGTTAATTAAATCTTACCAATTCCACGTAGCCCTTGTCCCATCTAGACCTGTTTGAAAATAGGTCGTACCAGTGCCAAGGTTTGGCGAATAGTCATACATAAATGCAGGTTAGTTACATTTTCTTTAACCTGTCGTTGACAATAACGCGTGTTTGCCATTTTTAGTTGTGTTCGAGTTTGTTATTATCGCCGCCATATTTTAACGTTCTGTTAAATTATTAAACATATTCAGGGAATGAAAGGCGGAGTGCGTTTGTCGCGCTCTATTTCGAAATACGCTAAACAGAGACACGCGCTGTTATGATCATCTTTTTTATCTGTATCACTATATTGATCCTTGGTTATAAGTTTTATAGCCCATTTGTTGAAAAACAAGCAGGGATTGACCCGACTATTACCACTCCGCAATCTCGCTTTAGCGAAGGTGTGGATTACGTGCCGATTCATCCTGTTCGTGCTTTTCTAATCCAGTTTTTAAACATTGCAGGTGTAGGCCCTATTTTTGGTCCTATATTGGGGGCGTTGTATGGCCCAATTGCACTCGTGTGGATTGTTCTTGGTAATGTGTTAGGTGGCGCGGTTCACGATTATTTCTCTGGTGTGATGAGCATTAAAGAGGACGGTAAAAGCCTGCCTGAAATCGCTGGCCATTATTACAATGTGGTATTTAAAGGCTTTATGCTGATATTTACTGCTATGTTGCTGTTTTTTGTGGGCGTGGTATTTATTATGAGTCCCGCAGGTTTACTCAGTAACCTGGATTATTTTCAAGACACGTTTTTAGCGAATAATACCTTTTGGGTGTTGGTGATTTTGGGATATTACTTTTTAGCGACTTTGTTGCCTATCGATAAAATTATCACTAGGTTTTACCCTATCTTTGGTTTGTTGATGATAGTCATGACCACAATGATCGCGGTCGCATTATTAATAGAGGCGCCACACTTACCCGTAACGGGGGACTTTATGGCCTATTTTGAGGCCGATCATGCTCATGACTTCTTAACGCCCAACCCTGATGGCCTGCCGACTTGGCCGCTATTATTCGTGACAATTACCTGTGGTGCTATCAGTGGTTTTCACTCTACTCAAGCGCCTATAATCGCTCGCTGTTTAACCAATGAAAAATACGTACGCCCAGTTTATTACGGCGCAATGGTATGCGAAGGCATTGTAGCCTGTGTATGGGCGCTAGCCGGTATTGCTGCGTTCCCTGAAGGTTATGCAGGACTTAAAGAATTGCTAGATCAAGGTGGCCCAGGGTTAGTGGTGAACCATGTCGCAAACAGTTACTTAGGTGTATTTGGCGGCATTATGGCGATTATCGCCGTGGCTGTTTTCCCCATCACTTCTGGGGATACAGCGTTTCGTTCATTGCGCTTAACGGTGGTCGATGCGTTTAATATTCCACAAAGTGTGCGTAATCGCTTGTTGCTAGCTATACCTATTTTGACCATTGCTTACTTTATGACGAAACTCGACTTCTCATTGATTTGGCGTTATTTCGCCTTCTCCAACATGTTGTTGTCGACCAGTGTGTTGTGGTTAGCCACCAAGTACTTGTTTGACCGCGGTACCTTTCATTGGATTGCCAGCATACCTGCGGTTATTACTACTGGAGTGACTATCTCTTATATTATGACAGCGGCGATTGGTTTTAACTTATCCCCTGATTTAGGCAAGCCGATTGGTGCAGTTGTCATCGTCATTGGTATGATTTTACTGGTGTTTACTCATAAAAAGCATAAGCCAGTTACGGTGTAATTATTGATTGGCTTAGGCGTTTAGCGAGCTAACGATACTGGTCAGCTAACGCCTAAAATATCGATAAAAATAGAAAGCTAACCTTCGGGTTGGCTTTTTTTATAGATGAAATTTAGGTATTTGAATAATACCAACTCCAGTAAATAATTAACCACTCAGCAATTATTTATCGAAATTGGTATAAAGGCCCGATGTGCAATATGACGCAATAAAAAAGGGATGTCGAAACATCCCTCCGGGTAAAATTAAGGTTCAAGCGCAATGCCTAAACCTTACCCCTTAAAACTGATACTGCACGCCCACATAACCAGCGGCACCTGAAGTCTTATAGGCCGCTATGTCTTGGTAATTTGCATCAAAAGCGTTTTCGATACGGGCACTTAGGCTAAGGTCTTGATTTATCGCATAACGCGCGCTGATATCAAATACTTCGTAGCCTTTGAGCTGAACACCGTCTACTGCATCATGTAATGAGCGCAATGTTGCCGCGAGTTTCCATGTGTCATTGTCGTAATAAACACTGACACTACCCGAATTACGCGGGCGACGACGGCGCTGCTCACCGGCGGTATCTTCAGTGTCGTTATAGGTGTAATTAGCGGTTACGCCGATAGTGTCTGTTACGACTATATCAGCGATGAGCTCAATACCCTTTGAGCTGCTTTCCCCTAAGTCTTGTAAATAACCGGAGAAGGTGGCTAAGTCAAAATAGATGCTGTCTTGAATTTTTTGATCGAAGTAGGTCGCTTCAAATTGTGAACCAGACGCTAAGGTGTAGGTTAGGCCAACTTCAAAACCTTTGGTGGTTTCTTCTTTCAAGTCAATTTCTGATGCCGGAGCATTGGAAAATGGCCCGGTGTTATAGCCTATCTCGTATAGGCTTGGCGCTCTGAAGCCGGTCCCGTATGCCCCGCGCAGTTTTAGCTCGTTTTCATCTAGCGCCCAAATATAAGCACTGCTTAAACGATAGCTGGTGTGTTCGCCAAAATCTTCATTGTCGTCATGGCGTACCCCTGCGGTAACAAAGAAGTTGCTCAGCATTTCACTTTGATATTCAACATAATAGCCTCGTTGAATACGCACATCGTCAGTGCTGGTAACGGCCTCCTTTTCCCAGTCGATACCGTACACTAAGCGTGTGTCTTGATTGAGTTCAGTGTTACCTAAGTATTCGGCTTTTTCTGAATAGCCTTTGGCTCCGAATCCGAACTCACCTTGAGTGTAATTATTACGCTCGATAAACATTTTAGACACGGCGAACTCATGCTCGGACGCACCATAAGAATAGTTTGCTGTGGCACGCACATTGGTTTGTTCGAAGTCATTAGTGCAATTATTGCTGGCCGTTGCACCAAAACCACAGTTGTCGTATTCACCCTCACTGTCGGTATTACGGGCGACAAAACCAAGTTTTAAATCTTGGGTTGCTTGATAGCCTAATCGGGCATGCAGGGTGGTGTTGTCGTAACCATCTGCGTCTTGGGATTCGTTGTCAGCAACAAGGGAGTTAAAACCGTCGGTTGAAAAGTCAGACGCCGCTACGTAGTAATCGAACTTATCACTTGAGCCGCCCACATCAGCAGCCAAATTGGTGGCATTGTAACGACCATACTCTGCAGAAACTTGCCCTGATGGTGCGCCTACACCGTTGGCACTTTCAATATTGATTACACCACCTGCATCAGCGCCATAAACCAAGCCTTGGCTGCCGCGCAGTATTTCAACACGGTTAATATTGCTACTTTGAATTTGGCCAAATTTAGGTGCTACTTGGGTAGCGGTTGGGTCAGATACGTCAACCCCGTCAATGCGTACCAGTGTGCGGTAACCTTCTTCACCACGAATTCTTAAGCTGGTGGCAGAACCTGCACTGCCACTGTTAGTAACGCTAATGGATGGTTGCGTGCGCAATACATCAGCTAGATTTATATAACCTCGGGCTTCAATGTCTTGGCGGGTTACAATTGACACTGATGTGGCAATTTCACGAATTGGCATAGGTACGCGGCTAGATACGACGACCATACGTTCGACATTTTTTTCGCTGCTATCGGCTGTGGTTGTTTGAGTCGCTTGCTCTGGCGTTTTTGCGATAGCTGGGCTGGCAGCTAGGGCAATAGAGATGGCGATAGCCAATGATTGGTGTTGCATGTGTGTTCCTCAATCTAATAAAGTTAACGATCGAAGGAGGGGTAAAATGCGTTAATTATTTTAATCTTGCAGCGAAAGGCGGTGAGCTAACGCAACGTTAGGCTTAAAAACCGTGAACGTGCTGACGCAAGATAATTTGATAGGTGCATTCTAATGAAGCCCTCCGCTTCATTCGTAAATAACTATTCAATAGGCCGGTGTCGGGCTGGCATCTCTATGTATGCGTACCGTTGCGGGGGCAGCGATGGGTTAATCCAAACAAGCCGTGATTTGTTTGGTGACACCATACTTCCCGTTTACCCTGTTCAGTTGAAATGGCTCACAACTAACAGGCACCTAGAATAGCGGCGCAGACCATACAAACAGTTACCATCAAAGTCAATAAATTAGGCTCTGCCCACCGCCATTATTGCCGAATAACTACCATCTCCAAACCTCCGCCCCACCCATAAAACTATAAAAATATAATGACACCCATCATAAAACTTCCCAGTCAGAAAATATCATGACACCCACAACAGATAAAATCAGATAAAATGACACCCAATGTAAATTACGGTGTAAAAATTTATTGTATCCATGCTCTTTTATAGAGTTAAAAAATATTGTTAGTAAAATGTAAAACGATGAATGATTTGAGGCATTAAGCGGTGAAAATGACGATTTGGAAGAGGTTCATGCACACGAAGTTTCTTCGAAAGTGTTAATTGCGATGTGGTTGTTTACAGTGTGGTTATTTAATGTAAATTAAGCACTTTTAAGTAGCACTTTTGCCTTGCCTATTCCCCTCATACGTTGATGCTGCGTATGGATTTTAAATGCATTCATCATCAGTTCTGCACCTGCAGCACAAAAAAAGTGCGTTTCAAATTCAGTTGTCAACGTCAGCCATTGCGCTGAATCTAAGCCTAATCGCTCTAAAATAGGGCTTTGGCATTTATTGATATATCCGGTTTTGTCATCAACAATACAACGGCCTGTGGTCTCGACTAACTCACAATAGTCTTGTAACGAATATGCGATGCCCTTAGGTATATTTTGTCTTAGGTTACCCACAAAAGGCATCAAATTTTTTGGTTGTTGTTGTTTATTTTTGATCGCCTGAACACGTTTTTTAATGCTGGTGTGTTTTGAGGTTTCAGGCGTTGATTCAATCTTTGCCCTAATAGGATTTAAATCCACATAGGCCATGCACGCTAACACAGCACTTTCATCTAACAAAGCCTGAGATTTAAAACGTCCTTCCCAAAATCGGCCGGTGCAACCATCCTCTTTGTTTGCCTCTCTGGCAATATGTTCATTGATATCGCGCATAAACCAACTGATGTCGTATAAACGTTTTCGATACAGTTCAACCGTTTCATTAAAGGTAATAAGCTCGCCAGTTGTGAGTTTGTCACCAGCTATATATTTCTGGGTCAGTAGAGAGCCCTTATGTAATTTATGGTAGCGGCGTAATACTTCTGAGGTATGTAAGCTTTCAGCCAATGGCTTATCTACATGTATTACCACATGAGTATGATTCGCCATTACCGCGTAAGCACAAATGCTTATCGTAAACGCTGTGGATAAAAAGAGTAGCCGTTTTTCTACCCACTCACGGCGATGCTCGTAACTTTGGCCTGAATACTTGTCAACGCCACATAAAAATGAACGACGAACGCAACGTGAAACACAATGGTAATAAGGGGTATCAATTAAACTGATTTGGCTTTTTCGAGGTTGTGGCATGGCACACCTACTTGACTATAAATGAAACACTTTTTAAGTTTAGGATAGTTTGTAAAAAATAGGCAATTTTACGTTGGGTGTCCATCTAGAGATCCTAATTTGGTTTTTTCGAGGCTGAGGCGTGACAAACCTCCCAGCCTATAAATGGAAGACCTTTCAAGCTTAGGTTAGCTTGAAATAAATAGGCGAGTTATGTTGGGTGTCCTTATAGTGAACCGGTGAGTTTATGTTGGGTGTCCTTATAGTGAACCGGCGAGTTTATGTTGGGTGTCCATATAGTGCATATAGTGAACCGTATAAATATTTGCGGTTATTTGTCTTTTAGGTGTTGTTGAATAAAGTCTAGTAGGACCTTAATTTTATTGGGTAGATAGTGCTTGTCTGGATAGAGCGCCCAGATGCCTTCTTCGGTCATTTGGTAGTTATCTAATACGGGAATTAATTCGCCGGTTTCAATGTATGGCTGAACGTAATAATCAGGTAGTTGAATAAGACCAATATTTTTGAGGGCTGCTTTAACTAAGCTGTGACCGCTGTTACAGCGAAGTCGACCGCTTATCAGAATTTTTTCACTTTTGTTGTTATGCATAAAGCGCCAACTATCAGCAGTGCCAACTAAACAGTTATGCTGGCTCAAATCGTCGAGGTTGATTGGCTCACCGTGCAAGGTTAAGTAGTCGGGGGTGGCACAAGCAATGAGTTTTCGAGCGCTCAACTTGCGGGCAATCAGATTCGAGTCGGCTAAATGTCCAAGGCGAATGGCAAAGTCGTATCCTTCGTAGAGTAAATCTGCCCGTTGGTTACTTAAGTCAACTCGTACATTGATCTCCGGGTACGCCAGTAAAAATTCATTCACTATGGGCATGATAACTTCTTCGCCATAGGTGATAGGGGCGGTTAAGCGCACATTCCCTTTCGGGGTGTCGTGAAAATTGGACACGAGTTTTTCGGCATCTGCTAGGTTGTCTAGTACCCGGCGACACTGCTGGTAATACACCTCGCCACTTTCACTTAATACCACTTTACGGGTACTGCGGTGAAAGAGCTTTATTTTCAACCTAGTTTCAAGGGCGCTCACCTGTCTGCTGATATGAGCTACAGAAGTACCGAGCTGTTTCGATGCAGCGGTAAAACTGTGGGTTTCAGCTACGGCAACAAATTCAGATACTCCTTCCCAAATCCTCATTGTTACTCCTGTGTAATTATATTTTTCAAATTGAGAGATTATCGTTACTACTGTAAATGTATATCATGCTGCACACAAATACATTCCAACGAATGTATGCATTCTTTTTATGCTCTTTTTTATTTTATAACTGCGCGCTATTAAGTGGCGTGACCGAGGTCATTATGAGTACAGGATTCATCAAATCAAAAGCCGCCGTTGCATGGGCCGCTAATCAGCCGTTGTCAATTGAAGAGATAGACGTGATGCTGCCCAAACAAGGCGAAGTGTTAGTTCGCATTGTGGCGACGGGCGTATGTCACACGGATGCATTTACCTTATCCGGTGATGATCCTGAAGGGATCTTCCCCGTGGTGCTCGGTCATGAAGGTGGTGGCATTGTTGAGCAAGTCGGCGAGGGTGTGACCAGCGTTGCGGTTGGCGATCACGTTATTCCTTTGTATACACCTGAGTGTGGTGAGTGCAAATTTTGCTTGTCGGGCAAGACTAATTTGTGTCAGAAAATTCGTGAAGCTCAAGGTAAAGGTTTGATGCCAGATGGCACAACACGTTTTTACAAAGACGGTCAGCCTATTTTTCACTATATGGGCTGCTCGACCTTTTCTGAATACACAGTATTGCCCGAAATTTCACTGGCAAAGGTAAATCCTCAAGCACCTCTTGAAGAGGTATGTTTACTGGGTTGTGGTGTAACAACAGGGATGGGCGCAGTGATGAACACTGCTAAAGTGGAAGCTGGTGCAAGTGTCGCCATATTTGGGTTGGGTGGGATTGGGTTGTCGGCAATCATCGGCGCGGTAATGGCAGGCGCCACCCGTATCATTGCTATTGACATTAATGAAAGCAAATTTGACCTAGCCAAAAAGTTAGGCGCCACAGAATGCATTAACCCAAAAGATTATGAGCAACCAATTCAAGACGTGATAGTGGCGCTAACAGATGGCGGTGTGGATTATTCCTTTGAATGTATCGGTAACGTCAATACTATGCGTTCGGCGCTTGAGTGCTGTCATAAAGGGTGGGGCGAATCAGTGGTTATCGGAGTTGCTGGGGCAGGACAAGAGATTTCAACTCGCCCATTTCAATTGGTAACCGGTCGCGTATGGCGAGGCTCCGCTTTCGGAGGGGTAAAAGGTCGCAGTGAATTACCCGGCTATGTTGAGCGTTATTTAGCGGGCGAGTTTGCTTTAAACGATTTTATTACTCATACAATGCCACTCGAAAACATCAACCGTGCATTTGATTTAATGCACAGCGGCGAAAGTATTCGCACTGTGGTGAATTTTGACTCGCTAGGGAAGCTGGCAGGAAGCTGATTTAGAAATATTCATTTACTTAAAAAAGCATCGTTTGGCGATGCTTTTTTATTTGCGGTGCCCACTAGGGGCTATAAACCCAGCTCAGACAATCCAGGGTAATCATCTGGACGGCGACCTTGGGGCCAATGAAATTTTCGTGCTGACTCTTCAATCGGTAGGTCATTAATACAAGCGAAGCGATTTTGCATTAGGCCATTTCCATCAAATTCCCAATTTTCATTGCCATAAGAGCGAAACCAGTTACCGCTGTCGTCGTGCCATTCGTAGGCGTAACGCACGGCAATACGGTTGTCAGTAAAAGCCCACAGTTCTTTTATCAGGCGATACGCGAGCTCTTTATCCCATTTTGCCTTTAAGAAAGCCGCTGCTTCGTCGCGAGCGTTAATAAAGGTACTGCGGTTACGCCATTTGGTATCGAGTGTATAGGCGAGAGCAACTTTTTCGGCGTTACGGCTATTCCAGCCGTCCTCTGCGAGGCGGACTTTTTCACGGGCGCTTTCTAGGGTGAAAGGGGGTAAAGGTGGGCGTGTACTCATGTTGATATCCTCTTTATTTTAAAAATAGATGTGTGAATAAGGGTAAGTCGTGTTTCGGACTTACAAAGCGATTTCTAGCCTTGCACACCCTTTGGCTGGGACGGCGCAGCAAATCAGTACTTCATTCGCTTCGATAGGCGCACCGGGTACACTGCGGTAGGTCACTTCACCGGATGTTATTCTCACGGCACAAGATCCACAGCTGCCGCTTCTGCAGCTAAAATCGGGTGTTAGGCCATGTGATTCAGCGATTTCTAAAATAGTCGGCTCACCGCTTTGCCATGGTTGCTCGATTTTGCTTTGAGTAAAACTGATTATTGAGCTCTGAGCTTCGTTCTCAGAGGTGCGTTGATTACTTAATGCTAGTGTTTTTTGGCCGTTTATCTCATGCTCTGCCTTGGTTAATTGGCGAATTAAAGAGGATGGTCCAAAGGTTTCTGCATGTATCCTGCTGTCAGGGATCTTAAGTGCAATTAGCGTATCGTACACGGCTTGCATAAAACCTTGAGGTCCACACAAATAAACGTCACATTCCCTATGGGTATTATCCAAATCGAGTATTTGCTGCAATAACTTGCCTGTTATACGACCTTTGGTATCATAACCGATACCCAATTGATCATTATCAGGTACGTCGCTAAGCACAGAGTAATAGTGTATCTGCTTAGCGCTTTTTTGTTCTAAATCGATAAACTCATCTTTAAACGCCCGCTGTTCGCTATTTTTCGCTGAGTGAATGACGGTCATTGGTCGGATGTAGCGGGTCCGAAGGCCTTCATTTAGAGCATCTTGTGCCATGGATATCATAGGCGTTATGCCCACACCTGCACAAATTAATACCGCTGGGCGCTTGAGCTGGTTATCAATGTAAAACGTGCCGCGGGGGGCTTTGATATCAATAAGGCTACCCAGTGTTAAGTTGTCATGAAGCATTTTTGACACTAGTCCATCGGCCTCGCGCTTAACCGATATACGGTAGTGGTCCGCGCCTGGTGCAGATGAAACCGTGTAATTGCGTATTGATTGTTTTTGCTTTGCGCCGCCAGAGATACGTATTGTTAAATACTGCCCAGGGTTGAAGGGGAGAACGGTGGTTGAGTTACCGGGGATGAGATAAAACGAACGAATAGTGGTGCTTTCATCAACCACTTTACTTACCTTGAATGTTTGCCACTGGTTCCGGTCTTTTTCAGCTTGGAGTACTGAGTTGGCGTGGTTCCATGTGCCTGTGTGCAAGGTATTAGGCGAGTATTCGTTAAAGCTGGCACGAAATGGCAGAGCGTTTCTCAGGCGGATCCCTTTAGACAAGGTAAACTGCCAACCGAGTTCGGCGCCTTTAAAAGCGACAACGCGCGGGTCGTCCTTCATTAATACCGTTACTGTGCCGGTTAACATCAGCAAATCACCCGTGGCAAAGTCAGCGAATAACAGCCCTGCTTTTGGGTTCACTAAAAAGTTACCCAGCGTATTAAAAAAATTATTCCCGGCGTAATCTGGGATGGTCAGTATATCGGCGAATGGATCGTTATCGTTTACCTCTACAAAACCAGGCATGCCGCCCCGGTGAGATACATCGACACCTAAAGTTTGTTCGTCCTTATTATAGCCTATATCGCCCGCTGAACTGGCAACAAAAAAGGTATCGGCGTGATTAATCACCGTTTTAGCTTGCTGATCCAAACGTTCAAAATATTCTGCTCTAGGGGTGTCAAAAGGCTCATCTGGTGCGCGAATAAAGTGAATATCTCGGGTCTGAATATATTGTGGGCAGTTGCCAAACGATTGCTCGATTTCTAAGGATAACTGTTGGCCTGATATATGACTTATTCTGGCATTCACGCGATTTCGACGCCGTGTTGGCACTTCAATACCCAATAAACCGAGGCGTGCTCCTTTGGTGAGCGAACCTTGCAGTGGATCACCTTTTATTACCGAGCTCTGGATAGATAATTCATTAGGTGATGGAGACTGCACAAAACCAGGGGAACCAGGCAGAATAGATGCCCACAATTGCTCGTTTGCGTCAGCGCTACCCACCACGACAAAGGGCAATTTTTTGAAAAATTCACGATGCTGCTGCGGCATAAAGGAACGGATCGCTCTGCGGCCAATGGCGTCCATTTGCTCATCCTTACCCGCTCGATTTTGCATCTGCTGTTCACCGATATGAAAAGGGGGGGATGAGTCTTGAGGGATCATATGTTGCTCCGGTGCAGTGATATCTGCGTAATGCCTAGCGATGGGTCATGACAAGGCCGAGTAGACGGCCACTTTATTCTTTGAACGTTTTAGCAAGATTTATGCAAGTAGACCCGCTTTTGTCGTAGCCATGGGTTTAAACCCATCGAGAGCTTCAACATTTGTTAAGAAGCGGCGTACATTTGGGTATGCTTCTAGGGATACATTGCCCTCTGGTGCGTGGGCGGTATAGGTGTATATCGCTACATCGGCTATGGTGACACTGTCGCCCACCAAAAACTCACGACCAATCAAGTGAGCCTCAAGTTTACTTAATACTTTGTCAGCAGTCGCTTTGGCAAAATCAGCATCTAAAGGTGCATTGAACACCGTTATTAGGCGCGCTGCACAAGGACCAAAGGCGATTTCGCCGGCGGCCAGACTCAAAAACTTTTGCACTTGGGCCTCAAGCTCGGGATCTAATGGTAGAAATGCCGGCGCATACTTGCGTGCCAAGTAGACTAAAATGGCGTTTGAGTCTGAAATAACCACATCGCCATCTTCAAGTACAGGTACTTGACCTGCTGGGTTAAGGGCTAGGAATGGCGCTTCTTTGTGTTCACCGGCCGCTAAGTCAACATTGATAACGTCGTGGGCGATACCCGCTAAGTTTGCAAAAAGTTCTGCCCGCTGGGCGTGACCTGATAGTGGGAATGAATGGATACGAATGGTATTTGACATAAAATAAACCTTTTTAAGTTGCACTGCATTATCGCTTTGCACAGATATGCCGTTAACGAGTCTTTTGCTGGTGGCTTTCTGTTGCGTCGTATTGAGCAAATAATAGGCATGAATTGTTCTTTGAACAATATGTTGATTTATGGAATAACTATGTACAATTTGTTCATAGTTTGTAGGTGAGTCGAAATGGGGAATTGTGATGGATACACTAGATGGCATGCGCACGTTTTTGGCGGTGGCACGGCAAAAGTCTTTTACCGGCGGAGCGAAGCAACTTGGTATCAGTACTAAGTTAGCCAGTAAATACGTGGCACAACTGGAAACAAAGCATGCAGCGTTATTGTTTCACCGTACAACAAGAAGCGTAACACTCACCGATATGGGGCGGGCATATTTTGAATTGTGTGTGCCATTATTAGAGCAATTTGATGAGCTAGAAGATGTTATTCAGCATCGTCAAGCGTCGTTATCAGGTACGGTCCGGTTAACTGCCCCTACAGCTTTTGGCAGCACCAAGTTAGTGGACGCACTGGCACCTTTTTTAAAGTTGCATCCCAATATGAGTGTTGAGCTAAATCTGTCTGATCAACATGTTGCTATTATCGACGAAGGCGTAGACGTGGCAATACGCTTTGGTCAATTACAGGATTCAACGCTTATTGCTAAAAAGCTAATGAATATGCGAATTGTGGTATTCGCTTCCCCTGACTATCTAGCGCGCCATGGAAATCCAGGCCACCCTAGTGCGCTGGCGACACATAATTGCTTGATGCAAAAGTCCCAAGTTGATCCCGAAAATTGGAGATTCAAAGTGGACGGTAAGCTGGTAGTCGTTAATGTACATGGTGCGTTTGCTTCTAATTCTCCTAGAGCCGTCACGCAAATGGCGTCCCAAGGTTTGGGGATAGGTATGGGCCCCAAATACGTAACAGAGCCCTACTTAAAGGATGGTAGTTTGCAGTTGTTATTTGAAGATTACGAAGCAAACGAATTAATGTTGAATGCCGTATATGCCTCTAACCGACATTTACCGGTGCGAATAAGAGCACTGCTTGAGCACTTAGCAGCGACGTTCGCCGAATCGTGAACACTTAAAGTAATCGTTGAATCGACTGGCTAAGCAGAGCACTTTCCAGTTGTTTTAAGCCTTGCTCGCTGGGGACGCCGAAGCGTAGCGCATTTTTTTCGTCGCACAGACGTACATAAATACCTTGCTTACATAGCGCATGAAATAGCGCGGGAGCCTGAGGGATGAGTAGGGTTTTAAATAAGCTCGTACCGCGAATAGGTTGCGCAAACACATCGACTAACAAACTTTCTAAGCGGCCACTTAAGTGATTGAGGGCAGTGCGTTGTTCCTTTTGCCAACGCTTGTCTGTTAAGGCTTGTATACCCACAAACTGTGCGGGGCCGTTTACCGCCCACGGTCCTAAAACATCAGCCATAGGCTTGAGCCAATAATCACGCGCGATAACAAAACCGAGGCGAATGCCTGCTAAACCAAAAAATTTTCCCACGGAACGTAAGATAATCAAGGCGTCTTGGTTGATATTGTTATCCAGTAAATCGCTGTGACTGGCCAGTAGTGGTGTCATTGTGTGTTCTGTTGTGGCATCCATAAAGGCTTCATCGATAATTAACACGCCCTTTTTGGCGCTGACTGTAAGGAGCAAGTAAGTTAACTGCTGCCTTGTGTGCAATTTTCCGGATGGATTATTGGGGTTGATCACAAGGACAATATCGCCTTGCTTGATTAGCGTAATATCCGGAGTGTCTTGATAATCTAATGTTTGGTAATGGGCGCTTTGCCAAGCCTTTCGATGTTCTTGGTAGCCCACAGCTGGTAACCATACTCGGGTGTGTGCGAAACCTTGCAATGTGCAAAGCTGCGGTAACGCCTGAATAATACTTTGACTGCCTGCAGTGGCCAGTAAACTCGGCGTTTGGTAATAATCACGAGCAGCTTTGAGTAAGGCGTCAGACTGTTGTGGTAAACGTTGCCAACACGTTGCTGGAAGCAGGCCTACTGGATAAGTCGTCGGTGCGATCCCCGTGGATAAGTCGAGCCATTTTTCATCTGCAATGTTGTAGCGCAGCGCAATATCAGATAGTTGGCCACCGTGAATTAGCATTTGGCCAGACATATGTTCATCCATTAAAAATCTCTCTTTAAAAAATAGCGTTAGCCGTTAAGCCGATGCTTAACACGGCAAGCGCAAACAACCAGGCGCTGCGTTTCACAAGGGCGACACTGCGCGGAATATCTTCTAATGCCACGATTTTGCCGTTACCCAGCAATGGACTGCGAATGATATTACCTTGATAGTGGGCGGTGCCGCCTAATGTAAAGCCTAGGGCGCTTGCACCGGTGGCCATGCATCGCCCACCATTTTTACTTTTGTAGTCTTTTGCTTGTCTCCATGCGCGGGATATATGTTCAAATGCCAAGAGCTTGGACTGGTGTGTTTTTGGCGCGGCTAATACATAGAGTAGGGACGTACAATAGGTGCTTGCCCAGCCTAGATGATCATCTGCCCGTGCTGCCCACCAACCAAAATATAAAAAGCGCGGCGTTTTATAGCCCCACATAGCGTCTAACGTGTTGATTAATCTGTGCAATACCACTAAAGGGGCGCCACCAATAACAAAGTAAAATAGACTGGCGATCACGCCGTCGTGGCCGTTTTCCAGCACCGACTCCACTGCAGCGCGGCGCATATCTTTAGGTGTTAGTGACTGAGTGTCGCGACTGACCATATAGCCTGTAAAATGACGTGCTTGGTCCATATCTCCATGTTTTAAAGGATGATAAATCTGCATGGCGTGTTGTGTCAGGCTTTGCAATCCAATCGCTAAATACAAGACGAAGCTATTGAGTATCCCTATGAGCCAATATACTCGCGACGAGTCATTGGCGGCTGCGAAATTAACGGCACAATAGTTTAGGCCCCACAGTGCTATCGGTAAGGGGACGACTAATATCAACCAACCAATCATCCCTTTGAAACGTGCTTTTCCTACATGAGGCAGATCATCTTCAGTCACGTTTTGCTGTGGGTTAAATTTAGCTTCTATGCGGTTAGCCAAATTGCCAAAACCAATGAGTGGATGAAATCGTGCCGGTTCACCTAATATCCGGTCTAATAGCAGGGCAAATATTAGCTGTGAGCCGATCACTGTTAGGCTTGAAAATGAGAATAACTGCGGGATAAGTTCAATCAATGAAGCCGCCCCAATGAAGGGTGTTTTGTTTGAACGTAAGTTTGAAGCCGTGGGTGTTATTTACCAGTAACGGAGCAGTAAAAAGGCTCATTAGACACGCGAGCGCATCACCGTGACTGACAATCAAAATTGTTTTATCAGAATGGTCCCTAGGGATAATATGCTGACGTGAGCGAGCCAGCGAGTGCAGTGCATTATGCATACGCTGGCGTACGGCAATAGTGGTCTCGCCATAACCCTGTTCATTACCCGCAGGCAAATCGAGCTGCTGATAACAATGTTGTTGAAAATGGCTGTACTCGGGAAAATTATTTATGGACTGGCCCTGCCATTGCCCAAATTCACGCTCAGCTAAATGCGCTGAACTTTCATGATCGACAGCTAACGATTGGGCGCAGATTTCTGCCGTTTGCTGCGCTCGTCCCAAATGGGAGCTAGCGATATGTTGGATGTTCCACTTGCGGGCCTTGGTAGCCAACGTTCGCGCTTGGCTCTTACCCAGTTCAGTAAGCGGACTTTCTAAATGTCCCTGCAAAATGCCTTTGGCATTAAACTCACTTTGCCCATGTCGACAAAGATAGAAGTGAGTGGTGACGGGGCGGTTTGCTACAACTGGCATAATGACATCAATTCTTAACTAGTTAAGCGCGAGTGCTTGGGCTTGGTAAAATTGCCGAGCCACATCGATTTTCTCACACATTACTGCCACTTCATCGAGCATACGGCTAGTCATGCGATGAACTTTGTCGGCATTGGGGTGAAAGATAAACTGATGCTTGGCGGCCGGTATATGCTGCCATTGACCCCAATTGATAGAGTCGGGAGAATCAGCCGCATGTTGCGTTGGTTGAATAATCACTTGAGGCAAAGAAACCAATACCTGCTCTAACCCGACAGATGGGTAATCATCTGTGGCATTAACGAACGGGTTCTGCGCGCCGCAAAGGGTCAACTGTTGTTGCGGCCATGCGTTACGCGCCACTGTGCGTAGTGGGCGGGACCACAGCTCATAAAAGGTGATGACGGGCGTTTTATTTGCGTAACGTGTTTCAAGGTATGCGAGTTTTTTTTGATACTGCGATGCTGCTTTTTCAGCTGTTTCTTCGCGGCCTGTAAGCTGTCCGAGCATACGCAATTCATCTGCAACTTGGGATAACGTTCTGGGATTCGAATACACGACTTTTGTGTGGTATTTCTGTAAGCGTGATAAATCATCTCCAGGGTTACCGGTTTTCCATGCGATAACGACATCAGGTTGCAGCTGAACAATTTTTTCAATTTGCAGGCGAGCATAATTACCAATTTGCAGGATCTCTTTCGCCGCCTCGGGGTAATCAGCATGGGCTGTGGTGGCAATAAGTTGCTGGCCAGCACCGATTTCAAACAAAGACTCTACAATATGCGGTGCTAGCGCAATAATGCGCAGTTTCTGCCGATTTTCTTTACTAAGTTGCATTATTTCTTGAAAATTAGCGTTAGTTGCCTGTTTTGATTCATCGACGGAACGAGCCTGTGAATGAATACTTGGCAAGCCAAACATCAGGGTACTGATAATTAACCCGAGTAATGCGCTGCGCCTTGGGGTCGTCATTACCAGTCAATGCCTTTTTGCGCTTTAATACCGGCTTCAAATGCGTGTTTGATGGGACGGACTTCGCTAACCGTGTCCGCTAAATCGATTACGGCTCTGTGGCAGGCTCGGCCAGTAATCACCACGTGTTGGTTCTCAGGGCGGTTAGATAAAGCGTCTATTACCTCGTCTACGTCTATATATTTGTAAGTCAGCATGTAGGTGATTTCGTCGAGTAGCAATAAGTCAATTGATGGGTCTTGCAAGCATACTTTGCTAAATTCCCACGCTTTTTGTGCGGCGGCTTTGTCGGTTTCTTTGTCTTGGGTTTCCCAAGTAAACCCTGTGCCCATCACATGAAATTCAACACCGAGCTTTTCCAGTAAATCTCGCTCGCCACATGGCCAGGTACCTTTTACGTACTGCACAACAGTAGCCTTTAAACCGTGGCCCACCGCTCGGGCGACGGTGCCAAAACCAGATGTTGATTTACCTTTGCCGTTACCGGTGATAACGATCAGTACGCCTTTTTCTATTTGCGCATTGGCAATACGTTCATCCACTTTGGCTTTTTGTTGCTGCATACGCGCTTTATGGCGGTCGTTGTTATCAGTGCTGTCAGACATGATTTTTTGCTCCATGGGTAGAGGAAATAGATTCACTGGCCAAGGACGGCGCAGTCAGTTGAATTTGAATAAACGATTCAATTAGATCCCATTTTAGATGGGTTTGACACGCGTTGGCGAGTCGTTCAATTTCGTGTTCTTGTTGTTCGTCATAATCTTTGACGAGTTCGGTGTTGGCGCCAGCCCAAAGCAATAACTGCTGCAGGGCTTCAGGACCATCAAATAAGCCATGTAGATAACTGCCAGCGACCTGATTATCATCACTGATGCAACCTTCTGACTCGCCATTTTCTAATAAAATAAGGGGGCGGGCATCCGCTGCACGCTCACTCGTACCTATATGAATTTCGTAGCCTCGAATAGGCACATTAGGCGTTCTTTCATTTGGTAATAACAGTCGTCCTTGGCTTTGGGTTAGCTGTTTCTGGTGCTGCAATAGGGTATTGATTGGCAGATAACCCAAGCCTTGGCTTACGCCAGGCGTATCTTCAACACCTTCTGGATCGGCGATGCTATTACCGAGCATTTGATAGCCCCCACAAATACCCAATAATTTGCCGCCATAACGCAGGTGGCGCTGTAGATCATTATCCCAATGCATTTCCTTAAGCAGAGCGAGGTCAGCACGCACATTTTTACTGCCGGGTAAAATAATTAGATCACAGCCTGGGATAGCACTACCTTGGGGCACAAATATCAGCTCTACTTTTGGGTGTAGCCTCAGCATATCAAAATCAGTGTGGTTACTGATACGCTTGAATACAGGTACACATATGCGCAGTCGTATGTCTTGCGGATGCAAATTTTGTTCTGCCTGAATGACATCTTCGGCGGCCAGTTGTAAATTATGTATATACGGCAGTACGCCTAAAACCGGTTTTTGGGTTCGTTTTTCTAACCAAATTAAGCCAGGCTCTAGAAGTTTAATATCACCGCGAAACTTATTGATGACAAAACCCACGACCCGATTCTGTTCCGAAGGTGAGAGCAAATCTAACGTGCCAACAAGTTGAGCAAACACACCGCCTTTATCGATGTCTGCGATTATAATCACCGGGCAATCTACCGCTTCGGCAAACCCCATGTTGGCGATATCGCCTTTACGCAGGTTGATTTCCGCCGGGCTTCCCGCGCCTTCAACCACGATAACATCGTATTGATTCGTTAGGCGTTGATGTGAGTCAAGCACCGCTTGCATGGCCACCTTTTTATAATCGTGGTATTTAGCAGCTTGCATGTCAGATACGGCTTTACCATGAATAATCACTTGGGCACCGGTATCTGAACTGGGTTTAAGAAGCACAGGGTTCATATCAACATGCGGCTCGATGCCAGCGGCTTGCGCTTGTACAGCCTGTGCTCGGCCAATTTCACCACCATCTTTGGTCACGGCGCTATTGAGCGCCATGTTCTGGGGTTTAAACGGGGCAACACGGTATCCTTGGTTTTTTAGACATCGACAAAACCCCGCCACCAGCATACTTTTACCTGCATCAGAGGTGGTGCCTTGGATCATGATAGTCGCACTTACATTCGTGAGTACGCGGCTTGCATCTTTTGCTTGTTTAATGCTTTGACAGGTCATGTAAGGCGCTCATTAAAAGGTGGTTTAGCAATGAAATCAACCACTGGGTTGGCTTGTTCGTATTCGGCGATAGAGATACGGGATAGGCTAGCATAACCTACCTGAAGTTTGCTGTACCAAGCGCCTTGTTGCCAATTACTGGATAACGCGTCGGCCAGTATTTGGCGGATAACGCCTCCATGACAAATCAACAGATTATTTTGCCCTATAAGTTCAGTGCTCAATCGCTGCCAGCAGTTTATTACTCGTTGATGAAATATCTCGAGAGTTTCGGCTGCGGGCAGTGTGCAATGGAAGGGATTTTCCCAAAAGTTGCTTAGTGCTAACCATTGCTCACGTAGATCATCGAACGGTACGCCATCGTATAGGCCAAAATCACATTCTTGTAAGGCATCTTCCACAATTAAGGGGACATCAAGCTCATTAGCCAATTGTTCAGCGAAGACTAAGCAGCGCGAGAGTGGGGAGGTTACGATGATATCTGGTCGATTAATTTGCTGCACTTGGGCGTGCATGGCACGGCGGCCTTGCTCACTTAATAATACATTTGTTTTTCCATATATTGCTGCGGGACCATTGATTTGTCCGTGGCGCAATAAATTGAAAACGGTTGGTTTAGCCAATTCCATGGTTAAGGTCGTTTCAATGGCATAGGCAAGCCTGCAGCTACAAAGGTGACGCTATCTGCTGCGCTTGCAACGGCTTGATTCAACCAGCCTGCTTGATCAACAAACTGCCGGGTGACTTCACCCATGGGGATAATACCTAATCCTACCTCGTTGGCGATAATGAATATATCGGCATTGCTGGCTGATAGTGCCTGAGTTAACGTGTCAAATAGTAGGTTAAAATCTTGCGCTGGACGATGGTACAAATGGTTGTTTAGCCACAGTGTTAAACAATCGATCAACAGTATAGGGTGAGTGTTTGCAGACGAGTTTTGCAGCGTGATGAATTCCATTAACTCTAATGGTACTTCTGCTAAACTCCAATGATCCGGGCGTTCCTGTTGATGACGCGCGATACGGGCAGACATTTCTGCGTCTGTGGCAGTACCGGTCGCTACGTACGTGACGTTTCGGCTCGTCTGCTGGCTCAAAGCTAACGCTTGTTGCAGTCCAAAATTTGACTTGCCTGAGCGTGCGCCACCTAAAATCAGATGCAGCATAGCATTACCTTTGTATTATGACGGATCATCAGTTTATGTTTCATAGTGAAATTGGCCCTAAAAGAGTAAGGGCATAAGCGTCATGTACGGTTGCTAACAAGAGTATATAAATCAATAACTCTTGAACTTGTTGTGCAAAGCCCAAACAATCTCCCGTGTATCCGCCAATATGTGCCCTAAACCAACGCTTCAGGACATAACGCAGAGAAAGACAAGCCAATAAAATCATCAGCGCGTCGGTAAAGGCTAGCCATAATAACCCTGCGCTACTGCAGGCAAAAAGCCACAGTAACACTCTGGGTTGCATTGGACTGGCTAACGACTGGCTTTTACTGTCGTGCGCGTCGGTGCGCGCGTACCCCAAGTGCTGTGTATGAGAAATGGCTAAGCCACGCGACAGGGGATAGGCGATGAAAAGGGCTAATATTAAGTGTCCATTAATGGCTAATGCGCACAGCAAAACGGTTTTTGTTAATAGCATAGTGATAAGCGCACAGGTTGCGTACGTTCCTATCTGGCTGTCTTTCATAATACTTAGTTTACGCGCTTGCGTGTGCCCACCCCAAAAGCCATCACACGTATCGGCTAGGCCATCTTCATGCAGCGCACCGGTGAGCAATAAACTCAAAATCACTAGTAAACAGATACTGGGCGCGGTGCCAATGTAAGGTGTGACAAGCAGATAAAATCCACTGAGTATTCCGGCTAATAGCCAGCCTATCAGGGCAAAATGTCGCCCCGCTTGACGTAATTTCTGTGGGCTGTAGTCAATCCCTTGAGGCACGGGCAGACGCGTGAAAAAACTCACTGCCAATAGCAATAAATTAAGTTGATAAGTGAAAAATCGACTCATAATATTTTCGCCTTATTATTGCGTTTCACTGGTATAAGCCTCTTCCATCGTCATACCGTGATGCCGGAACTCTCAAACGTTGCCATATCGTTATAAAAGCTCGCCGCCGCTTGCAGCAAAGGTAAGGCGAGTGCGGCTCCCGTACCTTCACCTAAGCGTAAACCAAGAGAAAGCAAAGGACGTGCATCAAGTTGGGCTAAAACTTGCTGGTGAGCAAGTTCGGCAGAGCAGTGAGCAAATAACATATATTCTTGTGCGCGGGGCGCAATACGAACAGCAAGCAGCGCCGCAACGCTAACAATAAACCCATCGATTAAAATACTTTTGCCGGCTGCAGCAGTGGCGAGTATGGCACCAACGATCTGTGCTATTTCAAAGCCACCGACTTCAGTTAACGCTGTTTTTGGGGTGAAGGCTTTTGTTCCATGGGACTGATTAACGCGTACTAAGGCATCGGATATCAGCTGCACTTTTTTAGCAAGTTGTTCAACACTAATGCCCGTACCTTTGCCTGTAGTACGTTCTGGGCTTAAGCCGCAAATAAGTGATAATAGCGCGGATGCGCTGCTGGTATTACCTATGCCCATTTCGCCAAAGGCTAGCAGATTACTGCCCAGAGCAATCTGCTCATTTGCCACCTTGGCACCAAGAGCAAGTGCTTGTTCAGCTTGGCCTTCACTCATCGCTGGCTGACAGGAAAAGTCTGCTGTACCTGGGCCTATTCGTTGTTCTATCAGCATAAATTGATCGTTAGATTGAATATTTTCGGCGATAGGATTGCATATACCTGCATCAATGACTTTCATCGTCCAGCCTAGCGTGCGGCAAAAGCAGTTGATTGCGGCACCGCCACTGAGAAAATTCAATACCATTTGTTGAGTGACTTCGGGCGGGGCAATACTGATGCCGTTGTTTGCGATGCCGTGGTCACCGGCAAAAACCAACATGATGGGTTTATTTATCTCAATACCAGTATGTTCTGGGTTATTGCTTCGTTGAATTAAAGCTAATTGGCGAGCAAGGGTTTCTAATTGCCCTAATGCGCCCAAAGGCTTGGTTTTATTATCAATTTGTTTGTCAATAGCAGGTAAATGCTCACGGTTTAAGGATTGTATATCCCAGCATCCTTGCTCAAATAGCGAAGGGGTGTTCGAAATATTTATCGAACCGAGCGTTTTTTTACGCGTAGCAGTAACCTGCGATGACCCAACTGAGTCTTGTTCGGGCGAGTGTTTTGTATCGACTTGAATGGATGAGAGTGATTCAGTGTTCATGTGTATTCACTTATTGTTAGTCTTGTTATGTCTGTCGCTGGCGGATAGCGAGTAAGAAAAACACGCTGCCGATGGCTGAAGTAATAATGCCGATAGGAATTTCTTGCTCTGCTAAGGCTGAACGGGCGAGAATATCCACTAGTACCATAAAGCTGCCCCCGACCAATACACACCCTAAGATGAGTGCTCGACTGGTGACTCCAACCCAACGGCGCACTATGTGGGGTATAAGCAGGCCTACGAATCCGATGCCGCCGCAGTAAGCGACAATACAAGCGGTAAGTGCGGCGCATATCCCCAGTGCGAGTAAGCGAATAGCGGTTACATTGACGCCTAAGGTTTTAGCATTTTCATCGCCAAGTAATAATGCGTCGAGCCGACGCCCAAACAGCAATAGTAAGAGCACACTGCCCATCACAATAGGTAACATGATCCACGCATACCACATCTCTACTCTGGCGAGGCTGCCCATAAGCCAGAAAATCACCTTGTTGGCAGCAAACGGGTCACCTAAAAACAATAGGAAGTGACTAAAGGCACTGAGCATAAATGATACGGCTACGCCAGCTAACAGCATGTGTTCACCGCGCCCACCAAATGAACTCGATGCCAACGCTTGCACCAATGTGACAGCGAACACAGCCCCTAAAAATGCGGCAACAGGTAAGGCGAGCGAAAACGAAACATCCGGTAAAAGACGAAATAAGGTTAAGGTTTCACCCATTTGGCTGTCAAACAGTAATGTAGCAATACTTGCACCGAGCCCAGCACCGGATACCACACCGAAAAGGTAAGGATCGGCTAAACCGTTGCGTGTTATATTTTGTAAGGTCGCGCCGGCTACAGCAAGGCCAGCGCCTACTAAAAAACCGACCAGTACACGGGGTAAACGAATTTCCCAAAAAATAACCGAATCGACTTGTGATGCGCATTCAGCTACCACACATTGGTAAAGCTGTGAGGGGGATAGATCAGCCGCACCAAAGAATATCCCGATGATGGGAGATAACAGTGCCAAAAAAAAGAGCAAAGACCAACGGTTAATCATCAATAGTGTCGCTTGTTAGGTGCGTTCATTGACTTGAACTGCACAATTTCAGGCAGTTGGTTGGTCTCAGCTTCATCAGGAGGATAGAAGTCCACGCGCAGATGATGGGATAAATTATCTCGCCTTATTTGACAAGGGATCTTAAAAACATGTTCTAACGTGGGCGCTTGCAGCACTTTATCAATGGGCCCTTGTGCTATCATTTTTCCCTTGTCCAATAAACACAGATGATCGCAGTAACTGGCTGCTAAATTAATATCATGCAGGCTCATCACAATCGTCATTTGCTGCTGGTGGGCTAATGTTCTTAGTAACTTAAGTACTTGGTGTTGATAATAGATATCAAGGTGATTAACAGGTTCATCTAGTACAATAAGCGCGGCTTTTTGCACTAACGCACGAGCAATTAAGCCTCGTTGTTGCTCGCCACCTGATAGCGAGCTAAAGGTTTGATGGATTTTATCACTCAAGCCTACCTTGGCAATTGAGGTGGCTAAATGTTGGTGGTCTTGTGCCGTTTCTCGCGACAGTAATGTTTTGTGTGGCAGCCATCCCATACGCACGATTTGCTGCAAACTTAAAGCAAATACACTTTCATTGAGCTGATTGACGACCGCGATTTGCTGGGCTTGCTGTAAAGATGTGTATTGATCTAATGCTTTCCCGCGCCAACTGACTTGCCCGTTGCTAGGCATTTGACCCGATAGCATCTTAAGTAAACTGGTTTTGCCAGCGCCATTAGGACCGAGTACACCTAGCACCTTGCCTCGTGCTAACGAAAGGTTAATATTTGACAGAATCGTATTGCCGCTAGCCTCAAAACAAAGTTGCTGAGCCTGAAGGTTAGCCGAATTTAGCATGGCGTCTGTGTTGTCATGACAGTTCAAATAGACACTCAATCAAGGCGGGAATACACAGAGAACTCAGCATCAAAAGCTGAAAGACAATCTGTTATTCACGTATTCCCGCGTGATAATAAATAAAAGGGTGTATTAAGGCTGGTATCTGACTTACAAGCGGATGTTCGAATAGTCGTTGTATACGAACAGCTTGTTTACAGTTGCGGGTACAGTTCTGGTATCGCACCAGATTCCCATTTAATTCAAACTACTGAAATGATTAAGCAGTTTAAAACCTAAGTATGGCGCGCAATATAACAATTAAATTAGCCATCTACGAGAGGTAATTGTAAAAGTTCAAGAAAGCTAATATGCCTCTTGGTCTAATGAAAATGGGTCGCTATTTTTCTTCGTAGCAAAGCACGTCTTAGGAAATATGGGGTGAAAATATGGAGGGAAATAGGTGTTTCTTTGGAAAGCGGGTTGAAAAATTCTATTTTGCACGATCGATAATTTTACCGTTTTGCATTGTGGTTATTTTACTTGTTACCAGATTTGACTAATGCTAAGTTTCTGACCTTTAGAGATAAAATAGATTGGTTGAAGAATAAAGAGAATAAAATCGTCAGCCTTATAATCGATATAAAAGAGTAACGGAGTGTGCAGGTAGCCGCTCTGCATTTGTTGAGTGATAGAACATAATAAAGGGACGTATTTTGAGACGATTTGCATTAATTTTACCTGTTTTAGCCTTTAGTAGTTTTGCTGCTGAAGATAGTCAAACCCAGCAGTATTCCGTAGGTATCGGTATGGGGGCTTTGTATTCAGGGCTGGGAGCTAATCTTGCGTTAGTTTCAAAAAACGATATGAAATACTTATCGGCTGGCTGCGTAGAATATAGCTCAAGGTTTGGTTCAACGTGTGGCTTTGGCGCAGGGTGGGTCACAACGGATTTATTTAATTTTGACAACAACAAACACGGCTTTGGTATTTACGCGAGTATTGCTGGGCGTGAGCATTCATATCGTATTAACCCAGATATGAATGGCAGAACCTATCAAGTCAAAGAGCATGATATATATGGATTGGGCGTAAGTTACACCTATTTTTTCAACGGTATAAATCGCTCTGGCACGACCTTGGGAATTTCTATACACGGTACCAACGCAGATTTTGAGAGTAGCGTAGGTGGATTTTTACAAATTGGTTATCAGTTTTAGTTTCTTGTTGTGCATTGATGATTCGCTGGTTATAAGTGTCAGCTGAGAACTATGGGTTGGCGAGACTTCTATGATTAAGCAGTCAATTGAAGGATAACGAGCGCTCAGCGGCATAAAATTACGATCACATTTCGGTCTTTAATATGTGGCGGCTTAAACTTCCATAGAAACGACATTGTGGATCATAACGTTTTTTTAAGGTTAGTAATTTAGAGGTGTTTTTACCAAAATACCTTTTTAGTTCGTCCGGCCCTAAGAACTCATAGTTTTGATATGCCTGATCATTATAAAACGCAGACAAGGTAGTATGGCTGTCATCGACCCAACGCTCAATTATTGGGTCGATTTTTGTGCCTCCACTGATGCCAGTCACACTGCATATAAAACTCGATTTACGATGGACGAAAGCACTATCTTGTGAGGCTCTATCTTGGATAGCCCCACCAAGTGGATCGAACATTATCCCGCAATAATCGTCAGGACTATTAATATAGCAATTAATAACCTCATCGATAAACTGTGCAGGTAGATCTTGGGATACAAAGCCATTGCGCCAATAAACACATAACTCACTTTGATATGTATTAGATTGCATTTCGAGATAAGACTTTTCACTCACGTCCATTTTCGGCCCAAGACCCCACTGTGAAATACGCTTAAAAAAGACCTCACAGTCTGACTTGCTTGCGGTGCTAAAGGCCATAATAGATACTTTTTCTTGGCCCTTAGCTGTTCGTGAGATATAGGCATATACAAAGTAGTCTCTGGTGTTGCTAAGCACTTCATCACTGTAATGTTTTAACACCTTACTCGCTTCGGATAGAGGCCATTCTATAAAGCCACCAATCACCGTTGATGGCACGGGATAAAGCTGTAACGTTATTTCGGTTATAACCCCAAATTGACAGCCTCCACCGCCACTTAGTGCCCAAAAAAGCGCCGGCTCCGAGAATTTATCGATTGTTTGTTTGATACCTTGCACGTCGATCATTGTGACGTTAATTAAGCTGTCACACGTTAGGCCGAACTTACGTGATAAAAATCCGATTCCACCTCCTAACGTGGCACCAATGACACCAACATCAGGGCATGTGCCAAGCGGCACAGCCAAACCATATTGGGTGGTATAAGCATCTAATTCCATATTTCTAACCCCCGCGCCCAATCGAACTGATTGTCGGTCCTCTGCAAGGGCAATAGATTTAAAGGCCGACATATCTAGCACTATCCCATCGTTGACAACGCTGCTTCCCGAATTGGAATGGCCACCTCCTTTGACTGATATAGGCAGATTGTGTGTATTGGCAAAATGGATCGCTAAGCAAATATCCTCTTCACAACCCGCCTCAATAATGGCCAGAGGTGTATTGTTGATCCCATGATTGAACACGCTTTTAAGAATGTGATACTGCTCGTCAGGAGAGAACCATATGGGTCCGTTAAATTGATAGGCGATAGCTTTGAGTTGCGCTTTTAACTTGCTGATGTTCACGTTTGGTATCCAAAGGAAAATAGAACTATTAAATAGAGGGCTTACGTTAAAGTAGAGTCGTCGTTAACATTCCTGAGTCTGTTGCTCACTGCGAGCAGTATTACTGAGACGCACACCAGCGTAAAATCTAAAAATTTGTTATCTAGACAAACAACAATATTGCCCCTTCTAAATTCAATAAGCTACGTCTCTTCTTATTGAAGTGTCGATTGGGGATTATTAACAAGTATTGGCTAACAGAGGTTTGTATGAAAAGAGTATTTTTTGCGATATTGCTGCGATGGGACTTAATATTCAGAGCAGTGGATTATATAAATGATTGGAAATAAATGAGAAAAAATGGTGCCAACCCTGACTTGATTTGGTTCTTCAAGGTATTGATATTTATGGGTTTTAACTTTTAATTTTCAGGTATGTGTTACTTTCTATGTTACTTCCACTCAAAGTCATCATTTCAAGCCTTCAATAAAAATCTTCAAGTTGCGGGTATGCAAAAAGAGCTTAGGCGACGGTACTGCATAAATTAGCCCTAGCGATTTAGGGTGCCCCTCCTATTAGCCAAGCGATAAACAACTATTGTCATGCACAGGTTACTTCGGTTGTTATATGTCTTGCCTGTGATCAACACGTATCATCTTGCCTTTAAATTACTTACGCCATTTCAAAGAAAACAAAAAACCGGTTTCTAACATACACACACACTGCGTTCTTTGCGATGCGAAGTACCCGTATAGGTATTGCGTAGAGGGACCCAATTATTTTTATCGAGTCTGAGCAAGAATAACTAAACAACAACCTGAGGGTAAAATGATTTGTAACCAGACAAGCACTGCGATGCGAATTACCCGTATTGAATAGGGTTGCTCTAAAGTACCTTTACTTTTTGTTCTGCTACAGGTGGTTTACCTAGAGGTGTGCCAGTTACTACAACTCCTTTGCTACAAACGATGGTGGAATTGTCAGCTCTCATGATGCACATAAAATCATCGTCTAGAGTATCTAGATTGCAATCAGCGTTTTTGATTGGCTCATCAACCTGAGTAGACATGATGTTTCTCTCTTTTTACAAATCTCGTTAATAACTATGGTCAACCATACATGGGCTTTGGTTTCGATGCATTCTAAGTCCAATCTTTACCTTAGGGCTTTGTTAAGGCTTCAAGGACTTTGTTGGATGGGCCATTCATTGATACTCGTTTCTTACCTTCTGGCGTCACTGGGCCAGTGCTAGCGCCTCCATGATGCTTACAGCGACCATTGCCCCAATCAGTGCCGTTATTCTTACACGGTGCGCCTGAGCGCGTTCTAGCTTCACATTTCATACCGATGCAAATATCAGGAAAGGGTAAACAAGCGGGCGCTGGCTGTTTATAGCCACCAGCAACCCATGCTTTGTATTTCACCTTAGCGTCACGATAGAACGCTTTAAGCGCTTTCACCTGTTCAGCCCTCAATACCGGGTCAGTTATCATTTCAGTGTTTCTCAGTCTTTTTCTGTGAGGCCAAATTTTTAAAGCCTCGTCTTTTTAAGCTGATTTGATTTTTAACAGCGTTAACTTGCTGAGTCATAGTCTTGAAGCCACTCCTCATTTGATTGTTCCTGAGGTAGCTTCTTACTATGACTAATAGGTACTACTTCACACGTCATTACTTGATTACTTAAAACGCGGTTTGTAGCACACGCACTTAAATTCCCCGCACTTTCAGACACACGCACTTGTTTTGACACGCACTTTGAATCAGGCTCTAGGTCATTACTCGCTAGGGTTCTAGCGATATGCTTGTCACCACTGCTTGTCACCAATCCTTGTCCCCGAAGCTTGTCACCATTCCTTGTCACCAAATTGTCGCTCCCTTGTCGCTGGCTTGTCGCTGGCTTGTCGCTACGTTGTCACCAAATAACTGCATTATCTGGTTGGACGAAAGCGTTAAGGGCTGGATTGATTTATTGGCTAACTTGCCTCCTGAGCTGCTTTGAGCAACAAAGTAGACCTGTTGTAGCTTGCTCATAGATTTATGCCACTCAGCGAAACGTCTTGGTATATCAAGTGCCGTCTTAATCCACAGCAAGTAAAGCGCTGAGCGCACACCAATTCTAAATTGTCCCTCTGGTAATGGCTCTCCGGCATGTTTACTTTTTGTGGTTCGTTGTCGCTTTAGGTCTGCGTTAAATACGGCATAGGCATCTTCACCCGTGAGTAAGTCAACAAACCTGATCATGACGCCCGGTGAACGCCCGTTATTATAAATACCTGTTTGATAATATGCGTATGAATAAATTGAGTGCCCCGACTGCATGGCAATTTCTGACATGATTTTGCAGCGATTAGTAGCAAGCCAATCCAAAGGAACCGGCTCACCGCTGATTGGAGTAATTAGTAATTGGCCTTGAGAGACAGCTAGGCTATCTCCTCGGTTTAAAAGGCCATTAGTTAAGCTGCCAGCCATAAGCATTCACCCTAGACCCGCGACACTGTTACTTACTATCGTAAGCTGCGTGACTTCATGGGTTATTACATCATTTTGGCTGAGTGTATTGTTAGCTATGTCGCTTAATATGCTTAAACAAGCGCATATGTCGCTTTGTGATGTGTTAGATAAGCCACCAGCGCTGGATATTAAGTTTGATAGCCCCGCGAGCTGTTTAAGCTGCTTTGATTGGTTATCTAATACAGGGAATAAGTCACATTTCTTCATGCTGCTTGCTCCTGGTCTTTGTCATTCGCTGGTGGATTATTGGCGAAGTAATAACGTGCTACGCCATTGTGGGCCTTGCCTGTATCATCAATGTAGGTTTCTAAAATCTTTTCGATATTGTAGCCCTGTTGCTTTAGCTCAAATATGCGTGGTGCGGGGGCCATAATGCCAAGCTTTCTAAATTCAGGTGTGTTGACGGATTGATGGGCTGTAATCAGTGCTACAATCTGTAGGCGCTGTGTATTGGCGCTAGTATCTTTTTGATTAAGTAAGGCGCTGCTCTTTTGGTCGGGAGTGGCGTTTTTCATTTCTACTACTCCTAAGCTGCTAAATGTTTAAGTAAGTCGTTTGCAGATTGCTCACGTTGCTTCATCAGCGCTTTAACGATCAGCTTAATATCATCGTCTGACTTACCCACACTGCGAGCCGCTAAAATTGCTTGAACTTCATGCATAAAGAAACCCACGGCTCTTGCCCCCAAGGATATAGGGGGCGGGAATATTCCTGCGCGGGTCTGCTCGAATAAAGATGTATTGGACATGCCTGCAAGATTACAGACTTCAGGTTTACGGATGACTCTTAGGTTGGTGTTGTGCATATCAGTTCCTATTGGATTGTTGTGGAAAGCTGATTGCTAATTATTCATATAGTTGAATGATAATAAATAGAGAAAATTATTTGCATTTTTTTCTACGAAAGATAGTCGTCATTTTGAAAGTAACGATAATTAGTACTTAGTATTTTTTTGACGAAATCGAGGAATGTCTGCCTGAACTTTAATTCATCACATATCGTTTCATGATCCAAAAAAAGAGTGTCTAAAAGTAAACCATGTGAGAATGAAATACCTTTGCGCTTCGCATATATCATCAAATCTAAGTAAGGAATGACTTCATACTCAATAAGCTTGCTAATGTGTTTTGGTTTGACGAATGTCTTAAAGCTAGGCTCATCTATGCACAATTTCTCACGCCATATTTTTAGGCTCTCTCTCACGTTTTCAATAATTTGTTCATCTCGATAGTTTTCTAAGTCTAAACTAACTAGCAGTCCATGGAGCCTAATAAGCCCGTTTCTATGGTTTAGTATGTTCATGTCTAAGCCATCTTCTGCTCTAAGATCCTTGAAGTTTTTTTTATGCATATTTTCCGAGATTTCTTTTGGGTAAAAATACTCAGCTTTACTTTGTTCATGTAGAGTTTCAATCGTCCGCAAAGTTAAGCTATTGACTCCTTTAAAGTTCGTTGGGTCTAAGTAAGGGGCTATGAGATAGCCCAAAGAGTTCTTAGGAAGCGACATTCGATAATCGCTGTACTTGGCTCCGAATGGAATATTATAAGCAGCTGTTGAACCATCGAGCTCATATATGCCGTCAACCAATATATCTGCATTCTGAATTTGATTAATAACATGGGTTATCCAATCATGCTTAATTCCAGCGCTAGTATCTGGCAGTGAATTTAAAACATGTTTTCTGGCGGACAATTGATTGATTAACGCGTCCGCACTTAAATCATTTAATTTGGAGTAGCTATTTAGAGAAAACCAGCTTGGTATAACACTTTTAAGTTTGTTTTTTTTCATAGGCCTATTTCACAAGTGTTTTAGTACCAAGTCAGGCCTGTAGGGGTCTGGCTTTTCGGGAGCTACCCTAGACTCGGTAAAGCTTTGAATTGTTGTATTGTATGTGCCGCACTACATGCCTAATGTTTTGTATAGTTTGCAGATATGTCTGTTCTATTTTCAGTGACATATTTTTTAACTAAGTCAAAATGAGCTTGTAATTTTGAATATTCGGTCTTGTCTGCTGGGCTTATCTCTTGAGTGAAATCATTACGCTCTTGCACTGACATGGTGAGCCTAGGATTACTTGCATGTAGTCGGTTGAAATCATCGACCATAGCTTCGTGCTCTAAATATACGGCTTGAACAGTGTCATCATTTAAGTTTTCCCCGCCGTTTAAATGGTAAGTTAGAGAGTATCTGCCGAACGTGATTGGGGTTGATCCTAGTTTGTTTTCATATGACATGGTGTTTTCCTTTTCGCTGGTGGTTGGTTACTGGTTAACTAATCTCAATGTCTGCTTTTTATTAGATAAGTTCATATTGCCTCTTTCGGCTCGTTCGATATGTTCAGACCACCAGCACATTAATGTTCTGCGGCGTTCTAGATATTCAGCTCGGTTGTATGCGCGTCTCACTTCGTTTCTGTCTACGTGGGCTAAGGCGCTTTCAATTACATCAGGATCGAAACCCTGTTCGTTTAAAGTGGTGCTTGCTAATGCCCTAAGTCCATGGGAAACCAGCTCACCAGCAAAGCCAATGCGCTTGAGGGCCATATTTGCTGATTGTGTATTAGCATGTGAATGATTGTTTCTGTGACTTGGGAATAAGTACTTGCGATGACCACTAATAGGCCTAAGTAACTCAAGCAATGCAAGGGTTTGAGGTGTTAACGGTATTGAGTGCGGTCTACCCATTTTCATTCGTTCAGCGGGAATAATCCAAATGCCATTATCAATGTCTATTTCTGACCATTCAGCTTTGGCCGCTTCGGCAGGTCTTGTCATGGTGTGCAGTTGCCATTTAACCAAGCAACGAGTCACTAGCATGATGCTGGCTGTGCTTAAGCTCTGCATTAGCTCAGGAAGGCGATCAGGCGTAATGGTTGCCATGTTTTGCTTTGTTGGTGGTGCGAATAGCTTAGTAATGTCTGCCAAGTAATTAATTTCTATATGGCCTGAGGCTAACGCTAAGCGCATAATTTCATTAATCGTTCTACAGAGTCGTTTAACCGTTTCTTTGCTGCCTTTGGCCTCTATGGGCTTAAGAATATCAATGACCATCTTAGGCTTGAGGTGGTGAACGGGAATAGGCGCCAAACTAGGTAAAACATGCTTTTCGAGTATTTGACGAGATTTATCTGCGGTTTCTTTCTTAACGGTCTGTAGTTTTAGTTGGTACCACTTTGATGCAAACAACCCAAAGGTGTTCTCTAGGGCTTCTTGTTCTTCTCGAGCGGTTTGTTCTTTTTGGTATTTGGGATCAATGTTATTAGCAACAAGTTTTCTGGCTGATAAACGTTTTTCTCTGGCTTCTGCTAGTGTGGTTTCAGGGTATTTACCAAAGCCAATGTTCTTACGTTTCTTCGTATGGGGGTGGTAGTAGTTAAAAAACCAACTCTTTGTACCATTAGGCATCACTCTAAGCATTAAGCCGTCACCATCGACTAAGTTGTACTGCTTTGCTTTAGGCTTAGCTTGTTGAACCTCAGTATTGGTTAATTTCTTAGTGGTTCTTGCCATTGTAGTAACACCATTTTTAATAACATGAGTTTTGTGTTGCTAAAAAGTTTACTACAAATAGCGTGTGTTACTAAACTGATACGAACGTTACGGAATGCCAAAATGGCTTAAAGGCTTGATTTTAAAGGGCTTAAAGTTTGTTGGAGTGTGTTGTCGAATGAAAAAATGGTGGCCCAACCCTGACTTGAACAGGGGACCTGCCGATTATGAGTCGGATGCTCTAACCAACTGAGCTATTGGGCCATCTTAAAACACTATGTTTTACTCACTGAAGAAATCAGCAAAGGTGTAAAACGACGCGCAGTATAAGCAGTTTTATTTTACTTGTCATCTGTTTGCGTACACTTGAGTGATAGTTTGCTGGAAAAATGCACAGTAAGGTCTATTTTTCGTCTAATTGTAAACGGTCTAGTGATGCTGTTCGCCGGCAAGTAGTAACGATGTTGATCTAAACTGGTGGTGTTGTAACCGAAGCTTTTTGTTATTTAATACGAGTAAGCCAGTCAGCTGATTACGTTATGCTGATCTTAGTCTTATTTGGGGTGCTATTGTGCACTTGCCTTAGCCAGTAGTTTATAATTTACAATGGGATAACAAAGGTGTGCAAGGATAAATAAACTTTGTTATCTTGCTACTATATAAAGGGCCTTAGTATATAAAATATAGGCATTTGGAGAACAATATGACCGAAAAACCATTCTTAGTCAGTGGCCGCAACACCCTTATTCATAAAATTAGAAAGCTGGATCTTTTGGTAATGAACGGTGAAGACAACCCCGCTATTCTTGTGACGCACAAAAGTATAAAGGAATACACTGGGGCAATACCAGATAATAGGCGCGAAGCAAAACAGCTAGATATGGAAATGGTAGATGTAACGGTAGGTGATGTTTTCGGTGAAGAAAAGACCTTACTCTTTGTGCAGACAATCAATGGTAAAGAGTACAAAATCGATTACAGTAAGCATGGCACCCCTTTGTTCATTAAAATTCATCAAGATAATACGTTTTAATTAATTTCTTCGGTCCGGCACATTTGCAGTGTGCCTGAACTTTTATTCAATCTTTATTAGCGATCAGCCACATTACTGCCACGTATTAAACGGCATCGAGTTATACCCCGTAATTGTTTTAGACTCTCCTCTGAACTGCACGTATTGATCATCAAATACATTAAAACGACAGATATCGATAGGCGTGACTTCCGAGGCGTTAACTGAACCGATTATCTTTCCTTGTTCCATGGCTTCGGCTACCAGTTCAGAGCAAAACCAACTTGAAAAATCCTCAGAATTTAAGCTCATTTCCTTTAATAAAGGAATGGAGTCTGTTGCGTCAACAGTAGAGCCAAATAGTTGCCAAATATCATAGGGTTTGTGATTTTGCTTGAATAAAAAGTCAGAGAACGCGTTTTTGTTACTTTCTAAATTAGCTCTGGCTTTATTGCCCAAGGGCAACCACCACATGTCACCATCGTAGTTTGCAACCCGCTCACTAAGGCGAGTAAGCATAACCCCGCACTTGCCGTTATAACTGGTTGCTTCAATGGCTTGATTGAAATAACGCCCGTCACTCTCATCTAACACTTTGGTTTTGATAACGACTGCTACGTGCGTGACAACGGAACGTGTGGTCAATTTTGCCCACTTCGAAAAAAGGCTGTTGCCACCAAAGGCGATGATATCCCCTGGTTGCATCTGTTCACGGATTTGTGCGTAACTTCTTTGTTGATGTTGCACAACAGTAATCATCTTCGTTCCTTGTTTTCAACTACATCCTTGTATGCTTTTTATACTAACCAATTTTTGAGCCGTAACAAAATAATTATTTTTTCGGTTGAGCGACACAAATGCGAGGTGATTTAACGTGGTCAATCACCTGTTGAACGCTTCACCGCATTTTGCCGCACTTAGGGAGTATTCAAACAACTTTGTTATATGACTCAACTACTCATTAGTTGCCCCGGCCAACTACTTGGCTTGTTAAACGAGCAAAGGAATATCATGAAAAATATAATCATTAGCAGCATGTTAGGATTAAGCGCCTTGTGCGCAAGCCCCGCGAATGCAGAGTATATAGAGCCTGCATTAGAAAAAAAATTAGTGAGAATTTGTCATGCGATCAGAAGTGACAGTCGCATCAAGCTTCACGTGGCAATGAAGAAAAGTGGCATACGAGTAAAGTCGTTAGCCAAGGGGTTAGTCTGTAATGGTCATGACCCGGTCACTTTTGCAGCCCTTAATAATGCGAATCGAACAGGGTCACTTATGGCAAATAGGCTCAATGTCGATTACCAAGCGTTATTGGCCAAACTATGATGGGAGAAACTGGTGTACTGGTAGTGTTAACGCGACGTTAGCGCTGTCAGTATTCTTATATTTAATCATTTATAAATGTCAGGGAAGTTAAATCGAGAGTTGGCTCAAGACTCTTTTATCAAGGACCTTACCTTTCTTTTTTGAAGCCTGCCGATTAATATTTTAGCAATATTAAAAATTCCGTTAGTGACGTTTTTTTATTTTCTCGAAATGAACAAACGAAATATTTATAATCATTTATCATGCTTAATAGCCAAACTTAGTGCTTCTGTCCCAAAAAATGATTGTTTCGTCATAAAAAAAACTAAATGCATAGGATGTTGCGCTATACTTTTGTCCATCGGAGTAGTGACCCGATTGATACATTTATTAAGCATGTATCACTTCCTAGGCAAAGGACTTTACCGCTGGTAATGTCCCTTTCTTCCCTGTTCTATCCAGTTATTATCCTTTTTATGTTTTCATGTAATTCACAGAGTAACTCTTAAGTATCGATGTATTGTCGTGGATGATTACGCGGCAGCCCAGAAAGGATTGTGCAGTACCATTGTCAACCTAGGTTCTGTGATTTAGCCGTAGTAGGGAACAGCAACCTGATATTTGCTTCTGGATATTTAAATTATTGGTAGCTCGGGAATCGAATTGGCAAAATAGCTGAGAAATATTGTTTCATGTCTTTGGGGGTGTACTGCCCTGCGCAGGTAGGTTGCTTTAACTGCATTCGAACTTAATGCAATAGATTGCTTATTGAGAACAACTTGTTACATCTTACGGTTGCAGATAACAGCCTGAATTCAGATAGTATTCCTTCGACACCAGCGCAATTGCTGGAAAAAAGTCAACAGGATGGGATTGGATTGAAAAACGTAGTAGAGCGTTTAAACGTGCTTTATAGCCATAATTATCAGTTCTCTATCAAGCAAGGTATAAGCCATGGTTGTGTGGTGAGCATTGCGCTGTCAATGGAGACATCTACGTGACGAGTATTCCAGTATTAATCGTGGATGACGAACCACTTGCTCGAGAAGGTTTATCTTTGCGCTTACGTGATTATCAAGAGATATCTGTGTTAGGTTGCTGCAGAAACGCCACGCAAGCACACGATATGGTGGCGTTGAACCAGCCTGAGGTGATTTTTTTAGATATCGAAATGCCGGGACAAACGGGGTTAGAATTTGCCCAGCAACTGCGTGAAGAAGGCAACCCAGCCAAGATCGTTTTTGTGACTGCCTTTCGAGAATTTGCTCTTAACGCGTTTGATTTTCAGGCGTTTGATTATTTACTTAAGCCCTTCTCTAATGAGCGACTTAAAGCCTGTATCGATAAAATATTGAGAGCACGAGATGTTACCAGTGTGGTGAGGAAACACCAAAAACTGGATGCGTTATTGAGTCGTAAAACGGGTAATTCAATCGACAGTTTAATTCACAGTTTAGAGGTCTCAAATCATGACGATCTACACGAATTACAACAGATCATTTCACTCAAAAGCGGTTCACAATGGATCAGGGTGAAGCTAGACGATATTGTATGGATTGAGGCTGCGGGTGACTATATGTGCGTACACACTAACAGTGAAACGCACATTATCCGTAAAACGCTTAAACAGTTTGAAGAAGAGTTAGACAGCGAACATTTTCCACGAGTGAGCCGCTCGGCCATTATCAATATCGCCAAACTGTCTACTTTAACGCCCAACTCAAACGGTGAATACGTCGCGCAATTAGGCGATGATATTCAGGTCAAAGTAGGACGAAAATATAAGTTCAGCATCGACGAATTAAAGCCGTAAGTGAAAAACGTTTAAGTCTACTTCCGGGGAACGTGAGAAAAACGAGCTGGATTGTACGTCCCTCACGCATCTAATTCCGTATTCGATGGAAGCTAAATGATACAAAACCTGTCTCATTCCCTACTTCGTACTTGAAATTACGACAATTACCTCAAAATTAACATAATCTATGGCATATCATTTTCATGAATGCCTTCAAACGTTATTTAAGGACTGACCTTGACCATTAAACTTGGCGTAGTAATGGATCCTATTGGATCAATCAATATTAAGAAAGACACTAGTTTTGCCATGCTTTTAGGCGCTCAAGCGCGCGGCTATGAAATTTTCTATATGGAAATGGCCGACTTATACTTACAAAATGGTAAACCGATGGCGTTGATGAGCCGTTTAACTGTGCAAGAAGATGCGCAAAATTGGTATCAACTGCAAGAAGAAGAACGCTTAGGCTTAGGTGAGCTTGACGTAATTTTAATGCGAAAGGATCCTCCTTTTGACGGTGAGTTTTTATATGCCACGCAAATGTTCGAACTGGCTGAGCAAACCGGAACGCTGGTGGTCAATAAAGCTCAGAGCTTACGAGATTTTAACGAAAAGTTATTTACCTCGTGGTTTCCACAGCTTATTCCAGAAACCTTGGTGACCCGCAACTCGAAACTTATCCGTGAATTTCATGCCACTCATCAAGATGTGATTTGTAAGCCTCTCGATGGGATGGGTGGTACGTCTATCTTTCGCGTGAAGCCTGATGGTAATAATCTAGGGGTTATTATTGAAACGCTGACCCAACTAGGTACCCAATACGCTATGTTTCAGCGCTACTTGCCTGAAATAAAAGATGGCGATAAGCGAATCTTGATTGTTGACGGTCAGGTTGTACCTTATGCATTAGCGCGTTTGCCACAAAAAGGTGAGACCCGCGGTAACTTGGCAGCAGGTGGTACCGGTCGTGCGCAGCCCTTATCAGAAAGTGATTTTAAATTAGCGAATTCCATAGCACCTTTATTAGTAGAAAAAGGTCTGATATTTGTAGGACTTGATGTGATTGGCGATCGTATAACTGAAATCAATGTAACCAGCCCCACATGTGTGCGGGAGATTCAAGCAGCTTACCCGGTTGATATTATCGGGATGTTGTTTGATGCCATTGAAAAGCGCCTTAGCGCCAAGGATAAACATTAATATGCAAACCTATATGGCGGACTTGGCTGTGGTGACGCGATGAATACGTTTCAAAATTATTTGTTAATTGCCATGCCGAGTATGGATGATCCCTACTTTTCTCGTTCTGTGACGTATATTTGTGAGCACAATGAAGACGGCGCTATGGGGCTGGTCATTAATCAGCCAGTTGGCATGAGCTTAAAAGAGTTGATTAATCAGACTGACGAAGACGCTGTGGTTGACGAGAATAAAGCAGATAATATTGTATTGGCTGGTGGGCCGGTAAATCAAGACCGAGGCTTTATTTTACACACTACGCAACCGGGCTGGACGGCCAGCCTTGCCCTCACTTCTGACATTATGGTGACTACTTCAAAAGATATTTTATCTTCTTTAGGTAACGATCAGGGCCCAGATAAGTCGCTTGTGGCCTTAGGTTATGCGGGTTGGTCAGCGGGTCAATTAGAGGAAGAAATTCGTTCTAACTCTTGGTTAATGGTAGAAGCCGATACTGAATTGTTATTCGATACACCCATCCATAAAAAGTGGGAAGCGGCTGTGCATAAATTAGGTATCGATACGTGGCAAATTGGCCCAGATGTTGGGCACGCGTAATTTTAAAAACGAGGCAACGTACTTGCCTAATCCTCAACTATATTGAGTTTTACTATGACAAAGACCGCACAACGCACGGTGTTAGCATTTGATTTTGGCACTAAAAGTATTGGCGTTGCTGTTGGCCAAGAGGTTACAGGTACTGCGTCTCCTTTAGATGCTATAAAGGCAACTGACGGTATTCCTAACTGGGATGTGGTGGCTAAGGTGTTTGAGCAATGGCAACCTGATCTTGTCGTAGTTGGTTTACCTTTGAATATGGACGGGACGTTTCAACAAGTCACGTTTGCGGCGAAAAAATTCGCCAACCGTTTACACGCTAAATATAAAGTGCCTGTTGAAACGACGGACGAAAGATTGACCACTGTAGATGCTAAAGCGCGATTATTTGAGATGGGTGGTTTTAAAAAATTAAACAAACAGAAAATTGATAGTGCTTCAGCATGCTTAATCTTTGAAAGTTGGGTAGAACAATCCTATTCATAACACTATGCTGAATGTTTTGCAGCTTAATCTAAAGTGGCATTCCACCATGGTATTGATGCCGGTAAGGTAATGCTGCTTATTTGTCTTCTACTCGCACTTCATTTATTGCGACTTTACTTAGCCAACGCTGCTTTTCCAAATGAAAACGCTGAAAGATAAAGTGCTTAAACACTTTCTTGTTTACATCACTCCCTAAACGAGAACTATATATGCCGATCGACTCATTTCAATCTACTACGCCAATTTATTCCGTTCGCAAAGGGATTTTCTTGTTCCTTTTGCTCGTGTTAATTTCACAATTCTCCTTTGCCGTTGGATCTGAACCTTCTGCAAAAACGGAATTGAAAATGGCACCCCAGTGGAGCCTATTTGATGCCGAAGGAAATGAAGTTAAGTCATCGGATTTTAAAGGCAAACCTCTGATTATTCATTTTTGGGCAACGTGGTGCCCTTACTGTAAAAAACTTCAGCCGGGCTTGGATAAACTGTATAAAAAGTATCATGACCAAGGCCTGCAAATGATCGCAATTAGTTTGCGTGAAGATGAGGGGGCGAAGCCGCAAGACGAACTGATTGCTAGAGGTATGTCTTTTAAAACATTGATTAATGGTGACAAAGTGGCAATGGAGAAATTCTCTGCTCGAGGGACACCGACTACGTTTTTCATTAATGCCCAGGGGCAAGTTGTGGTAGCTACCAGATTGTCTGATCCTGATGATCCACGTTTGGAGCAAGTGGTTAAATCAATACTGGTTAATTGATGTCTGACTTATGCTCATTTTTTATCAGCGTTTTTAAGGGTTATGCTTCCTTATAGGCGTAGTTTCTGGTATTTTGCCATTGCAAATAGACGTCCAGATGTCTTCTTATTCTTCATCAACTTGGATACCGCAATGAGCAAAGTTTCGCTTCAAAAAGACAAGATCAAAATTTTACTTCTCGAAGGACTACACCAGAGTAGCTTGGACACGCTGCAAGCAAATGGTTATGAAAATATTGAATACTTAAAAACGTCGTTACCTGAAGACGAACTAATTGAGAAAATTAAGGACGTGCATTTTATCGGCCTTCGTTCTCGTACCCAGCTAACCGAGCGGGTTATCGAGGCGGCGAATAAATTAGTCGCGGTAGGGTGCTTCTGCATCGGAACGAACCAAGTTGATTTAAAAGCGACCCAAAAACGTGGTATTCCGGTGTTTAATGCGCCTTTCTCAAATACCCGTTCTGTGGCTGAGTTAGTCCTTGGGCAATTAATATTATTGTTACGTGGCGTGCCTGAGCGGAATGCTAAAGCGCATCGTGGAGAGTGGGATAAAAGCGCAACGGGTTCTTTTGAGGCGCGTGGTAAAACGCTTGGTATAGTTGGTTACGGCCATATCGGTACTCAGTTAAGCATTCTGGCTGAGCATTTGGGTATGCGTGTACAATTTTTTGATATCGAAGATAAATTGGTCTTAGGTAACTCTACCCAAGTTAAAACGTTGAAAGAGTTGATGAGCACATCTGATGTAGTGAGCTTACATGTGCCTGAGACTGTGCAAACCCAGAATATGATCGGTGCTACAGAGTTATCGTGGATGAAAAGCGGCTCCATATTAATGAACGCGGCTCGTGGTACGGTTATTGATATTCCGGCGTTAGTCGAAGTATTAGAAAGTGGTCAGTTAAGTGGCGCAGCAATCGATGTATTCCCGGTTGAGCCGAAATCAAATAACGAAGCGTTTGAGTCACCCTTGTGCAAATTCGACAATGTTATTTTAACGCCGCATGTAGGCGGTAGTACCCAAGAAGCACAGCAAAATATTGGTATTGAAGTTGCCGGTAAACTGGTTAAGTACAGTGATAACGGTTCTACTTTGTCAGCAGTGAACTTCCCTGAAGTGTCATTGCCATCTCACGCTCAACGTTCACGTTTATTACATATACACAAAAACACGCCTGGGGTATTAACCCAAATTAACCAAGCGTTTGCTGAGAAGAACATCAACATTGCTGCACAGTATCTGCAAACAGATGATGTCATAGGTTATGTTGTTATTGACGTTGAGACAGATGATGCTGATGAGGCTCTTGAGCAATTGAATCTTATCGAAGGTACCATTAAGTCACGTATTCTATTGTAACGAGCAATCTAGCCTGTCATCGGCTAGGTAATTGCTTTGTGATAAAATCAAAAGCGATATGTTCATTACATATCGTTTTTTTTGCCTGCTAAAAATGGTTCGTTAAGACTCATTATCACACTTACCTCTACTGGTAACTTTGTCTAAACTCCGATGGTTTTGTTTCAAATAATTGAAAAAATTTACGGCTAAAGTAACTGGCATCTTGAAAGCCGACCTCGGCAGCAATTACATTGATGGGTAAAGTGGTTTCTACCAGTAAACGCCGGGCGTTTTCTAATCGTACCTGAATGATGTAATGCCTTGGGGTGAGCCCTAAATATTTTTTGAAACGCCTCTCAAGCGCGCTAATCGATAGATGGGATAAGGTTGCAAGTTCCTGCATGGAAAGGTTTTGCATATAGTGCTGTCGTATATGACTCATCGGCGTTTTGAGGGCGTCCATACTATTTAGGGCGAGTGACGTCTTTTCTAAATGGCGCGATGTTCCATAGGAGCCAACGATATTGCCATCGGCATCAAATAGCGGTCGCTTTGATGTGGTGAACCAGCAGACTTCCCCTGATTCGAGTACATTCATTTCTAATCGCTCGGTGACTGTTTCCCCCTTGATCACTCGCTGGTCGTCGTTCAAAAATTGTTTTGCTATGTGCCGAGGAGCGAAGTCTGCATCAGTTTGCCCTAACGCTTGCTCAAGAGTATGAATGCCTACATGTTCTAAATAACACTGATTGGCATGTATTAAACGACTGTGGGTGTCTTTTATCCAAAATAGAATGTCGGGTAATAAATCGAACATGGACAATAGTTGGCTTATATTACAACTGCGAATGAAGTTGGCACTGTCTTTGTGACTAAAATGTGATGTTGTCATGGTTCTTAATTTTGTCCTCTCGTCGCGTTTTTATCGATTAATATAACCAGAGAGCAGTGCTCTGTATACAGCATAAAATCTATGCGGCTCCTCTGATTTAAAGAAGTAAAAGCACTTTTATATTCGAACACGCTGATTTAGTCCTAATTAGAACCGATTTAACATTATCCTCGTTTAACCTTTAGCACTTACAATAATTAACATTTAGTTAACCTAAATTTTCTTGTATATATGCTGTTTGTGGTTGAACTAATTAACAGGATTAACCACTTAGCTAGGATAAGGCACTTGTTAATCGGGTGCAGAATAGATTTTTCATAGCCCGTGCTGCGTTTTTAGACGCCATGGTTGTATTCAGTTTCAAAGACTAAAGGTGTGCCCATGGATAAATCATCAACGCGTTCCCCGCAACACGTTTTACATCAACGAGCATCTGCTTCTTCTGAAGGCGTTGAGCTTGAAAGTCCACGTAAACGCTCTTTTTTGGTCGGTCTTGGTGCGTTAATCGGCAGCGTGGGTGCTGCGAATTTATTAGGCGGTAATGCGATAAGTGTGGCCATGGCTTATCAACGTAACCCAAATAGCTGGCAATCATCAGGACGATTGTTTACCCAGCATCAGATGCAGTTGTTGCGTGATATATGCCAATTGGTGATCCCAAAAACGGGGACAGCCGGTGCTGCTGATGTGGATACGCACGGTTTTATTGATAATCAGTTGGTGCGGTGTCATCCATCATGGCAACAGTCTCAAGTTTCAGAGCTACTGGATCTCATTGATGCTAATGCCAAAGAGCGTTTTAACAAACGTTTTATACAATGCAGCGAGCAACAACAATTGGTCCTACTGACGTCGATTGAAGAGGCTGAGAATGAATTTGGTCATGACGACGCTGAGCACTTCGCTTTTTTAAAACAACTCATTGTATTTGGCTATTTTACCACTGAGGTTGGGGCAACAAAGGAGCTAGCTTATCTACCAGTACCTGGAGGGTTTACAGGCTCAATTCCTTATTCTTCGATTGGCAAAGCATGGTTTGGTGGTTTATAGGGCCCATTTGACACAGTTAATGTGCGCGAGTCAGCAGCACACGTATTAAGCATAGGATGATGTAATGAGTGACCAGATGTATATAAAAGACACTGACCAAGTTTACGACGCGATTGTTGTTGGTTCAGGTCTGTCCGGCGGCTGGGCTGCCAAAGAGTTTTGTGAGCGTGGATTAAAGACTCTAATGATTGAACGGGGCAGGGTAATAGAACATCGCAAGGATTATATCGGCGAAGGTGTACCGCCGTGGGAAATGCCCATGCGGGGTAAAGTTGACAATATCTTGCTTGAACAACGCTATCGTATTCAAAAACAGTGTTATGCCTTTAACGATGCAACAAAACACTTTTTTGGAAACGACAGGGACTTACCTTACACCACCAAAGATGACACGACCTTTAGTTGGATTAGAGCCAACCAACTCGGTGGAAAATCACTATTGTGGCATAGACAATCCTATCGTTTAAGCGATCATGATTTTGCTGCAAACAGTTTAGATGGCCACGGTAATGATTGGCCAGTACGATACGCAGATCTTGAAAAATGGTATGGCCATGTAGAGCGCCATGCTGGTATAAGCGGCGCTAAAGAAGGTTTAGAGCAACTACCCGATAGTGAGTTTTTACCCCCTTTTGAAATGTCTAAGCCGGAGTTAGATATTAAAGCCGCCATTGAGAAAGCGTTTCCTGATCGCAAGATGATCATGGGGCGAATGGCGCATCTGACTCAGCCCACGCAATTGCACATTGATCAAGGGCGCGTGCAGTGCCAAGCACGTAACGAATGCCAAAAGGGTTGTTCATTTGGCGCGTACTTTTCCACCCAAAGTTCTACCTTACCCGCCGCCGCGGCTACAGGTAATTTGCATATCGCGCCGAACAGCGTGGTACACAGTTTGATTTACGATGAGCAAAGCAAGCGCGTTAAAGGGGTCCGTATCATTGATAACGATACACTCGCAGAGCGGGAATATTACGGAAAAGTCGTGTTTCTGTGTGCATCAACCTTGGGCAGTACCCAAATCATGCTCAATTCTAAGTCGAAAGCATTTCCGGATGGTATCGCCAATAGCTCAGGCGTGTTGGGACATTATTTGATGGATCACAACTACAATGCAGGGGCTTCGGGAGATGTACCCGGCTACGAAGATGAGTATTATCAAGGCCGTCGGCCCGGCGGTATTATTATTCCTAACTTTCAATTTGAGCCTAAACGGGGTAAGAAGAATTACCTACGGGGTTACGCTTTATCGGGCGGAGCTTATAGAGAGGGGTGGCAGCAAAACGCCACTAATAAAGGGTTTGGCGCAGAATTTAAACAGCAAGTGACCCAAGCGGGGAAATGGCGGTTTGGTTTGCATGCCCAAGGCGAAATGTTACCGCGTTTTGAAAATACCGTGAAATTGCATTCCACCCTAAAAGATAAATGGGGCATTCCACAACTGGAGATTAATTGCCGTTGGTCAGATAACGAATTAGACATGATGAAAGATGCTGCCGACACCGCCGAGGAAACGCTAAAAATCGCAGGTGTAGAGAATGTTCACAGTTATGTTACTCAGGGGCCGCCTGGGCTGGCTATTCATGAGTTAGGTACAGCGAGAATGGGCCACGATCCGAAAGACTCAGTATTGAATAAATTTAATCAGACCCACGATATAAATAACTTATTTGTAACCGACGGGGCGAGCTTTAGTAGCTCAGCAGTGCAAAATCCTTCTTTAACGTTTATGGCTCTCACAGCTAGGGCTGTGGATTACGCTGTATCAGAAATGCAGCAAGGGCGAATTTAGTTCTCAGGAAAAGTACTGGAAAATAACGCAAAGTGTTGAAAAAGGAATAAAAATGAAGCTAGCTAGCTATAAAGCGCGACTCATCATGTTAATGGGTGCCATTGTGATAACGGCAACCCTAAGTGGCTGCGGTCAAAATGAAAGCCACAAAGGCATTGACGATACGCAGGATATAGAGCCTCAAGTCAGTGTGCAGTTATGGTCAGTAAAAGATGAAGTAAAACGCGATTTCGAAGGCACGTTAACGGTGCTAGCCGATATGGGGTTTGATGGGGTTGAGTTTGCCGGTGATTTTGGTGATTATCAGCAAAGGCCTAAGGAGCTCAAAGCGTTCTTAGATGGCCTAGGATTAAAGGTCAGCGGAGCACATCTTCCGTTTGATAAATTGGACGATGCTCATTTTTCCGAAACTGTCGCATTTTATCAGGCAATAGGTTGTGACACGCTGATCGTGCCCTATGATGCCCGCGCTTTTGACTCACAGCAGGTCAAGAATGTCGTGGCAGACTTGAATCGTTTAGCAGCAAAATTGGCGCCCAAGGGGTTGAAAATCGGTTATCACAATCATGAGAAAGAGTTTGATCAATATCAGCAGAGTACGTATTGGGATTACATCGCCAGCAACACAGATGAAAACGTCGTGTTGCAGCAAGATGTTGGCTGGACCACATACGCGGGTAAAGATCCCGTTGAATACGTTAAGCGCTACCCAGGGCGTACTTTAACCACGCACTATAAGGTTAAGTTACCGGATGATGTACAAGGAAAATTACCCTTGATTGGCCAGGATACCATTGATTGGTCGAGCTTAATTGAAGCCAATATGACGGTTGGTGGAACCCAGTGGTTAGTGGTTGAACAGGAAGAGTATCCGAATAATCTTAAACCACTAGAAGCGGTAAAATTATCAAAGCAAGGTTTAGAAACCTACTTAGACGCTCGCGAATAAAGGATAACGTTAAAAACGCACCTTATTTTTGAGAGCAACTGTCACCAAGCCTGCGTTTATATCGATGATAAACGCAGGCTTTTTATTGGTCAGTTAACCTGAGCGCTCAAACGCTAACGTTGATAAATCCCCTACAAATAGTCGCAAATTAACGGTCTAATTCATCGAGTCTTGCTTGCAATACCTGCATTTGTTCACTGAGGGCGGAAACGGTCAGCTCTAATTCTATTAAACGCTTTTCTTGTGTGGGAGCCTTATTCACATTTTCATTCGCGTCATGTTGTGATGGCAGCTCCCGTTCACGGTCATTGCTAATGCTTTCTTCGGTATCTTTATAAAATTGCTGGGCGTAACGAGAATCACGTTTTCCTGGCACTCTGGCTAAGCGCATGACTATTTGTTCGCCGTTGTGCCCCATTAGTTGTTGCAGCGCTATGTCCACTTCTTCGACACTGGTGAAACCCGCCATACGTTGAGCACGGGTTCTTAATTCTCCAGGGGTTTGTGGGCCCCGTAGCAACATCACGCAGATGATGGCTAATTGCTGGGGGGTAAACTGTAGGTCACTGAATTCGGTGTTACAAAAACGATGTTTATAACGGGTTGCGCGACTACCACTTTGCTCAAAGATTAAATTTTTAGCATAGAGTTCATCTAGGGTCGTTTGCACGTCAAGTTCGCTTAGCTCCATGACCGGCTCTCTATTGCTTTTTTGATTACATGCTGTGGTCACACTATTAAGCGACAGGGGATATTGCTCTGGCGTGGTCACTTCTTTTTCAAGTAATACACCGATCACGCGGGCTTGATGCTGAGTTAAGGTAACTAACAAGGGTAACTCCTTAGAAAATAAATATGTCTTGCAGCTGTTTTTACTGACGAGAAAATAGCGTATATCATGCTGTAGTCTAGAAAACTGACTACCCAGTATATGAATGTGAGCAATCCTTTGTCGATACCTTTAGTTTTTCATCCTATATATAGTCAACTCGATTTACCTTATCGACATCGATTTCCGATCGAAAAATATCAGGCTATTTACGACCGACTAACAAGCTTAGGCGTGCCCACCAGTCAGTTTCACCAACCCCACGCCTTAACGCCAGTGCAGTTAGCTAGGGTGTATAGCCCAGAGTATGTCAACGCGCTCTCAAGAGGGGAACTTGAAAGTAAGGCGATGCGTCGGATTGGATTTCCTTGGTCTGCGCAACTGATTGAGCGGTCTTTGACTGCAGTTGCAGGTACAGTTTTGGCCTCGTCCCTTGCCCTTGAACACGGTAAAGCATTAAATTTGACTGGGGGATATCATCATGCCTTTGCTAATTTTGGCTCTGGATTTTGTTTATTTAACGATTTATATTTAGCTGCGCTTAACATGTTACAGACGCCTACCATCAATAAAGTATTGGTATTCGACTGCGACGTGCACCAAGGAGACGGTACGGCGAAATTAGCGTCTAATAATCCGAAAGTGTTTACGGTGTCTATCCATGGTGAGAAAAATTTCCCTCATCGTAAGCAAATCTCTAATTTGGACTTTCCTTTAGCTAAAGGTACTGAAGATAGTGAATACCTACACACTGTAGAGCATGCTCTGTATTTAGCTTTTTCTACCTTTAAGCCTAATGCTGTAATCTACGATGCGGGGGTAGATATTCACATAAACGACGATTTAGGCCATCTAAACATATCAACTCAAGGTGTTTATGCTCGCGACTGTATGGTGTTTGACGTGTGTAAGCAATACGGTGTGCCTATTGCAGCCGTGATTGGCGGTGGGTATCAGCGCGACATTGAAAGTTTGGTGGATGTACATCTACAGTTATATCGAGCAGCGGGTGTTGTTGCCTGAGTGCACCTAACAAACAATTCCCCTAGAGTATTCCTTTTTTTCTGCGCAAGTTCTGCACAATAGGTTGTTAAATTCCGTTTATTACATCATTAATAATAAACGAAATTATGCAGACTAATTTAAGCCAATACTTTATTACGTCACTCATTACGCTAGGATTAACACTGGCTTTGTCTGGTTGTAACGGCAGCTCTGATAGCTCTGTTGATACTGTGGATACGATTGAGAGCAGTGATTCGGCTACTGACACTGAGATAGATTCCGGCGACAGCTCAGACGAAGTTGACACCGGTTCGGGTATCCTACATTCCGCATATTACGAGTTTGATACGGACCATGTTGAAGTGGTGCTCAATGGCGATACCGTTAGTATTGAAACCAACGGTTTACCTAACCATACGTCTCCCTATTGGTCAGCCGATCACGCACTGTTTGTTGAGCCGACAGTGACGTCTTACGAGCAAATGGCACCAGGTAATATTGACGAGTTTGTTGGCACCTATACGCTAACTGTCGATAACACACCGGAAAAATCTGCTGATACGTCTGCAACAGGTTTGGGTGCGATTGGTATCGCTGTCAGCGGCTCGGTGATATACAACGATGAAGAAGGTCCGGGTATTGCTCTTGATGGCGCAGTGGGAAGCTTGGACTTTAATGGCGCCCATACGGGACCACAAAGTTATCACTATCATTTAGAGCCAATCTCATTCTCTGAAGATGACAGTAACCTGATTGGTGTTATTGCGGATGGTTTCTTTTTGTATGGTCGCAAGTGTAATTCAACTGGGACCTATCCTACGGATTTAGATGCATCAGGTGGGCATACTTCTATTACTCAGCACACCCAAGACGCTGAGTATCATTACCACATCCAAAATGAAGTTTACTTGGGTGCGTACTACATTTTATTCCCGGGGGATTACCAAGGCAGTGCCAGTGCTATCCGTTAGGGACTTACTGTGTATCCTGTGCTGTATTTTTAGCTGCTCAGGCCTTGCCCAGATACAGTTAGGAGATAAACCTGTTGCTGCAAATGAAATCACCATTGCGATGAATACAGGTGTACGTATGTATCGGGGGCTGCCTTTTACTGGTGAAGCTGTGACTTATTATGCTTCAGGACAGATTGCTAAGTTAGAACAGTTTGAAGCGGGCCGTCGAGATGGTTTCCTTAGGCAGTGGTATGAAAACAAGGTGCTGGCATTTGATTCACACTATGTGGCCGGACGTCTTGAAGGTCAAACGACTAGCTGGTGGAAGAACGGCAACCTGCGCTCGGTCTCACCGTATGTTGAGGGGCGAGTTACGGGAGAATCCAAACAGTGGTACGTGACGGGGGAGCTGTTTAAAAAAATGCATTACATTGATGGTCAAGAAGTTGGTTTGCAGCAGGCTTGGCGTCAAAATGGCAAGTTATATAGCAATTATCATTATATTAATGGCCGTGTATTCGGCTTAAAACGATCAAATATGTGCGTAGGATTAGAAGATGAAAAAGTGGTTAAAGCAGATTAGTGTGATTGGTACTTTGGCTAGTATAATATTAACTAATACACAGGTATTCGCTGAACAGCAAGGCGTCTCAAGTTCTCTTGGGGTGTCTGCATTGCCTTATTATGCAAGTGCAGATTTTACGCCTCATTGGCTTAGCCCAGATAGTGTCAAGCTGGCCAATTTTCATCGCGTTTCTGACTTTAGTTTTATTGATCAAGACGCTAAGCATGTCTCACAAAACGATATGCAAGGTAAAATATATGTAGCGAGTTTTTTCTTTACATCGTGCCCGGGAATTTGTCCTCGCATGCGTTCACAACTTGCAAAAGTGCAGGCGCAATTTATTGATGATAATAAGGTCAGTATTATTTCGCATTCAATTCAACCTAAAAATGACACTGTGCAAGTCCTGCGAGAATATGCAGATAAAAATGGTGTGATATCAGGCAAGTGGCACTTAGTGACAGGTGAGCGTGACGCTATATATCGTCTTGCCCGCAATGATTACTTTGCTAATGAAGACTTAGGTGAGTACGTGAGTAAAAAGGACTTTTTGCATACTGAAAATTTAGTATTAGTCGATGTTAATCGTCATATTCGTGGCGTATATAATGGTTTAAACAATACCTCTGTTGGTCACTTGATAGAGGATATCAAAACCTTAAGAAGCGAACTTTAGTGCAGGTTAACGTTCCTCGGCGATTTTAATCGGCTTGCTGTTTCTCAAGCGACTCGATTTCGCGCCACATCTCTTCTGCTTGTGCGGTTAACATAGCGTAGCTGCGCATATCCCCCTTTCGCTGAGCCAGCATGGCTTCTTCTAACTTTTGGTCATAAACTTTGCGACGTTTTTTGGTTGGTGACTGTTTGAAAAACCCGAACATAATATTGCCTTATTATAAATTTATTAATAATTCACTTTTAACGTAGTTAGTAGCAACGAGGATCACTTTGTAACCAAGGACCGCGATTGATGCAACCGCCTTAAAGCTCATGATTAATATGCAAACTACTGGTGCTTAACCCATGCTTAAAATTTAGCCGCGGGCAATTTTTCCTAAAGTGACAAGCTAGCTTATATCAATATAAATTTACAGGTTAAGATAAGTCGAATTTTTCGAATGGTTAGCACCAATTTTTGCGTTCGTATTCTGCCTTATCATCCCAATAAAGAGCTGTACGGATAAAATTTTGGCTAACTAGGAGATCACATGAGTGATTTATTTTCCTCTATACAACTAGGCAATACACAGCTTGCTAACCGCATTATTATGGCCCCTTTAACCCGCGCTCGTGCTAGTGATGGGCATATGCCGAATCAGATGATGGCGACTTATTACCAACAACGAGCAAGTGCTGGCTTGATCATTACCGAGGCAACCATGATCACAGCAGGTAATTCTGCTTTTGTTAACGAGCCCGGTATATACAACCAAGAGCAGATTAGCGCTTGGAAGAAAGTGACTGAGGCAGTACATGCCAAAAACGGTAAAATTTATCTGCAAATCTGGCATGGTGGGCGTGCCACTCATTCAGTGTTAAACGACGGTCAACAACCTGTTGGTCCCTCTGCTATCGCTATTGATGATGTGATCCACACACCTCAAGGAAAAATGCCTTATGAAGTTCCCAGAGCACTTAGAACTGATGAAATGCCCGGGATAGTCGATGCTTTTAGGCAAGCCGCACGTAATGCCATTTTGGCTGGATTCGATGGTGTGGAAGTACATGGGGCGAATGGTTATTTGATTGATCAGTTTTTACGCAGCAGTGCCAATATTCGCAGCGATAAATATGGTGGCTCAATAGAAAATCGCACAAGATTTTTATTGGACGTCGTTGACGCTGTGAGTGATGAAATTGGTAGTGCGAAGGTGGGCTTACGATTGTCACCGTTAAATAGTTTTAACAGTATGCAGGACGAGGATACTCGTGGTTTGCTAGCATTTGTGAGCAAAGCGCTAAGTAGCCGTAACTTAGCTTACCTACATGTTATGCGTGCAGACTTTTTTGATAAACAACATGGAGATGTACTGGCTATCGCTCGTGAACATTATAGCGGTAATCTAATTGCTAATATGGGTTATACGGCCAGTGAGGCCAGTCAGGCAATCAAGACAAATTCAATTGATGCAGTGGCATTTGGCACAGGCTTTATCAGTAACCCTGACTTGCCTTTACGAATAGAGAATAATTTAGAACTTGCTCCAGCAGATCAAAGTACTTTTTACTTAGGTGGGGCTGAAGGCTATATAGATTACCCAGTGGCATCGTAGCGCACGGTAAGAATTAAACGTATGTTCGTTTAGCGTAAACTGTTTCGTCCTAGAATAAGTTGACGGTTTTAAGCCGGCATTTTTTGCTGGCTTTTTTATTCGCAATTTTTGTACGCCGCGATTAAGGGGCGTTAATTTGCGATAAGTGAGATACTTAGTATCTTAACCGGTTGCGCTAATATTTGATTTTCAACATATGCTTCATCAACGGCTTTTGTTTGGCGATTCTGTTGTATTGCTTTTACAATATCCATACCCGCAATTACTCGCCCAAACGCGGCAAAACCTTGACCATCAGGATTGCGCAAACCCGAAAAATCTAGCGCGGGTTGCGGCCCAACACATATGAAAAATTCTTGCGTAGCACTGTCAGGACCACCTCTGGCCATTGATAAGGTTCCATCTAGGTGCTTAATTTTAGTACGCCGAGTGGTTTCCAGCGAAATAGGCGGGAAATCAGTATGTGTCTGACTTGCACGTCCTTGTATCACGGAAATTTGTGGTGTTCCTTGATCGTTATCAGGGCCTACAACACGATAAAATTCCCCTCCATTGAATGCTGAATCTTTAATGTACGCGATAAAATTCGCTACAGTAATCGGTGCTTTATCTGCGTATAGCTCAATAGTAATACCACCCATTGTTGTTTGGATAAGCGCCTGTTGAATACCGTTTTTGCTTGAGTCTGCTACGGCTGCATTAACGATAAATTGGCTGAATAAGACGAGTATTAATACACAAACGCGATGACTGATTTTACACACGGGGAAATTCATTTTAACGACACAATTATTGATGACGAAATTAATTTTAAGACGATAGATATTAACCTATCCCCGTGAACTTTATGCGCTATTTAAAAATAAGCTTGTAGATTTGCAAACTGTGGGTTGCGCTTAAGGCATGTTTTGATGAGCGTTGCTCGTGAACAAATTTATTGCCTAAAGCTAACGTTGTTGCATATTTGGTAGGGGTTTATATTATGAATAAAATAAACCCGCAAATACAAAAGATAATAAATGCGGGTTTTAATCGTTTTGACCATGGTTGTTAAATGAGATGACATCTTTTAAGGCATGGTCTTCATGACTTGACTGAATTTAGTCTGGCCATTGACTACCCAACTCGGCGTCGCCTCACCGGAACCGGCATAACGTAAACTTGGATGATTGCGACTAACATCACGTAAAACTGAATGTTGCTCAGGCGTAATATCAACAAAAAAGATATGCATTCCTTGACTGAGTAGATGTTGAAATCGTTTAAATTGATAATTTGGTGTCTGTATACCAATTAGCCCACCCTCCCACGTACAGAAACCGAGCACAACGACCGCACAAAAACCGAAAGGTATCCATCCAACAGCTGTGGTATGCCAGTTAAAAAAATAGGCAACCAATAAAATGAGTACCGCGCCTATTACCCCAATACCGGCACCCAATTGGGTTGAATGCACAACGTCCTTTTTCAATACAGCTTCTATGGCATGTAGGTGGTGCTTTTCAAGTTCGGCATCATTTTCACTCAATACGTGAAACTGAGGTACCGTTAAACCGCAGTTGAGTAACTCTTGCTCAACTTGTTCGAGGTCTTCAAGATCCTCTGTGATGTAGTAATGTCTAAACATACGCTTCCCCTGATTCTTTATTAACCAGATGTTAACTTGTGAAGTATAGCAGCGCTGAGTAAATACGATTATAAAGTTCCTTGTTTACGATATAACTGTTTACGACGCTAATATGTAATGCGCTTGGGCTCTGGTATGATCTATGTATTGATAGATTTGAGGAAAGGGTGATGAGTTTACTGGGCTCCGCGTTTGTGTTTTTGTTAGCCGCTGTAGTGGCTGTTCCCATATTTCGAAAGTTGAAACTTGGCGCAATTCTTGGTTATTTAGTCGCAGGGGTTGTAATTGGCCCATCTGTAATGGATTGGATCAACGACGCTGAAACTATATTGCATGTTGCTGAGCTTGGTGTTGTATTTTTATTGTTTATTATTGGTTTGGAGCTTGATCCTAAACAATTATGGAATATGCGCAAAAAAATCATGTTGACCGGTGGATCTCAATTAATATTTAGCTCCTTATTCATAGGTCTGATGAGCTTTTGGATATTGTCATTATCTCCGGTCACAGCATTAATAGTCGGAGTATCTGTCGCACTCTCTTCCACTGCATTTGCGGTGCAATTAATGGAAGAGCATAAAGTGCTAAAAACACCGCCTGGCAAGCAAGGCTTCTCAATATTATTGATGCAAGATGTTGCGGTTATTCCCATTTTACTATTGGTCGAGAGTTTATCTACCGGAGAGGTTACTGTAGGCCCAGCTTGGTGGGTGAGCGTGTTGGCATTGTGCATAGTGCTCGTTGTCGGCCGTTTCTTGATTAATCCGTTTCTTAGCTTGATATCCCACTATGGAAACGCCGAGGTTATGACCGCTTCTGCACTACTTATCGTTATTGCAACCGGATTAGGTATGCAGGAGGCCGGTTTGTCTATGGGGATGGGGGCGTTTGTTGCAGGTATTCTTCTCGCTAATTCAAGTTTTAAACATCAGTTAGAAATGGAAGTTGGACCTTTTAAAGGGCTATTCCTAGGGTTGTTTTTCATCGCGATTGGGATGAATTTAAATTTGGATCTGTTAGTTTCCGAGCCACTGTTTATTCTAGGGGCTAGTCTGGTACTCGTTATAGTTAAAGGAATGATTATTTACACCATACTTCGCTTAGCCAAGCAAAATGTTACTGATTCAGTGCGTATTGGCTTAATGCTGTCTCAAGGCGGTGAATTTGCTTTTGTTGTTATGTCTCAAGCCGTGGGGGCAGGGGTAATTGAAACCCTCATATCACAGCAAGTTACCCTTATTGTCGGAATCTCTATGGCGTTGACGTCACCGCTGGTAATTCTGCATAGTATTTGGTTTAACAGTAGAAATTGCCCTGCAGTATATGATTCAGAGCCTAATGAAAAAGAACCTCAAGTATTGATTGCCGGGCTAGGTCGTTTTGGGCAAGTGTCAGCCCGTATCTTAACAGCAAACAAGATCCCATTTATTGCATTGGATAAAGATCCTGATCAAATTGAATTTCTAAAGAAATTTGGTAGCAAGGTGTTTTACGGTGATGCAAGCCGGCTAGATTTATTGCGTACGGCAGGTATAAGCAAAGTAAAGATAATACTTATTGCTATTGATAACGACCAAGAAGCATTAAAAATTGCATACTTGGTACGCGAGCATTTTCCGGATATTAAAATTATTGCTCGAGCACGTAATCGAACGAGCGTAATGAATTATGCAAGGATTGGTGTGAACACTTATGTACGAGAGGTCTTTCCAGCTGGACTGGACGCCGCAGAGTTACTTTTGAAGGCTTATGGGTTCGATCTAGAGAAGGCAAAGAGAACTGTTGACGTTTTTGCTAAACATGACAGTAAGTTGGTGGAGATAAGTGCGATTAAAAACTTAAATTTACAGCAAATGATTGATATAAACGAGAAGGGGAAATCAGAGTTGCAATCCCTTTTCGAGCGTGACGAAAAAGGGATTGAACGTTAATTAGAATTGGTATTCAAAACTTACCGTTAAGCGAGAATCTGTTAAATCACGCGCATCGCTTTCAGTTTCACGCTTAACGTAGCGCGCAGAAACATCCATACTAAGTTGACGACTTAAGTCGCGATTGAAGCTTGCGGTTAAATTTAATATATCATTAACGCGATCTGAATCACTGTAATCGTTTGTTGAATAACTTGTTGATAAACCTACCGTATTACGTCGCCCTAATTGATAGGATAGTGATAGGGATGCTGAGTTGGTTGTTTGCTCACGATCAGACTCTAAATATTCAGTTGTATTGTAGCCCAAGCTAAATGCGGCTTTGAGTTTGTTTTTATCGTAACCGAAGTTAATACGTCCTGATTTACGAAATAGCGTTTCGTCTGTTATATCGGTAGTAAAGCTATTTAAGCTTCTAAACTCCTCTCCCGCTAACAGGACATAACCCGACGAAGAGGGCTGAAAACAATCCGCAAACTCTGTAGAGCCAATTGGGCAGACGAATAAGCTGCTCTGGCCTTCAGTAACGCTTAAACGTGAATAGGAGGTTACATCTTCGTTGTATGTTGCCGAGGTGCTAAAGGATTTTAATTTATAATCTAAGTTGAAAGAGTACGCATCACCGTAAAAACGTTTTCCATAAGAAAACTGCATCGCAGTACGACTAGAGAACGCCCATTCGGTAGTTATACCAATGTAGCGAGTTGATGTGTCGCCTTGTTCTAATTCGTTGTAAGTAATCTCTATACTATTTTCATCATGTGGTTGCCATACAAAACCAGCGCCGTAACTGGTGGTATCCAAATTTTGTCGTTGTGCACTGAAACCACTTTCATCTAATCCGTATTCACTGTCTGAGCCCACGAGCACGAATGAAATATCCTGTGCGATATCAACACCAATACGTGCATTTGAGAGAGTGGACGAAAAGTCTTGAGCGGTATCCCGCTTAGTATCGTAATACTGTGTTCCTAAAAGGAATGTGAAGCCTCTAAAATCTCTACCTTGGTATAATTGAGCGTTAATAAATGTATTTTCGCCATCAATTCCGTTGAGGCTGGTAAGTGTCTCGTCGGAACTGGTCTTTGAAAAACCGCTTTGTAACGATAGACCAATGGTTTTTGGATTAGGGATCATAAAATTTAATTGAATTGCGTCATTAGTGACTTTGGTTAATTCGCCGCTAGACAATATTTTATCTGCAATTAGTCCCTCGGTAGAATCTACCGAGCGATAACTACGATCGCCGTTAACTGATAAAGTGAGTACTTTCTCAATAATTTGTAATGAAGAGTTGTAACTCAGTTCTGTAAAACTTTTATCGGAACCGGGCAAATCACTGTTTTGCTCAACCGTCGTATTATTAAACACGAGGGCTGCTGATGACCTGCGTCCACTATAAATGGTTACCAGTTTCGGTTTAATCGCAATAGCTTCAGTATTTTCCCCTGAGCTCTGCCCAATATCTGTCTTATAATAGTATCCAGAAGTTGCAATTGACGGAGCTATTTGTAAGTCACCAGCACGTGCAGTACTAGAACTTCCACAAGCGATTGCTACTGCGATTAATAATGTATTTCGTGCTGATGGTGCCGTATTAAATGCCACTAATTAGCTCCCGCATAGTAATAACCGTAGCCCGTTCCTTTACGATTAACTTTTTGTCCTTTATTAACCACGAATCCAATGGCCATCTCTGGGTTTAAATGACCTACTGCTTCTTGAATATCGGATATTTTAGTTGCGGCTTCTTCGGCAACAACAATGGCCTGACCTGCCAAGTTGGCTAAAATGGCCGTTTCGTTGATACCAAGTAACGGCGGAGTATCGACAATTACAAGACGGTCCGGATAACGATTAGCAAATTCTTGAACTGCATCGTACATTCTTTCACTGGCAAGCAGTTCTGTGGATAAATGGTGAGATTTGCCCGCAGGTATTATGCGTAAATTGGGTACGTTGGTTTGGCACATTACCTCAGCTATGTCCGTTTTTTCGCCTAATAAATATTCCATTAAACCTTGCTGGTTTTGCAATTCTAAGGTGCGCATGACATTCGGTCTGAGTACATCTGCATCAACCAAAAGAACCGTTTTATCCTGCTCTAGAGCAATACTAAGTGCTAAGTTAACGGCGGTAAACGTTTTCCCCTCGCCCGGGCGTGAACTTGTCACCATAATAATATTGCTATTGTTTAGGGATTTTGACAGAGGTCCAAAAGCATTATCAATAATTTTACGTTTAATGGCCCGATATTCTTCGTTAATTAATCTGCGTTTGTTGCTAGTTGATACAAAGCCTTTCTCCTCCATTCGAGCTAAATCGATTTCGATACTCGATGGGACTTGCAATGAGTTTTGTGCGCCAGTTGACTCTGATAATCCGTTCTCTTTTTGTTGTGCATCGAGCTTTGTATCGGTAGCTTTTTGAGCACCAGCATCTTGCTCTGCTCGTGATTGTTTGTTTTTCTCCTGTTTGGAGAGTGCGCGTTCGATAGTATTCATGCCAATATCCTCGATAACAAGTCAATTTGCAGGATTTCAGTGGCAGCTAAGACACCATACATTAGTAGAATGAGACCCGACGAAAAAGCAAATACAAGAATACGCGTTCTATTTACCTTACGGATCTCTTTCACATTAAGATGAGAAACGACCCCTAATACTGGATAAGAGGTTAAAGCCGTTAATTGACGCCCTCGAATAAGTATAGGGTTAAGTTGACTGATCAAAAATGCGACTGCTAAACCGGCAGCAAAACCAATGAAAACCACTGCGGTATATCCAATTAGACGATTTGGTCCCGTTGGCGCTAAAGGTGCTAGAGGAGGGTCAATAACTCTAAACTGTACATCTTCAGAGGATACGTCTGCTTTTTGTGCTAAATCTGCAGACTCTCTTCGCGACAATAGCTCTTCGTATTTGCGTTTAGTAATACCGTAATCACGATTCAGAGCGGTAAATTCAGCTTCAACTTGCGGCACCAAATCAATTTTTTGTTTTAAGTCTTCAAGTTTGGTTTTGTAGTTATCTTTTCTAACATCCAGCGATGCAATTAGGCTTTGCAGGCGAGATATTTCTATACGAATTTCAGTAGATAACGCACCTAACGAGCTACTTGGGTCATCACTTGAAACATTCGATAAATAGTCATCGATTTCTTCCTGTCGTGATTTTTGTAAAGATTCAAGCAAATTATTGGCCTCAATCACATCAGGGTGTAAGTCGGTATATTTGAGGGATAATTCATCGAGTCTTTCTTCGAGACTTTTGATACGGGCGTCATAGCGAGTTGTCAGAATTGCATCCGAGTTTGATGGTTTAACTGCAAAGCTATCGATTTGCGAATTTTGACCTCGTAGCTCACCAGAGAGGGCTTTGATCTGTTGCTCAGTCTCTTTGATAGTCAATTCAGTTTGCTCTAATTGACTTCTCAACTCAGTATAATTTTCATGAAAACTGCCTTTATCTGGCAATAGCGACGCATACTTTCTTTGAAAGTCTGCAACTCTTTGCTCAGCGGACGAAAGACGGTTTTCATAATCGGTTATCTGTTCCTCAATAAAGCGACTCGCCGAGTCTGAGTCTTTTCTTGAGCTGCCAAGGGCGCCTTCCACAAATAAATCTAATGTCTCCTGAACAACAGTTCTCGCCATTTGCGGATCACTATTTGAATAAGAAATCGTATAAAGATTATCTCGACCAGCTGAGCGTAATCTAATGTTATTCGTCAGCTGCGAAATCATATTTTCGTAGTCTTCAGGTGTCAGAGCAGTGACATCCAAGTCTGACTCCCGCGCAATAATTTCAAGATTGGGTCGACTAAGTAATGTCTTCACCATCATTGAAATTTCTTGTTGTGGGTTGGTTTGTATCGCCAAGCCATGCAACAACGGCTGTAAAACAGAACGAGTATCTACGTAGACCCGTGCTTGCGACTGATATGTATCAGGCATTGACGCCACGTAGGCAAAACCAAGCGGGCAAATTAGCCAAGTGCAAATCATAACGTAGCGCTTTTTTACCCAAACACCTCTTAGGTAATCAAGCAAAAGCTCAATCGTTTTGTGTAAATCTTGCATTTAAATGTCCGTATATATCTATCGACTAAAACCAAGCTTCAGGAATAATAATAATGTCGCCCGGTAAAATATCGATATTTTTTGCTATGTCTCCGTCACGAATAAGGGAGTCAATTTTGATGGCAAATGTCTTTTGCTGACCATCAATTGTGCGGACCAGTTTAGCACTATCACCGGCTGCGAAACTTGTTAAACCACCGACAGAGATCATTAAATCTAATAACGTCATATGCTGAGTATAATTTATTGTGCTTGGATTTGTCGCCTCACCAATAACTCTCACTCGCTCGCTTAAGGGACCTGCAAAGCCAGTTACACTCACCGTCACGCGCGGGCTGTTAATAAACTTACCTAGCGACTCTTCAAGCTCACGAGCTAAGACTGACGGGGTTTTCCCAGTGACTTCGATGTCTTCTACTAAGGAAGTAGTGACTTTTCCATCAGGACGGACGATAAACGTCCCTGATATATCAGGGTTGCGCCAAACAAAGATAGATAATGTATCGCCAGGGCCGATCAAATATTGATAGTTGTCCACTGATGTGGTTAAAGACGGGTATGTTGACGCATGAGGGAGGCTAGTGTTATTGCTAGAGCATCCCGCTGTGGTTAAAATTGATAGAAATAGTAAATTGAAGAATGCTATTTTGTTAGTCTTCATGTAAATTGTAGCTCCGTGTGTTGAACTCATCGAACGCCAATGTAACAAGGTTTAGACTTATTTCAAAACATAAAATAATGAACAATAATAAAAAGTTAGTTCGTCTCAGCTGCATATACAAATTTGAGAAATAGTAAATGACTAAGTCGTTACAAATAGAGGAAAAAGATTAATGAGTTTTGTTAATCGAAAGGAAGTTCGGCGCTCAAACATATTGATGATATTAGAAGCATCAGTCGTAGCGTATATTTTATATCTAACCCTGGGCATCGTCAGTGATATTACTTCGTCTGCTATGCCTGGTGCTGGTGATGTATCACTTTATATCGGGCTATTCACATTTTTAGTCATTGTATCCGCTTTGTCTGTCGGGCTGTATGAGTCTAAGTTACGTGAAACATTTCGAGGTATTATCAGGCGAATCTTTGTCAGTGTCGCGTTGGGATACTTCGTTATGGAGATACTGGGTAATACCGTATTAACCTATATCGATTTACATCAGTACTTTTTGCCCATCGCGGCAGGTCTATGTATCGTAGCATTAGTTATTTTCCGCTACTTCATCAATCGTCTGGGTCTTCTTGGTTTAGGACAAACAAAAATAGTCGTTATTGGGGCTGGCGAACGGGCGTCTATTATAGAGAAGCGCATGCGCCGTGAAGTCGATCGTTTTGGCTTTGAATTGGTCGGATTTATTCCTATTCCTGGTGATAATCGAGAAGAGGGAATACAAAACGAAAAATTAGTTCACGTGAAAGTTGATGAAAATTTTCGTAATTTTATTGCAGATAATGACATTGATGAAGTCGTTATTGCCTGTGATCAAAGGCGTGGAACCTTGCCTGTAGAAATTTTGTTCGACTGTCGCTTGCGTGGCGTCGAAGTGACTGACTTACTTGATTTTATGGAGCGAGAGACCGGTCAGATAGTCGTTAATCTTATGTATCCTAGCTGGGTAATCTATTCCAACGGTTTTAATTCGCAAAATTATCTTCGCGACGCGTTAGATTATGGTATGAACAGTGTTCTAGCCTTCCTGGTACTGATGCTAGCATGGCCATTTATGCTGCTTACGGCAATTATTATTTATTTCGAAGATAATAGTGGTCAAAAGGCTTCGGTATTTTATAAGCAGGAACGTGTTGGTCTAAATGGTAAATTGTTTAATATTATTAAATTCCGAAGTATGCGTCCTGATGCAGAAAAAGACGGAGCCAAGTGGGCGACAACTAATGATAACCGCGTAACCAGAGTCGGTCAGTTTATTCGTAAATATCGTATTGATGAACTGCCTCAGATTCTCAATGTGTTTCGTGGGGAAATGTCTTTTATTGGCCCTCGTCCAGAGCGCCCGCAATTTGTTGAGCAACTTATTCGTGAAATCCCGTATTACAACCAAAGACATAACGTTAAGCCTGGTTTAGCTGGTTGGGCACAACTTAATTATCCTTATGGAGCAAGTGTTGAAGACTCTATGGAGAAATTGAAGTTCGATTTATATTACGTTAAACATCAAAGCTTAATGTTAGATATTCTTATTTTGATTCGTACGGTAGAAGTCGTGTTATTTGGTAAGGGGAGATAGGGATGTCCGGGAACGTGCTAAACGCGATGACAGTAGATGTGGAAGATTTTTTTCATGTATCTGCCTTTGAATCAATTATTACGCCAGAGCAGTGGAAAGATTATCAGCCTAGAGTGGATACCAATACCCGTAAGTTGCTTGATTTATTTGCCAAACACGATGTGAAGTCAACATTTTTTGTATTAGGTTGGGTAGCGGAACGTTACCCTGAATTAATTAAAGATATCCATGCTCAAGGTCACGAGATCGCAAGTCATGGTTATGCACATCGACGAGCTACAGAGCAAACTCGGGAACAGTTTACCGCAGACGTTACCCGTTCTAAAAATCATTTAGAAGACTTACTAGGTGAGTCGTTGACAGGTTATCGTGCGCCGAGCTTTTCCATTGGATACAACAATGAGTGGGCATTTGAAGTGTTGGCGGAGTTGGGTTTTCAATACAGTTCGAGCACTTATCCAGTCAAGCATGACCTATATGGGACGCCTGACTGGCCTCGTTTTGCGTACAAGCGTAAAGAAGGTATTATTGAAATTCCTATCCCAACGTTAAAAGTAATGGGCAAGCAAACACCTATTGGCGGTGGTGGCTATTTCCGCTTATATCCCTATACGTTGACAAAAACGTTGATAAGTCAATATTTGAAAAGGGAAAAACAACCTTACTCATTCTACTTCCATCCATGGGAGATTGACGCCGACCAACCACGGATGACAAATGCCCCTCTGAAGTCTAGATTCCGACATTACGTCAACCTGAATAAAACCGAAGGCAAGCTTGAACGTTTGCTTAGTGATTTTTCATGGGGAACCATGAAAGATGTTTACAATATTTCGCCTAAATAACGAGTGTATTGGATAATAAATGAGTCTTTCCAATGAATGATGTTCAAGACAGCGGTGTTAATACACGGCATTCGACAAATGGCATCGTGTCTTTATTTACCATCATAGTTTTATGGGTTGTTTTATTTTGGCAGGGTATCACCACAGCTGTCGATATATGGATCATTACAGACACTTTTAATCATTGCGTTTTTGTTATTCCTGCCAGCGTATATTTTATATATTTGAAGCGAGACCAGCTCGCATTATCAGCTGTTGAACCTAACTATTGGGTATTAATACTCTGTATAGCTAGTTGTGGGCTTTATGCCTTAGGTTTATCAGGTGGTGTACAATTATTTATGCACGTCGCCACTTTTACCTTCCTGCCGTTTAGCGTGTGGTTTCTGTTGGGCAATGAACAAGCAAAAAAGATTTTATTCCCTTTGTTTTTCATCCTCTTTTGCATACCCATCGGCGAAGAGCTTATCCCTGTTTTACAAGAAGTAACAGCCGATCTCTCTGTTATGATGTTGCAGTGGGTAAATGTCCCTATTTATCGCAGTGGGTTGTATATTGAAATTCCAGAAGGACGGTTCCTGGTAGCTGAAGCATGTTCGGGAATTAGCTTCTTTATTGCGTCAATTGTTATCGGTTCCTTGTATGCATATATGAATATGCAATCCAGTATTCGTAGATCTGTTTTTGTCTTAATTTCGATTATCTTCCCTATTATTGCCAATGCGATACGTGTTTTCGGTATTATTTTGACCGGACATTTAACTAATATGGAACATGCCGTAGGCGCAGATCATTTAATTTATGGTTGGGTTTTCTTTAGTTTAGTTATTGTCTGTCTGATTGGATTAGGCGAGTTAATACGCGAGAAGTCATCTCAATTAGTCTCTGATCCACAATATGTTCCTGTTAACAAAACGTCTGATCGTGACTATATCAAAGCATGCGGTTTTATCACGGTTCTAATGCTAGCTTCGTTAGGATGGTATCAAATTATTCTAGGGCAATTATCTGCTGAAACAAACCCACAGAAACTGCATAAGCTAGTCATACCTAGCCACAGTGGATCAACGTCTTGGCTCCCAGAATTCGTTGATTATTTTGATAAGCAGCAAACGAGCTTTGATTTCGAAGCAAAACAGATTGATCTGTATACAGTTTGGTATCCAAAAGGACACGGAGAACTGGTTAGTTACGCTAATCGTATGTACCTCGAAGAATCTTGGACTCTTGAATCAACCTATTCTACAAGTGGGCCAAACGATTTGACGTTTGAAGTAAGTCAAATTGTAAATTCCCGAAACGTTCGGTTATTAGGGTATTGGTATGTAATTGACGGCACTGTTTTTATTAATAAGAACGTCGCCAAGCTCTACGAAATTTATCAGATTATGTTGGGACAACATGCTGGAAGTGGTTTGGTCATGCTCTCGATGGAGAGCGAGTACAGCTCATTAGAAAAAGACAAAGAACTGTTTCATCGGATGTTAATTGACACCTTTTCGTCAATTAATCAGATGTTTCCCAAGTAAAAAAAATATACCTCGTAGACCATTACGTTCGTAGTGATCTAAAGCTGGCGATTTTGGTTTAGGGGAGGTAAACAGCCATTTTATTTTAGCGATGCCAGCAAAGCAAGTTCATCGGCGGTGAGTATACTTGAGACCTCTTTTACCCTTTTATTATCAATTAACAGAGCGGTAGCACCATCGCGTTTTCGAATGGGCTTGTTCGTGATGTTATCTACGATCACTGCGTTGATGGTGTCGGTAAAACGGTATTCTATTGCGTTGGGGTAGTTATGGCCTAGAAAAATTCTGTTATCTAATATTTGCGTGTCTGGTGATTGCTCTAACAATATCCCGACATCTGCGCTTGGATCCGCATTGTCTTGATGCACGATTAAATTATTGATAATTGCACCACCAGAAGCCGGCTTCCCTTTTAAACCAAAGCCAATACCCCGGTCGCAGTCGATAATAGTGTTATTTTCTACGGTATTGTTGCTTGCACCGTTCCAAAAGTGCACCGCAAACTCCGCTGGGCGGTTATCAGGGCTAGCAATATCTCTGAATACATTATTTGAGATCATCCATCCACGAGACCCGTGAGCGTCAATTCCACCTATATAATAGTTCGGTCCTATGCCTTGGGTATATCTAAATTCACAATTATCGATGATACCGTAATCACTAGCGTGATCAGATTTTTGACTTGAGGACACTTTTACCAGCTGTTGAAAACTGTCTTGAAGTATACAGTTTTTCAGTGTGGGAAAGTCTGCGTTATATTCGCCTGATATTTGAATTAGGTGATTTCCGGCGTCCGAGAGAGTCACTCCATCTAGCGTAAAATTTTTTGCTGTTACACTGATTACATTTTCTACCTGCGATCGAGAACGCATCCCTAAACCAACGATCCGAACACTCTTTGGGTTAGCTGAGTCACCAATAAGGCTAATATGAGGGGCTGAAATAACCAGCGTTTTCGTCAATTGATAGATACCCGGCGCCAGTTTTATATCTGCTTCGCCGTTTTTATTTGCAGCTTGTAAAGCTTTGTACAACATCGGAACATCTGAAACGTTAATTTCTCTGCGGTTTTCAGAATTATCTGCATATGCCAAAAATGGCAACGCCACTAAGGTAAAAATCAAAAAAAGTTGACGGACGCTGTCGAGCTTTTTAAATAAATGGTTTAACAACCTAGGTTTTACATTGAGTGATGTTGATGAATCAGTGCTTAACAGCTGAGTTTGCGTTTGTCTGATTGCTAATTGGCATGCGTTACTCGTATTACTAAGCCAGTTATAGTTCATTCCTAACCCTCAACGTGTTTTTCGGTGTGCTCACTGTTTAAGTGAAGTTTGCGTAGGTAATAAACATTGTATGCGCACGCGACAAATAAGATGCACCAAACAAAAATTTCTGCACGCATCCTGTTGAGAAAGCTCATAGTAACAACGAAGGTTATAAGCATGGACTCAATACAAATCACTTTGAAATAATCGTCTAAAAGCTCTGGTGCGGTAAGTAGTTTCTTGCATTTTTTTGTCATTAAGAAGCTTGAAATAACGATCATTATTAAAGCAAATAAACCCAAATATCCTGCTTCTGAAAGGGCTTCAAACCATGACGAGTGAACTGCTCGGTTGCGGCTTCGCCCTGTATTTACATAACGCGGAATATATAAAGGCGCATTCATCTCAAATCCTCCGCGACCTAACCCAAGTGGATGATCTTTGGCCAAATCCATTGCCGCGACCCAAAAAACCATGCGTGTTGCACCCGTTTCGCGAGTTTCATCTACTTCAGATTCTTCAGAGATAGAATATATTCGTTCAATGGTACTCTTATCGGCAACATAAATTAGGCTCGCTAACCCTGCTAATGTGATTAAAACAACGGTGAGTTTTTGATTTTTGCGTTGCACAGGGGCGAAAAATAGTCGCCACATGAAATAAGCCCCGCCGGCCGCAAGTCCGAGCATAGCGCCGCGGCTATTAATCAATGCGAGGGCATTCACAATAAAAGCGCCCGCAATAATAAATGGGATCTTATGTTTGATTAGGTTGTTGCGCCAAAAATAAAACAAGCAAGCTACCGCCGCAGGCGCTAATGCCGCTGCAACACCATTCGCATCCGGCGAATCAACCATACCAATACCTTCAACTCGGTCACCGGAATTTCTACCTACCTGAAATATGTAGTAGCCTAGGTAAGCTGCACCTGAAGCATAGCCATATAACATATAGTCCAGTGCTTTTGGACTATTACACAACTTAAAAGCAATGCTCATAATTATGGCTGATTTAACCAACGGAATTAAAGCGTCAATATGATAACTTGGAAAAGAAGACCAAATATAGACGGCGCTATAAATAGCAACAAAAACGTACAACCAGCGAAATGAGGGAAGCTGCGCTAATTTGTTTTTCTGCGCTTCTGGCCAGTTAATGAGCAAAATAACAGCCATAAAAGCTACAGAAAAAAATGAATAGCCTAAATCCGGTACAAGCGAACCCCACCATCGATTTTGAGGGTTGAAGAAATAAATCATTTGATACAATACAAAAGCAAATATTGGAGCATGGCGAAACGACAGTGCGAAACTACTGATAAAACTGCCTAGAAAAAGTAAAACGCTTAACATTTAATACCTAACTTATGATACAAGAGACTAAAATAAACGAAAAAAAACCATTTTGACACCAAATGAATTCTAAATGAAAGTATTGATAAAAAAGATTAACAAGATCCCTTTATGGATGTGTGTGATTGTACTCATATCGGAGTTTAGTTACGCAGAAAATTTTGATGCGTCACCTTTATTTGATAAGACTGCAAAATCGGTTGAGTATGTTGGTGGTTTTAGGCTACCACTTACAACAAAGGGTGTATCACGAATATCGTTTTCCCAAGGGGTAATTGCATTGCGCCCGTCTAAGAATTCTTTCTTTATGATTGGACATGCCCATCATCAAGCTGTTGCTGAATTTGAAATACCGCAAATCAGTACATCGAAAAAAATTAGTGAATGGCATGTTGCTAAATTTAAACAGCCTTTTAGCAGCATTTTCTCACGCGCTCAATCAGGTAATCCACAGAAACTTAATCGTGTTACCGGTATGGCTGAAATTGAAAATCAGCTAGTTGTTAATGGCATGGAGTATTATGACGCTGATGTAAATGTCCGAGATACAACCTTAGTCATTAGGGATCCTGACAATTTAGATGAAAGCGACATAGATGGTTTCTACCAACTACACGGCGCAGCTCACGCTGCTGGTTGGATTAGTAAAATTCCTCAAGCATGGCAGGGGCCTCTTAATTCTAAATACCTCGTTGGCAATGCGAGTAACTTAGCAATCAATTCACGACTAAGTATAGGGCCAAGTGCGTTCACCGTAGATTTTGAGGAAGTATTAAATAATGAAGAGAAATCAAAACTCATTGCTACAACGGACTTAATGGATTTTAGTATTAAACATCCAATAGTACCTGATCAATACAATCAGTCTCGTAAGAATGACCTATGGACAGAACTATCTTCTGCGTCTTATGGGTTTATTATACCAGGCACTTCAAGTTACTTTGTTCTTGGTAAGTCCGGCGGCCATAACTCGGGCATAGGCTACAAAATCACTCAGGATGATGGCAGGAAATGCGGCGGCCCTTGCTCACTAGAAGCAATTGATAGCTATAATTATTATTGGTTATTCGATGTGTCTGAGTTTCTAGCCGTCACATTAAGCAAGAAAGAGCCCTATCAAATTAAACCCTATCAATATGGTTTTTTTGATACATCGAACTCAAATCCTTATATTAGTGGCTCTGATTATGACGCAGAGAAAAATTTACTTTATGTAGTCTTCGCCAAAGAAGATAAAACGAGAAGTAAGTATGATGCGGCTCCGGTAATTAGAGTATACAAAATCAATACGAACAAAAAATAAGTCGTCTGACGACGTGAACTGGTTACGTCTTTGTGAGCCAAATCGATGCATGCATTCACCTGATCTTGGGGGAATACAAATTTTTTGGATTTGCGTTCGCTTATGAGACAATATTCAAAAGGATAATTCGGTTCCAATGACAAATAATTTCAGCAGCTAAAGATTAGTTTTTTGATAAATAAGCCGCTACTTAAGTCCGTCTGTTGTAACTCATTAACATGAAATTAGACCCATAAATATGAATATCGTTGTATTGTCTCACCGAGTTCCTTACCCGCCAAATAAAGGGGAAAAAATTCGGACTTTTAACCAAATAAAGTTCCTTGCGTCTCAAGGCCATGAGATCAGTTTATTTTCACCTTATGATAATGATGATGAGTTAATACATTTTAAATCATTACAGCAGCAGAATATTTGTCAATCAGTTTCACACTTCTCTTTAAGCGCCAAACCCCTTCGGTTACTCAAAGGTTTGATAAAAGGCCAATCTTTGAGTGTGGCTAATTTTTACACTGAGAATTTGCAAGCTGATTTTGATCGTTTTATATCAAGCAATAAGATCGATGCCATCATCTGTAGCGCATCTTCTATGGCTGAGTATATTTTCAAGAGTGATGTTTTAAAATCTATGGCAAAGGGACCGCTATTAATTATGGATTTCATGGATGTAGATTCTGACAAATGGGCGCAATATAAACGAAGTAGTCACTTTCCGATGAGCTGGATTTATAACCGTGAACACAAGCTCCTGTCGCATTTTGAGCGAAAAATAGCCAATAGATTCAATATCTGTTATTTGATCGCCCAAGCAGAAGTGGATCTGTTTAAAGAGAACATTATCAATTCTAATAATATTCATGTACTAGGAAATGGTTTAGATTCGACAGTATTTTTCCCGCCCAAAGTTAAAAAGGCTAATCTTGCCCCGGTTCTTTTATTTACGGGCGTCATGGATTACAAACCAAATGTGGATGCTGTTGTATGGTTTGTCGATAAATGCTGGCAGAGTTTTACTGCGAAATATCCAGAAGCGCGCTTTATCATTGCCGGTATGAACCCCAATAGCGAGGTTTTAGCCCTGAAAACGATTCCCGGTATCGAAGTCACAGGCTTTGTGGAAGATATTTTACCTTACTACCATTCCGCTGACGTATTTATTGCGCCATTCCGACTTGCTCGGGGAGTTCAAAATAAAGTGCTGCAAGCGTTCTCGTGTGCCCTGCCTGTAGTATCTACTCCAATGGGAGCTGAGGGCATTAATTGCACTCCAGGAAAAGATGTATTAATTGCCTCTGACGTGTCTGATTTCGTTGAAAAAATAACATTCTTATCCGAAAACCAAGATCTGGCTGCAGATATTGGTAAAAGAGCATTACGTTTAATAGAACAACAGTACTCGTGGGAGGGGCAGTTAAGTCCTATTGTTGACCTGTTAGCATCGCCGGTAGTAAATAAATGAAACGTAATATTAAACGCATGCTCTATATTGTTAGCGCACTGCTTATTTCTCCCTTCACACTAATTTGTCTAATGATCAGTGTAGTTTTAAATAAAGACGCGGTGTTTTCTAGCTTTAGTCAGTTACTGAGCTTATTGCCAGGTAAGGTTGGGGTTTATTTACGTGCTGGTTTTTATCGGTTCACGTTGACATCGTGTAGTCCTGATGTGGTGATTTCGTTTCTGGTATTACTTTCTCAACGAGATACTGATATCGAAAAAGGTGTTTATATAGGGCCGCAATGTAATATCGGTAAATGTCATATTGGAAAACATACTCTAATCGGAAGTGGTGTCCATATAATGAGCGGTAAAGGGCAGCACAACTTCGACGATTTGAACATACCTATTAAAGAACAATCTGGAAGCTTTGAAAAAATTAACATTGGCGAAGACTGTTGGATTGGAAACGGTGCTATGATCATGGCGAATATCGGGGCTAATAGCGTAGTTGGAGCTGGCTCGGTCGTAATTTCTGAGATTCCACCGTTTTCTATTGTGGCGGGAAATCCTGCTCGAGTGATTAAAAGCAGATGTTAATGAATGTATTTTGAGAAAATCCACTATAAATCATATGGAATAACACTAGTGTTACAGGTACCTGTGCTCAACGCATAAACCTACCGATAACTCGAGAAAGCGATATATTCGTCTTATTTAAAGAAAAACTAACCACCAGAGAAATACCATCTTCAGTAATTTCAAAGAGTATAATACTGCACTGAAGATGACTTATCATTAATATTAGGACTTATCGATAATGAATGTAAAATTAAGGATTAACTTGTTGCTTAACCGTATTATTGAGTTCATTAAGTACGATTATAATCATCTCAAGTATCCTTTGGTCGTCGCTTGCCATGGTGCGATTATCATACTGCAAAAACTAAATAAGCACAGCTTAGCATTTAAAGTCGCGAGCAATATCTATCGGAGTGGGTGGGCAGGTAGCGATAAGCTGGGCCTACAAGTCGCTCAATATTATTTTAAGCTGAATCCACATCTAGGAAAGGAAATAAGTGATAAATTCATTAATGATTTACCTCCCTTAAATAACACCAAAAAATTCTTTAAACACCCAGAGACTATGCTTGATGGCATTATTACCGTACTGAAAAACCCTAATGGTGATGAAAAAGGTGCACTAATAATTAACTATAGTTATTACTTTCCATTGTTTTTACGTTTTTTTGATGTTGAAAAAGTTGCCACATCATTCAACATTATTTTAGAGCCAAGTTGGGCAGGGTTTTGTGAAGAAAATATTCTTGCTTACACATTGGTGAATGCTCCGATATTTCTTCAGGTCTATGAGCAACGAGACAAAAATTTTATAGAAAGCCTAGATAGTAATCTTATTCCAATTGAAGTCGGGCCAAGCTGGTTTATCAATCATAATAATTTTGTGCCACCAATGACCAATAATCGGGACATTGATATATTGATGGTTGCCGCATGGGCTAAGTTCAAAAGACACAATGCATTTTTTAAAGCTGTAAAATCACTCATTGAGAATGATCCCAGTATAAAAATCACATTAGTTGGTTATCCTGTTGATATGACTAAAAAACAAATACTCGAACTTGCTATGTTAAATGGTATTGAGAAAAATATTGATATTTATGAATCTATTACCCCTCAAGAAGTATCTGAGTTACAGAAACGGGCTAAAGTAAACGTACTGTGGTCCAAATTTGAAGGAAACAATCGAGCCATTATTGAAGGAATGTTTTGTGGCACACCAGTGATAATGCGCAAAGGGCATAATTACGGTGAACAATACGATTTTATTAATCCACTGACAGGTTTCTTTGCAGATGAAATAAATTTTAAAGAGAAATATGAAAAAATCATATCAAATAGAGAAAAGATGGATCCTAATTTATATGTGATGCAAAACCGGAATTGCAAAGTTGGTACAAAAATTATGGGGGATGTGATTAGAAAATATGAGATATCTCAAAATCGTCCCTGGAGGACTGATCTAGGTATCAAAGTAAATGACTTACATGGAATGGCATATTTAGATAATAATTCGTCTGATTATGACTGTAGCTACTCTGAGCTGAAAAAGTGCGTTCTTAATGTCCAATTAAATGATTGAGTTAAGTGGTTTTACGTCATATTGGTTAGCTATCAACATGTTATCTTTTTACCGATTAGTTTTGAATAAAGACTTAAACAATAAGGCTGTTTATCCAAGATGTCATTAACAGGCAAAACAGTATCAAGTATTATTTATACGGGGTCGACTAAGTTGGTAGAAAGAGGCCTAGGCATGATCAGTATGCTTATTCTAGCCCGTATCCTGACACCCGAAGACTTTGGTTTAGTAGCAATATGTTCACTAGCTGTATTTTTATTTAATTCATTAAGTAATGTGGGTGCAAAGCAATATATTGTACGATCTGAAATAGTTGACGATGATGTAATTAATACTGCATGGACACTCAATATCTTTATAAAGGGCACTATTTGGCTTATATTTTTTATTTTTACGCCATACATTGCTGATGTTATGGGTAAGGCCGAAATAGAAACTCCATTACGCGTTCTTTCAATCATTCTTATCGTGGGTTGTTTTGGAAATCCGGGGGTTTGGATTATGGCCCGTAATTTAAATTACAAACCTTTATTTAAAATTGATGTTTTTTCTAAAATATTATCGTTTATCGTAGTATTACTGATTGCCTATTTTGAAAGAACATATTGGGCAATGATAGTTGGTTTAGTTTTACAGTATTTATTACCAAGTATAATCTCGCATCTTATTTGCAGTCACAAACCAAAGTTTAAGTTGACCAACGTCCGTCATCAGTTGAAGTTTTCTCAATGGGTTGTGGCTAATGGCATCATCGGCTATGCAAGAGGAGAAGGGGATTCTATCTTGGTCGCAAAATATTTTAGTTTGGAGATGATAGGGGTGTATTCACTATTCAAAAGTCTCGCTAGCATGCCTCTCACTCAACTTATTGCACCTGCTACTGACCCTATATTAGCAACCTTTTCTTCGGCCATACGAGATGATGATTTTCATCCTTATCAACTCAATACAGTTTTATTCATACTGCTTTCATTGGTCGTACCATTAACGATTTTAATGACGTATTTTGATCAGGAGATTGTACTTTTATTGTTAGGAGAGAAGTGGATTTCTCACTCATACATATTGCCAATTCTCGCTTTAATAATGATTCCTGGGGTTATATTTAAGGTGCTTTCGGAATATGTATTGGCTGAGGGTGGATATAAACCCATTGTGTATTATCAAGTTTGTATGACGGTCATCACGTTAGGTATTTTATACATGGTTATTGGAAGTGACTTAGAAAGTTTCTCCAAGTACAGGGTATTAATTTCATTTGTTAGTTTGTTCGTATTTTGTACTTACTTTCAAATAAAATATAAACTATTTAGACTATCTGATCTGATTTTATTTTTGTTACCTGTTCTGGCTTCCGTCATAGCTATTTTAGGCGTCAATAACATAGATTTTACAACATTACATTGGTTTGCGAGATTGGTTGTGGGGTGCTCAATTTTTGCAGTTATTTACTCACTTTTCCTGCTGGTATTCGTTTATCTAAATAGACAACGTTATGAGTGCACTTTATTTTTGTCTTATTTAGGCAACATAGTTAAGCTTGTAAGGCACTAAATATTAGCTTTTATAAATAATATCAATTTTATTCAGGCGAAAAATGGATATTGAACAAGGAAATAACAAAGATTTTAAAGGAAGCATAGCTATTGGTCCTTTAGTTGGTCTTCCATCAAGCGATTGGGTCGGAGAAGACATTGCTAATTATCTTCTAAAAAAGGGCGTCAGAGTTCAGAAGTTTGGGAGTTTTGACACGCATATTGAAGCTGACTTTATTATTGTCGTGAAATTGATGCCAAAAGTGGGATGGTTGATAAAACAATCTGAAAGGGGGTGCAAAGTACTGTATGCCCCTGTAGATACTTTTCACTCTTCTTATGTATATTGGCTGTATAAGGCGCGGTTGAGGTTATTCTCAGGGTATCTTCTACATAATGACAGATTAGGCAAACTAATTGCTAAGGCTTCAAATAGTCCGCAGTTCTTTATTGAACATTACCTAAAGTATCAAGTTGAGCAAAACGAGGAAATAGACAAACGCCAAGAAATTTTATGGGTTGGTCACTTGGAATATATTCCTAGCTTAGTAAAATATACTAGCGAGAATAATCCTAAGTATAAGATTCGAGTACTTTCAGATTTAGAAAAGTTACCTTATTACGAAAACTACCTTGAAAAAAATCTTTGTGAAATGGGTTATAAATATTCTATCGAAAAAGTATCTGATGACACAGTCCGCATATCAGGCGTTTTGGTAGAGCAGTGGTCAGAGGTGAAACAGGATAAATTAATGAGGCACTGTGTGGCCGCTTTTGATACCAAAATGGATTCTTTCGGTCACAATTTTAAGCCTCCCACTAAAGCTCAAATGTTTATTTATAATAAAATTCCTTTTGCATGTTCTGAATATTCCTTTTCATTTAAGTATTTTAAACAACGTGGGCTTAGAGTTGCTAAATTAAATGAGATAAATTATTTAATGTCGGATGAATACCGAGATAGAGTAGTAGAATTCAGTGATACGCAGCTATGGAGAGTAAAGATTGAACGTGTTGCATCTAGTTATTTATTTGCTTGTGAAAAATCAATATTACCGACTAGTTGTTCGAGCACTTATCTATATCTAGTGGGTTCTGTTAATTTTATCGTTTATTTATATTTACGAGTAAGCGATAAGTTAAAACAGTATTTAATTTTTAAAATATAAAGGTCAACTAATGATTGCGTTTATTGTTGCATTTCGACATCCAAATTCTACAAAAAATTATAAACATGTTGTTCAGCTACTTCAGGCGACAATAGAGTCTTTACTTAACCAGACTAACGATGATTTTAAAGTTTACATTGGTTGCAATGAAGTCCCTGAAATTGATGTTGATGATTCTAAAGTGCATTTCTGCCCTATTGATTGTCCGCTTCCCAATAACAGGAAAGAAGTTTTGTTGGATAAAGGAGTAAAGCGCGCATTTGCTATACAAACTGCAAATGCAGAAATTGGCCCAGAATATTTCTTTCTTTTAGATGCAGATGACCTTGTACGTAATGATTGTGTAGAATATTTATGTAACCAAAAGTCGTCAGACTCAACCGGAGGATATTGGCTTGAGAGAGGATATCTACTAGATATGTTCAATCGCAAAGCCCAAGAGAAGTATGGATTTAATAGATACTGTGGCAGTAGCTTAATTTTGTCAGCTAAGGTGCTGACCAAAGCATTATTTTCAGGTAAAGAGTTTAAAAAAACGATGACGTTGCATGAGGAATTTATGAATGCTTGTGATCCATATGTTCTTGAGCAGGTGTTAGGAGATCATATTGCTGTTAGACGTTATATGGCATCTCTAAACCATCCTTTACAAAAAATAGTACGACCTTTGACTTGCTGGAAAATAAATACAGGTGAGAATGAGTCTAAAACTAAAATTCCATTTGGAAGCAAAAATATGAATCGTAAATTTTTAGAGGCATTTTCAGTACCTCAAGAATATGAGAGAAATACTCATGTTCTTGAAGCTATTGTAGAGAGGTATCGTTTTATTGTCTCGTGGATCGCTAGTAAATGGGCGAGTTACAAATAAAATAGGTCATATAGAACGCTATTTATTGTAAATAGACTCTAAGTGTAGATAATTAATATACATTTTATAATCTTTATATTAATTTATTTTGTTAAATTATTCTTCTCTAAATTCTGATAAAACTGATCAAATTAATCCTGTCATTATCCTCTTAAATGTTTTATTGGCAGGTTAATTTTGGAAAATACATCTGAAGATTATTACTAAATCTTATGGTATGAGGGTAAAATGCTGGCTAATATTAAAATTAAATTTGAATGGTATTGTAATCGACTTCTTTCTGAAATTTATCTTAAAAAGGTTTTATTTTTTTCAAAATATAAAAAAAATGCAAAATTACACCAGCTCCCAAACGATCTAGTGGTATCCCTAACTTCCTATAAGCCGAGATTTGTAACACTTTTCCCTACAATATTATCTTTAATTCAGCAACAAGTTTCTCCTAACTTAATAGTGCTTTGGGTAGCTAACGAAGATTATGATTATATACCTGAGGAAATACTAAACTTACAGGGAATCGTTAATGATAAGGGAACAGAATTTAAAATATTCAAGACTGATGATACAGGTCCATATAAAAAAATTATCCCTAGTATAGAAACTTTCAATGACCATTTTATTGTCACTGCTGATGACGATATTTATTATCCATCATGGTGGTTGAAACTTTTATTAAGAGAATATAACGGAATAAATAGTGAAATTATATGCTATTTAGCACATGAAATTACGTTTAATAAAACTTCTAATTTTATTAATCCTTACAACTTGTGGGTTAGAAATAAACGAAGAAATGTAGATAGTTTATTAGGTTTTCCTGTTGGCGCCGGTGGAGTACTTTATCCCCCTTCAAGTCTTGATGACTTAGTTAGTTGTCAAAATATTTTTCTCAAAGAGTGCGCTATGGCTGATGATATTTGGCTGTTTTGGATGGCAAGAAAAAAAGGAAGTACTACGAAAAAAACTAAAAGATTTTTTATTCCAGTTTGTTGGCCTGATTCTCAAAAAGTAGGACTTCTAACAAATAATGTACAAAATAATGCGAATGATCAAAAAATTAAAAATATGCTTAATGTATTTGGTTGGCCAATGGCTACTAATAAATAGATATAAACTTTGTAGTGGTCAAGTAATATTGGCCACAGTTTTATAGTAAAGCCAG